>JABAHS010102030.1_pt1 | contig 16169 bp, 17 predicted proteins | sample 7062111 | NCBI WGS metagenome assembly JABAHS01 (sample SAMN14534600, study PRJNA622989) | marine sediment metagenome | biome: marine biome [ENVO:00000428]; feature: marine pelagic biome [ENVO:01000023]; material: deep marine sediment [ENVO:00002113]; isolation source: pool of 4 deep marine... | reverse complement strand
GGCAAGAAGCTCTCGAAACAAACCTGGAACATTTGCAGGAAGATGGCTGAAGTTGATTTGTTCCTGCGCGAGAACAAAGAAGCTCGAGCTCAATTTCGGGAAGCTCATCCGGAATTGTGCTTCTGGGCGCTCGCCAGTGGTCATCCAATGACCCATCCAAAGCGATCATATCAAGGTCATAGAGAGCGCATGCGTTTGTTAAGGAAGGTTGACCCGAGCTTCGAGCGACTTTTGCACTCAACCCTATCCGAATATCCGCGCCGTGAAGTTGCCGCAGACGACGTGCTCGACGCACTGGTTCTCGCGGTCGCTGCCACGGGTCAACTTGGTGAGTTGAAGAGTCTCCCCGCTGAACCCGAATGGGATGAGGAAGGGTTGCCGATGGAGATCGTATTTCCTGATAATCAATCTCACCAACCAGAGATCGAAGGTTGACTTCTATTTTCGATGATTGCATATCATCTTATTGTCTTTTCAACCCTGGAGTTAGAAGGGTGCTGAGAACGACTTGAAAGTGTCCGGCAAGACTGTCTTGATAAATCACTATCTTTTACCACCGCAAACTTTTCCCTTGCTTTGACAAAAGAACTTTTTTACTTTTTGTTACTTTACTAAAAGCTTAGTTCAAGATATTGGCCGGTTTCTCCTATCATTACATATTGATATTATCCAGAAACTGTAAGCTCACTTTTAGCTCGCACAATGTAAGTGATAGAAAGGCGAAAGCGTAAAAATGAAGAACGACAATATCGACGAGTTTTTAGAAAACCAGTCTCTTAAAGACGAGTTCAAGATGCGAAATCTTGATCTTTCTCAGGTATTTTGCGAGACGCCAGATAATTTGCAGCGTGAGAATAACGTTCTCAGGAACCTGCTCGATTGGGTTCAGAAGTATTCCGAATGCCGCGATCGTAAAGAAATGGAAGCGGCCGGTTACGACTTTCCTCCGATCGACCCAGGCATCTCACCGGACAACGACTGGCATCGTTTCGAATTGTGGATGCAAGGGAAGCCACTCCGAAAGAGACTCAAAGATCGATTACCGCCAGGTTTCATACCCACACCTCCTGATGAATTGACTGACGATGAACTCCTGCTGGAGTTGGAAAAACTAATCGAGATGCTTGCAGAGATACACGTCGCGGTTGACCTTGTTAACGATGTGCCGCCTCGCTTGTTGTACGAATACCTTCTCGAATCTCTTGAGGATGAATTCGATGTCATTGCAGAGGGTTTCTGGCATTTAGACGGTTGTTCGGGATATTGTCCGGGCTGTTTCCAGCGGCCCTGGTGTGAAGTCGGTAATGCTTCATGTTGGCCGGAGGACGAAGAGGCCGAAAAGATGTTTCTCATAGATTCGGTCAAAAAATACGTTTCTCCAAGCCCGGTGTCGCTACAAATCTTGAAGAAGCTACAAGAAGAGGAGGACAGAGAATTCGATGAATTCAGGAAAACTCAAGGTGGCCGTGGCATTGACATCGATCCGAATCCCTTCGACACGGATGACGTTGATGACTTGCCCTTTTAATCAAGGGCACGTCCGGAGATAGCTCGGAGAATTAAGTCTTGTTGTAACTTTAGCCATCAAATATGGAAAAAGTAGGTAAGCCAATCCTCCTCCAACCAAGTGAAACCCGACTCTCAACTCGACTCATGATGGTTCAAATGGTTAATTATGGTCTTTGCAATTCTTTGCTAAAATGCTATATTTGTTCCATATATTTTGATGCGTATTAATTGGAAAGCTAATGTCAAAATTAGATTTCTCCCATTATTCAAGACAACTTTCCCTTGATTATGATGACGACACGACAGTCGAGGACGCGACGTATCCTGACTTCCTCGTTAAATTGTTGACCGACGATTTGGATTTTCATAACCATACTGGTAATTACGCAACTCATAACTTTCACTCTTTTCAGGCCAAATTTCCTCCGCAACTTCCTTCGAAATTTATTCTTTCTCTAACTCAAGAAGGGGATGTAGTGCTCGATCCAATGATGGGGTCCGGAACCACTGTGCTTGAGGCATTTTTGACCGGCCGACGCGCCCTTGGGTTTGATATCGATCCGCTGGCAGTCAAAATTGCAAAAGTGAAAACGACGAGTACGAAACCGAATGAACTAATGCAGTACTGTAAATTGATTCTTAAAAAAGCCAGAAATCAGGTTGAGAATGAAAAGAATTTTTTAGAAAAGGAACTTTCTCGTCGTTGGGAGTCAAAGAGCAAGGAATTTATTGATTATTGGTTTGCTATTCCAACTCAGCTTGAACTCTTGGCTCTGCTTTTGCAAATAGAAGAGATTCGAGATGAGCGGATTCGGACCTTTTTTGAATTAGCGTTTTCCGCTATCATTATCACCAAATCAGGAGGCGTCTCATTAGCTTTCGATCTTGCTCATACCAGACCCCATAAGGCTAAACTTGTAATTGATAAACATGGTATGGTGATTTTGGGTGAAGAGTTACAAAGAAATAATTCTCCACGGCTGAACTTTCTAACAAAGAAGCTGCGTTCTCCCATCGACGAATTTGAAAAACGTTGCATCCAAAACATTAATGGCTTGATCCGCAGCCCATCAGGAAAATTCGATCCCGAAATCAAATTTGGGGATGCTCAAAACCTTCCTCTCGAAAATGCATCAGTTGATTTGATCGTCACTTCACCGCCTTATGCATCAAACGCGATTGATTATATGCGCGCCCACAAGTTCTCACTCATATGGTTTGGATATTCGATTGAAGATCTCGGTTTCAGAAGAAAAGAATACATTGGCGGTGAGGATACAACGAGTACGGAATTCGAAGAATTGCCTGGTGCAACTTCAACGGTTGTTTCAGAGCTTTCGGACTTAGATGAAAAGCGCGGGAAAGTTTTGTGTAGATATTATTCCGAAATGAAGAGAACATTAGAAGAAATGCACCGAGTACTGAGACCAAACAAAGCAGCGATTGTCGTGGTTGGAAACTCTATCATGCGTGGCATAGACACACAAACACAAAACTGTTTGGCTGAGATAGGCCAGGCAATAGGTTTCGAAGTTCCCAAGATCGGCATTCGAAGATTGGACAGGAATAAACGGATGCTGCCGGCAGGCTCGACTGTTAATACGAGTTCACAGATTCAACAAAGGAGGCATGGGGAGTATGTAATTGCCTTTTATAAGGCCTGATACTGGATGGTCGCATGAAGCTCGCTAAATTACGTGAAGAGTATCATCGCAAGATTTGTAAAGATTTGCTCAGAGTTAGAAAGGATTCAAGGAAAGGTCACTACCCAAATAACGCAGATGGCGATAGCAAAATCAGTGTAAGAATAGCATGGGGAATCGTAAATCAATTGTGCAACGAACCGGCTTATGGTACTATTTCCGGCCAAAAGGCGGGCACGATTTTCCAAGAAATAACGAAAGACTTTCTAGAGGCAGCTTTCGGCTCATTACAACATATTCGGCCAGGGAAGTGGATTTATTCGATCAATGTACCATCTCGAACTTCGATCAATTCAAGGACTTAGCAGAAATCGAGAAAGTTGTGAAAGGGAATCGTGAGTTAGCAACGACTTTGGGCTCAGACTATATTGTTCACGTACGGAGGCGCTGAATTTAATCCGAAACCGCAAGGGGCATCTTCCCCACATTGTGGCTGTCACCGCTGAACCCACCACAACAAGAATTGCTAGTCTCGCATTAGGAACAGGAGATATCGATTGTGTCTATCATTTTGCTTTGGATGAACTTAGAACTGCCATCTCAAACATTCGTGATGAGAGTCAAATGGATATGCTAAATATGCTGATTGACGGAAGAAGGCTACGTGACATAAGTGATTTACCATTTGACTTGGCGGTTTAATAGCTGATTTCCTGCCATGTCCTTTTTTTATCCAAATCAGTAACATTGATATGAAAAAGCTCAAAGAACCAGCCCTCCTCCAACCAAGCGAAACCATCTCCCAACTCGATATCCATTTTGCCCGGCTGATGCTGCGGCTCTCCGGCCGCGATGATGGTGAGTTGTATTTGGCGGCCGCTTTGGTGAGCAGTCAAAACAGAGCAGGACACGTCTGCCTGGATTTGTCAGAATTGGAAAACCCGCAGTTTTTGCAGGAAAAGTTCGGCGAGGATTTTGAAGAGTTGCCGATACCCTCCGTGGAAAAGATGACCTCGGTTTTATCAACCGCCGCCGTCGTTGGGAAACCGGGTGACTTTCAGCCGCTCGTTCTCGATGCGAGGAATAGACTATATTTGAATCGCTACTGGGAATATCAGGAACGACTGGCGCAATTTATCAATCATCGTACGCGGGACATTCAAGAAATTGCGGACTCAGGGGCGTTTCAAGGGAGTTTAGCGGATTACTTTGGTGAAAATGAGCAAGGGATCGACTGGCAAAGGATTGCAGCTATCACGGCTATGTTAAAGAAATTCTGTGTGATTACCGGCGGACCCGGTACCGGCAAAACCTACACCGTGGCCAAAATCCTGGCGCTGTTTTTGGAGCAGTTCAACCCGGAAAGCTTAAGGATCATCCTTGCGGCGCCCACTGGCAAAGCCGCCGTCCGACTTCAGGAGTCCATCAAACAGGTCAAAAAAGAGCTGAGTTACTCTGATGAAATCAAGAAAGCTATTCCGGAAGAAGCTTCGACCATTCACCGACTGCTCGGCTATATTCCCCATTCGCCCTATTTTCGCCACAACCAAGATCATCCTCTTGAAGTGGATGTCATGATTGTGGATGAAGCCTCCATGGTCGACTTAGCCTTGATGTCCAAGCTCGTGCAGGCGTTGCCGCCAGACGCACGGCTTATTCTTTTGGGTGACAACAATCAATTGGCTTCCGTGGAAGCCGGGGCCGTGCTGGCGGATATTTGCGACACAGGTCAAGTTCATACCTACTCTAGGGAGTTTATGACTAACCTGGAAACCGTCTACGGACAAAAATTGCAGATTGAAGCCGTTGAAGAAAAACAATCGGGCATACGAGATTGCATCGTTCAGTTGCAGAGAAGTTACCGATTTGAGTCGCAAAAAGGCATCGGTGAAGTGAGTCGAGCGGTCAATCTTGGTGATGGCGAACGCGCGTTTGAACTTCTGACGGGAAATGAGTTCGCGGACATCGAATGGCACTCCCTGGGCTCGGAAAATATTCTAAAAACCATTTTAGAGGACTTTCGTGACTACACAATCAGTGAGGAAACACAAGAACTCTTCCGACGTTTTGAACGCTTCCGAATTTTGTGTGCAGTCAAGGAAGGTCCTCAGGGCGTGCATGCCATAAATCGCCATATCGAACGCTACATCAAGCGACAACTGCGAATTGGGCAGCGGGAAACGGTCTATCCCGGGCAACCGATTTTGATTACCCAAAATGATTACAATCTGAAGCTTTTCAACGGCGACGTCGGCATCATTTTACCCGATCCGGATAGCAACCACGATCTCAAAGCCCATTTCCCCGGTCCCAGGGGGATGCTGAGGAAATTTCGTCCGTTCCGATTGCCAGAATACGAAACCGCTTATGCCATGACCGTTCATAAAAGTCAAGGCTCCGAATTCGAACGAGTTTTGCTGCTTTTGCCTGAAAAGGATTCGCCCATCTTAACCCGAGAATTGATTTACACCGGAATCACCCGTGCCGCACGGAAAGTTGAAATCTGGGGCAATGAGGCCGTGTTTCAAACGGCAGTGAGTCGACGCATCAAACGGTCTTCGGGTTTACGGGATGCGTTGTGGGAGGTCAGCGCAGGCCCAAAATGAGGGAGACCCGATTCTGTCGTAGAGTTTTAAGCGCCAACCTTGACGCCTTCGTCCTTGCCATTCCCGGATGGTGTCCAACTCTCGGTCCCCAGAATGCCTCGTTCTTGTAGCAGCTTACGCAGATGCGGTTCCAGTCCGATTTCCTGAGCCTGTGCACGAATCCGCTGCGTGAGTTCATCGTACGAATCCTGGTTCGGGATCTGATGAATCTGATAAGTGAGTAACTCCGAGATTCTGCGATTTCTGCGTCCCTTGATGAAAATGACTCCCGCGAGGACGAGTAGACCCGCGATGACGCCGCCTGCGGTCAAGAGAATAGCCGTGATGTTGTCCTTCAGAAATCCCTCCTCTTCGCGCACCAGAGGCTGCAATTTCTCCCTGTAACCGGTTTCCAGGGTTGTAATGGCGCTGGACACGATGGAGTCGATGGCGCTACTGGTGTTCGGCCCCAACAGCTCATCGCGAATGTGGCCGACGCCGGCAAGCGTTGAATCCGTGATCAAACCATTAGCGAGTCCGCCCAGCAGCTCTTGCGTGTTTGGTCCGAGCAACTCATCTCGTATGGCCGCCAGCTGTACTTTTGTTGCCTCGCCCAACACTTCATTGCGCAGGCTCTTGATCCACAATGCGGTATATTCTCCGAGAAGGGAATCGCGGATCGCCACGAGTCTACGCGTCACGGAATCCGTCGCTGTGGAGACTACCTCGCTCAATCTTACCTCTAATGCTTCGGTGAGAAGGCTATCCCGCAAAGTGGTTTCCGTGGCCTTGCCGATCGCGCTGATGGTTGCCGGTCCGTCGCTGCGGACTTTCTCCAGAGCCCCATCCGCTAAATTGCTCCCGACGGGTTTGAATGTGCCGCACTTATTCAGCAGCAATAGCAGAACCATTCCTGACAAAGTTTGATACTTCATGACACGTTCTCCGAACCTGGTTTTGCGAACATCTGTGTGTCTTCGTGCACGACAGTGACGTTACTCCCATACAACTCGTTGATGGTCCGCCCGGGCTCCGGTTCTAATTCATCCGAAATGGATGAAACTTTGCCAATAATACCGGCAGGAGTGGCTTGCCACTCTTCTTCCAGGAGTACCTTCGTGTTGTCGTGATAGCTTGCGAGGAGTCGATCTCCGTTGAACTGCAGATCGACAAAACCGTTGTATCCCAGCGTTGTCCCGTTGACTTTGCGGAACCTCCGTTTATCCCAGAGGATCAGATCCCGCACTCGGCCCTGTTTTTGCCTGTCCTCAAGTTTTTCTTCTAGGCGTTCGATTTGAGCGGGCATGCCGCCGTGTCCGATGCAGCGGGCGTAGACGGGAATGCCGGTAATCGTCTTGCTTTTTGCGTCCGTGACCTCTTCAGTGAGACCATAAGCGGCAAACACGTGCTCATGTCCCCAGAACCAGAGGACGGGCGATTGAATCCATTCGAGCAGTTGCTGCGCCGGCCGGTGATATTCCGTCCCGAACGAGCAAAACCACTGATGGTGGCTCAAAAGGATAATTCCGCGCGTGTCATTGGGGTCAGTAAAAACCTTCTCACGCAGCCATTTCACCAGTGCTTTGGGAAGCTTGACATACCTGGCGTCCTGTTTATCCACGCTCCGTTTGTCGGCTTTTACCGAGTGATAACCTGTGTCGAGACCGATGATGCGCCAATGATCGTTCTCGAGACAGAAATAGCTGGCTTTCTGACCCGCACGTCGGATAGCATAGTTGAAATACCCGTGGCCGCCGGAGTACATTTCGTGATTGGCATTCAGGAGAAATATGGGATGCTCAACATGACGCCCAGAAGGCCAGTAGGGGAAGAAATAATCTCGATATTCATCTTCCTCCCCGGTGTAGTAAACATCGCCCAGGTGTATGGTGATATCTGCCTTCGGCTCGAGACTTCCCATCCGCTCGCCGATGGCGATAGCATCCGGGGTCGCCGTGCCCCAATCCGAGGCCAGTAAAATGCGAAATTCAGCATCCATTCGGTAGATTCCATTGTCGGATTCATTGTCCGGATAGACGACAAACCGGTGCGTCCGTTTGAGCCGATGTTTCACCCACGACCAGGTCCACTTCAGCATGGCGCCCAGATTCTTCAAGGAGAACTCTTCGAAGAAGTCTCGTACTTTTCTTCTCCTCTTGCGGACTTCCCGAACGCGTTCCTTGGTTGTCTTAAACGGTCGAACCCAGGGATTCTCTGGTTTGGAGTCACCATCTGGCTTGGATTCTACCTCTTGTTTGTAGAATTGAAAGTGATTCTCGGTGGGATTGCGGGTCATCCCGAAGAATTCTTGATCCTGTCTTGTTTTCATCACATCACCCTCCCATCACATATCCAAAGGATCCTTAGTTTCTTTATCTTTACAGAGCGTGCCGCTGACTAAAATCTCTCAAAGATCGACCGAACTTCTCTTGAATTCCGTATTTTTTATGACTATATAGTGATGGAATCCAGAATAAAAACAGGATATCAGGCAATTATGAGAAACGTGCTCGTCGTTTTGTTTCTTGGAATTCTTACCGCTATGCTCTATGTGACGACTACGGCAAGTCTGGATCGAGGGGTGTTTGTGGCCGGCAGTCAACTCTGGCCGGATCCGTGGTTCCGGGCTACCCTGGCCGATGCCTATTTCGGGTTTATCACATTTTATGTCTGGGTGGTTTACAAGGAACGCAGCCTGGCCCCGCGAATCATCTGGTTTGTTCTGATTATGGCATTCGGGAATATTGCCATGTCCATTTACGTGCTCGCGAAGCTCTTCAAATTGGAGCCGAGCGAGTCCGTCGAAGCTCTGTTATTGAGAAGGAGCACATGAACCTGCGGTCCGTTTGGGAAAGGAAGATCATTAAGCCCATTGTCCGGCTCCTCAAGCAGGGGATCACACCTGAAAAAATCGCGCTGAGCATTGCTTTCGGAGTGACTTTGGGCATCTTCCCCGTGCTCGGTTCGACAACGATACTGTGCACCATCGCCGCCGTCACACTCAGTCTCAATCTGCCGGCCATTCAGTTGGTGAACTACCTGGTCTATCCGTTGCAGATTTTGCTGTTGATCCCGTTTTATCGGGCAGGTGCGGTCTTGTTTAATGCAAAACCCTTGCCACTTTCCGCCAGTCAAGTGGTGGCGATGATTCAGGCAGATGTGTGGGGCGCCATTCAATTTCTCTGGGATACCACCATGCGGGCCACCGTGGTCTGGTTGATAGTCGCTCCGCTGATTATCGCGGCCTTATATTATGTACTTGTTCCTGCCATACGAAAATTACTTTTTAAATCGACGAAAAACGTTTATGAATTCTAGGAGGGAGCGTTAAAGATGATTGCAGCCATGGTTGCGACGGCGTTCGCGAGCGTCAGCCTGGTGATGTTTGTCCTGTGGCTCGTGCATTTGAGAATCAAGAATGCGGGCATTGTCGATATTGGATGGGCAGGCAATTTTGCTCTGATCGCCATCATCTACTATCTCATGGGCGGTGGCTACGAAACCAGAAAGCTTCTGATTGCTGCCATGGCTCTCCTCTGGAGTCTGCGCCTGACCGGTTACTTGTTTGTACGCGTAGTCGGTCACGAAGAGGAAGGTCGCTACCGGCAGCTTCGAAGAGAGTGGCGCGGCAAAAACGTAGATTTGCGGTTTCTGTTCTTTTTTCTTTTTCAAGGTGTGTTGAACGTGGTGCTCGCGCTGCCCCTACTGCTTGCGTGTGTCAATCCCGAGCCTCATCTCTCTATTTTCGAATTTGTCGGTTTTGGTCTCTGGGCAGTCGCCTTACTTGGTGAATCGCTGGCCGACCGACAGTTGCAGAAATTCAAAGCCAATCCGGCGAACAAAGGTAAGGTTTGCCGTGTCGGCCTGTGGAAATATTCTCGACATCCCAACTATTTCTTTGAATGGCTGATTTGGGTTGCCTTCTTTGTGTTTGCACTGCCTTCTCCATTTGGGCTCACGGCGCTAGTGAGTCCCTTACTCATGTCCTACTTTTTGTTCAAGGTCACAGGAATTCCGGCGACCGAAGAGCAGTCTCTGCGCTCGAAAGGGGAAGCATATCGCGAATATCAGCGGAGCACGAGCATGTTTGTGCCATGGTTTCCAAAGAAGTCAGCCGAGACGTCGCAAGTGAAGTCATGACAAATTCGCAGCAGGGTCAAGATCCATGGTATCAGTCTTTCCTTGACAGAAACCTCTTGCCGGATTGGCTCATTCGGACAGGGATTCGACGTCTGCTTGCATCACGATTGCGAGACGAACGCCAAAAACATGATCGAAAGAAAGGAGCCTATCACTCCAAGATCATCCAAGAAATGAACCAAAGTCCGATTGTGCTTAATACGAATTTGCCGAATCGTCAGCATTATGACGTCCCGGTCGAATTTTTCCGGAGAGTACTTGGCAAGTGGCTAAAATATAGCTGCGGTTATTGGTCAAACGGAGTGGAAACACTCGAGGAAGCGGAAGAGGCCATGCTGAAGTTGACGTGTCAGCGGGCACGGATTACCGATGGTCAGAAGATACTTGATTTGGGATGCGGCTGGGGCTCGCTGTCACTCTTTCTCGCTAAGTTGTATCCCACATGTCAAATCACAGCCATCTCAAACTCGGCCAGCCAGAAAGAGTTCATCGATGGCCGTAGCGCTGGGTTGGGTATTCGAAACTTGAGAGTGCTCGCAAAAAACATAGCCGACTTTGAGACGGACATGAAGTTTGACCGGATACTTTCCATTGAAATGTTCGAGCATATGCGAAATTATCGACAATTGCTGGCCAGAATCGCTTCCTGGATGAAAGACGACTCCCTGCTTTTCATACACATCTTTTGTCACACAAAATTTGCTTATTTTTTTGAAGATCACAGTCCCGACGATTGGATGGCTCGCAATTTCTTTACCGGCGGCATGATGCCGTCCGTTGACTTGTTGCATTATTTTCAAGATGATGTTCGAATTATCCGTCGATGGCGAGTTAATGGGATTCACTACCACAAAACTCTTGAAGCCTGGCTGCGGAACCACGTGCGATCTCGTCATGAAATGATGCCGCTTTTCACAAGGATCTATGGCCGGAGCAACGCCCAGCGAAAATGGGTTCAATGGCGAGTCTTTTTTCTTGCTTGTTCCGAACTTTTTCGGTGTCATGGCGGACGGGAATGGATAGTTTCGCATTATCTTTTGCAGAAGCGTTTATGGTAATGACGGGGAGGAGAAAATGGTAATCAAGACGATATTTCTTGTGCATGCAGCGTCCACACTGTTCATGGTCGGACTGATCTGGTTTGTTCAAGTGGTGCATTATCCGCTTATGGCAAGAGTGTCGGCTACAGAATTTGTCGAGTACGAGGCTGCGCATAAGAGGCTGACCGCGTGGGTCGTTGCGCCAGCCATGCTCACGGAAGGAATCACGGCTCTGATTATCTTGATGACTCCACGAATCGCCGTCCGCGGTGAATTAGTTTGGGTGGGTCTGGCTCTGCTCATCGTGATTTGGTTTTCCACCGCGCTTCTGCAAGTTCCCCAACACAATGTTTTGTCTTTGAGGTTCGACTCCGCCGCTCATCAGAAATTGGTTGCCACAAATTGGATCCGGACCATTGCCTGGAGTCTGAGAGGCGCGATTGTGCTGTCTTTCATTCCCTGATTGTTTTGGTGATGTGGCGAAACTTTACTAAACTTCCAAAGTTTAGTAAAGTTCTTGGTTTCGTCCGGGTTGGAAATAGAGGGGAGAGTGAACGCTAACAAGAGTGGAAGATGAGCACCAACAACGACAACTTTATCGATGAACGAGTAATCTTGGTGGATGAGTCGGACAGACAGATTGGTGTCGAGAAAAAACTGAAAGCCCATCGCGAGGCTAAACTCCACCGCGCGTTTTCAATTTTCGTATTTAACTCCAGAGATGAATTGCTGCTACAGCGACGCGCTTTCGCTAAATATCATTCCGGCGGTCTGTGGAGCAACACCTGTTGCAGTCATCCGAGACCTTCTGAACCAAACGAAGAAGCTGCCCACAGACGTCTCCGCGAGGAAATGGGCATTGTCTGCAAACTCTGGAAAGCCTTTGATTTTATTTATAAAGCCAAAATGGAGCAAGGACTTGTCGAGCACGAATTGGATCACGTATTTGTCGGAGGTTACGACGGGGAGGTGATTCCAAATCCCGAAGAAGTCATGGATTATCGCTGGTTGGCCGTGCCCTCGTTAAGAAAAGATTTGCAGGAATCCCCACGACGTTACACGCCCTGGTTTAAGATAGCTTTGGATAGAGCAGTCGAGAGTTGGCTGTCGTTACGGGGTCCTTTGTAGTAGTTCGTTGCATTAATAGGCGTAGTTTCCATAAACAAGATCGAACACAGCCTTTGACTGTGTTTTGGGATTGCAGTTGGCATCTCCCGCCTCAAATACACGGTCAGAGACGAGGAGCATTACTATCGGATGATGGGACAAATTCTTGCCAAGTAGTCTTAGAGGGGATCGTTCATCGTCCCATAAAATTTCTGACTTGAGAGATCTTAATTTTCGGCTCCCTCATCAATCCAATATTCGTGTCTCGCCAAATTTCATCACGATAAAGGATTCGCTGTCCACCCCTGCTTTTTCCAGAGCCTCCTGCAGATAGATGGGCGCTTCTGCCGGAGGTTCATCGGACAGCTTGAACGTACCCCAGTGCATGCCGATGGAGAGCTGTGAGCGGACGTCTTGGTGAACCCGAACGGCTTCCGGCGGGTTGACGTGTACCGGTCCCATAAACCAGCGGGGCGAGTAAGCACCGATGGGAATCATTGTAACTTTGATGGGTTGAAATCGCGCGCCAATTTCCTGAAAGTGCGGCGAGTAGCCGGTGTCGCCTGCAAAAAATATGTTCCCAATTTTACTTTCGATCACCCAGCCAGCCCAGAGCGTTGCATTTCGGTCGAAGGGCGTTCGGCCAGAGAAATGTTGCGCTGGAACACAGTGGAAATTGAGATCGGAAAACGAAGCGGATTGCCACCAGTCCAATTCCACGACATTTGTGATTCCGCGATCCCGAAACCATTCCGCAAGGCCGAGGGGCACAAAAAATCGTGACTCGTTTCCGAGTCGTTCGATGGTGGCTTCATCCAAATGATCGTAGTGATTATGGCTGATGACCACAGTGTGAATCTTGGGCAGGTCCTCAAACTTGATGCCAGGCGGGGCAAAGCGTTTGGGACCGACAAACGAAAAAGGTGAGCAGCGTTCACTGAAAATGGGATCGGTCAAAACGTTCACGCCTGCCACTTGCACCAGAAAGCTCGCGTGACCGATCCAGGTGATTTGGATTTTGGCAAAATCAGGCTTCTTGAGAACTTCAATGTCTGGTTGGACAATTTTAGGCTGATATTCTGGAATGCGTTCGGGCGGAATGGGCTGTGGCTCATCCGGGCCTCGCCCAAGCTGCCAAAGCAGAAATTCACCAAATCCGCGGTCAGCCCTGTTGTAGGGATTCCGAAAGCCATCCGGGGTATGATGGGCAGGCAAATCGAGGCTTTCCTTTGAAGCATCAACACCTGAACAGCTCAGTAGGAAAGACAAGCCGATAAGCAGGCTGAAACAGAATAGATTCACCTCGCTTACCATCCCCATGAACCGGGCTTTCCCTTAAACGGACCCACGATCTCCCTCGTGATCCACCCTCCGTAAAAACTACCGGGCTGAGGCGTCACCCGCTCGCCGTCAATGTAACAAGCATCCACTCGTTCGGCGTAAAAGGCCACGTAATTCCGAATCGGCTGAAATGCGGACGTCGGATCCGAATAATACCAGGCGGCCTTGTCAGCTCTCTTGTTATCCACCACGAGTGAGTAATACTGCGCGATGCCTTTCCACTCACACACGGACCCGCCAGGCGTTTTCATCAAATATTCCATTTGAATGTCTTCCGGAGGAATGTAATAAACCGGCGGGTGGCTGGTTTCCAAAACTCGCTTTGCCCGATGTGTATCCGCAATGGTGATGCCGTTAAAGACAACCTGAATGTGCTTGTGGCAATCTTCCAAACGAGGCGGTCGAGGATAATCCCAAACAGACTCCTGTCCCTTTTTGGGCTTGATTCGATGTGATTGCATAATGTGCAATTTCCTCAAAGGGTTTGGCGAACTCGTGTGTTGCGTAATATACCATACTCCCTGGCAGATGGTTTCAAAGATTTGGCCAACATTTTACGCGCTCGACTGAGCCGAGACATCACCGTACCGATAGGACGACGGATGATATTGGCGATTTCCTTGTATTTCAGGCCATTCACGTCAGACAGCAAGACAACCAGGCGATAGTCTGTCGGGAGTTTGTCCAAAGCCCTGGTAATGGCATCGTCAAAGATTTCTGTGTAATCCAGTTGTAGGGTGCGCATATTTGAGATAGCCGGGTTTTGTGACTTATGAGCGACATCCGGCGAATTAGATTCCAGTTCTACGCTTGCGTCTTCCCTTTTCTTTCTTTTAAAAACGTCAATGAAGTTGTTGTGCAAGATGCGAAATATCCAGGCCCGAAAATTTGTACCGATTTCGAAACTATCAAAGAAACGGTACGCACGCAAGTAGGTCTCTTGGACTAAGTCCTCGGCATCAGTCGGATTTTTGGACATCCTGAGGGCATAGCCGTATAGCTCATCCATCATCGGAAGCGCAAGGTTTTCAAAGCTTTCGTGTCTAGTATCTTGTTTGTTTACGACTGGGTGCCTCATTTCTCCATCCCATTCTTTCAACGATTCGATATTTCAAATCAAAGAGCCCTGCCGAGTTGCTGAACGTGGCGTTGAAGGGAACCGCCTCAGCAGGGCTCGAGCATGATGCTTGGTCAATCTAGATAATTCATTAGCGCGCTTTTTGTCTCCGGTGATTCTCGCAACTTCTCTAACGCTTCATTCTTGATCTGTCTGACTCGTTCCTTCGAAATGTCATATTGTTTGGCAACTTCCCCGAGGGTAGAAGGACGTCCGGTTTCTAAGCCGAAAAGCAGTCTCAAGATTTTTATCTCTCGTTTCTTCAGAACTCCCATGGCTAATTTCAGATCCAGTTTCAGAGATTCCGCGTCGACGGCATTATCCGGCGTCGGTTCCTTATTAGGAAGTGTGTCGATGAACCGATCGGGGCTATCGTGGTCCAGAGGAGCATCCAAAGATTTCCGATGCACCAGATATCTTTTCAGAGCCATCTCCGAGCCATCATCAAAGTCGTCGAGGTCGCGAATCTCGGCTTCCGTTGCGCGGCGATTTAACTTCTTCTCAAGCGCCGCAACAGCCTTTCGGGTTTTGTTCACTTTGCGTAGCTGACTTTGAGGAATTCGCACCAGATGATTCTTATAAATCAAAGCGTAAATGACCGATTGTCGAATCCACCACTTGGCGTACGTGATAAACTTAATACCCCGACTGCAGTCGAAAGCCTCCATAGCACTAAACAGGCCAAGGTTGCCTTCGCAGATGAGATCGCCCAACGGCATGCCTTTGTTTTCATACTCTCTGGCGATGCTGACAACAAAGCGCAGATTGGCAAGGATGACCTTGTCATATGCGTTTTGGTCGCCGGCTTGCGCTGCCGGAATCAAGGTCAATTCTTCGGCGCGGGTCAGTGCCGGGATTTTGGCTATCTCATCAAGATAATTTCGCAAACTGTTGCTTGCGGATGTCATTTCATTTTGTTTTGCGGACATTGAGTATCTCCTCGCCTTTTGCTGAACAGTTGAAATAGCAATTCATACCTGCTGCCAAATCTTTGATGCGAACGTGTTCCTTCTAGATACCAAATCATATCTGACAAGAACAACGTTTTCGTTCAAAAAAGTACTAGCTACTTTGTTTCATATTAAAGCGGCCAATCTTTGAGAATCCGCTCACTCTCTTCCGAGTGATTGGACTCATCTTTGACCATGTCATCCAATTGGACGGCCAGGCCTTTGTCGCCAAATTCCTCTGCCTGTCTGGAGCGTTCGGTGTAGTCTTTTGTGGCCTGGCGTTCTGCAGCCAACACCGCCTCCAACATTTCCCGATTGCTGGAAGCATCCGGAACCGGCCGTGGTTGGGTAGTAGGGTCTCCGCCCAGTGCCACAATTTTGTTAGCTAAAAACTGAGCGTGTCGCTGCTCGTCTGCTATCTCTTGCAAAAAGAATTGGGCCAATTGCGGACGGTAAGGTCCGGTTGCCTTGGCTGCGTAGGTCAAATATTGGATGATGGCCCCCAATTCTCCGGCCAGATCTGTATTGAGGTTTTTGACGAGTGTCTCTTTATCCATGATAATTCCTCTAATTGCCAAATTCTAAATTTGATGTCCGGCCCAGGCTACCGGGCCGGACAATTTGATGTTCTTACTTGTTTAAAATGATCTCGGCACCTAAGGCCTGTGCACCATTGCCCCCCAAAAACCCTTTGGCGAAAACCGTGTAGATTTTTCCCGCCTCAAGGGTAATGCCTG
>JABAHS010008594.1_pt2 | contig 16174 bp, 18 predicted proteins | sample 7062111 | NCBI WGS metagenome assembly JABAHS01 (sample SAMN14534600, study PRJNA622989) | marine sediment metagenome | biome: marine biome [ENVO:00000428]; feature: marine pelagic biome [ENVO:01000023]; material: deep marine sediment [ENVO:00002113]; isolation source: pool of 4 deep marine... | reverse complement strand
GGGCTGTGCCGCGGTGTCTGCCGCGGCATCTTCCTCGGCGACAGGAACAACCTGGTCCATGAGGCCGCCGTCGTCTCCCGCGGCCTCGACCGGGGGCTCCTCCGCGGCAACGACGGAACCACTTGCCAACACGGTCGCCAATACGATTGAGCGCAATAGACTCTTGTAGATCATTCTCGGTTCTTGCAATTGCAGGACAGGTCCGGGATCCCGCCTCTGTGGCGGAGACTCCAGGTTTCGACCGATCGTCCGCGGTTTGGTTCGAGTCTCAACTATACAACGCTCGCAGAAAAAAGGTTTCGGCGATGCCTCAGAACAGGCCCAGCTGTCGGTGCCCCGGCGGATCGAAGCGACTGCAGTCGAGAGCGGCCTCGCGTCGCCCGGTCTCGAGGCCGTGGCGCCGGCAGGCTGCCCGAAACCGTTTGCCAAGCATTTCGGCGTACGGTCCGCGCCCTGTCTGGCGAACGCCGAAACGGTTGTCGTAGTCCCGGCCGCCGCTCGCCTCGCGCACGAGGCCCATGACGCGCGCCGCGCGATCCGGGAAGTGAACCTGCAGCCACTCGGTGAAGATGGCCTTCACCTCGTGCGGCAAGCGCAGGAAGATGTAGGCCGCCTCGCGTGCGCCCGCGTTCACCGCCGCCGCCAGTACTTGTTCGATTTCCTCGTCATTCAGGGCAGGGATTACCGGGGCGAACAAGACGCTTACCGGGACCCCGGCCCCGGAGAGCTGTTCCATGGCCCGAAGTCTCGCATCGGCTGACGGGACGCGGGGCTCCATGACCCGCTTCAGATCACGCTTCAGTGTCGGGAGGCTGATCGCCACCGAACAGAGATTGCGCCGCGCGAGTTCGGCGAGCAGATCGAGGTCGCGGGTAACCAGCGTGCCCTTGGTGATAATGCTGACGGGATGCGAATGGGCGAGGAACAGCTCGAGTAACTCTCGCGTGACACGAGTGTTTCGCTCCACCGGCTGGTAAGGGTCGGTGTTTGCCCCGATCGTTATCGGCTCGCAACGGTACGAGGGGGCCTCCCAGGCCTCTGCGAGCCGCGCCGCAGCGTCTGGCTTGTAGAAGATCTTCGTTTCGAAATCGAGTCCGGGCGACAGGTCGAGGTAACTGTGACTGGGCCGCGCGTAGCAGTAAACGCAGCCGTGCTCGCAGCCCTGGTAGGGGTTGATGGAGCGGTCGAAAGGAACGTCGGGAGAACTGTTGGTTGCGATGATGCGCTGCGAGCGCATTGCGCGCAGCTCCGTTGCGGGCGCGCTCAAGGAGCGCTCATGGGCTTCCTCGGCGTCGAACTCGACGGGGCGTGCGGCAAAGCGGCCTTCGCGGTCGGAAACGGCGCCGCGGCCCTTGTGGTGTCGGACAGGCATGGTTTGGCTCGATACTGTATAAAAAGACAGTACTGCGGCCCGGCGCCGATTTCAATAGTGCGCAGCCCGAATTCCAGTCACGCTCAGTTGAGTACCCGGTACCCACGCCCACGCATGCAGTTCTTGAACACCTTCTGTTTTTCCCGGTCCGCGTCGAGGCCGGAGCGGGTGCCGCCGTAGATGGCGCCTAAGCCGGCAGCTTCGCCGACCTCGCGCCGGTCGCTGACGGCGCCCGTTGCGGCGCCCACCGCTGCGCCGACGGCCGTGCCCTTGCCTATGCCCTCGGCCATCACGATCTCTTCGGTGTAGGCTTCACATTCTTCCCAGTCCTCTGAGAGACGCTGCGGGTCGACACCCTTGGTATCGATGATCGGGTCGGGATGCGCGGCGCAACCGGCGGCGAACATGGCCGGCACGAGGGTGAGGAAGTATCGCAGGTCTGTCGGCATGGTGGTTCGTCCTCGTCGTCGCGGTGCGCCGGATTCTGACAGGGCAGCGTGAATCCCGGCTGAACAGCCGCCCCGTGTGTGCTCAACGCGCGACGTCGCTTTCGGTTGACAGGCGCAGCGCCGGGATTGACCCGGCATCTCGGGGCACCCGGCAGCCGTGAGCGACGATCAGTCCGCGGCCACCTTGTGGATGTGGACGTCCTGCTGCGGGAACGGGATCGAGATGCCGACCTCGTCGAAGCGCTTCTTGATCGCCTCGGTCAGGTCGAAATACACGCCCCAGTAGTCGGCCGTCTTGACCCACGGGCGCACCACGAAGTTCACGCTGCTGTCCGCGAGTTCGGACACCGCGATGGTGACCGCCGGATCGTCGAGGATGCGATCGTCGGCGGCGACGAGATCCTGCAGTTCCTTGCGCACCTTGTCGAGGTCGTCGTCGTAGCTCACACCCACGACCAGGTCGACGCGGCGCGTCTCGTTCGCCGAGTAGTTGGTGATCGTCGTGCCCATGATCTGGCTGTTCGGGATGATGACGCGCTTGTTGTCGCCGGTTTTCAAGACCGTGGTGAGGATCTGTACTTCCTCGACGGCGCCGGAGATACCGCCACCTTCGATCCAGTCGCCGACCTTGTAGGGACGGAACAGAACGATCAGGACGCCCGCTGCGAAGTTGGACAAGGAGCCCTGCAACGCAAGGCCTACCGCGAGGCCGGCAGCACCGAGAAGAGCGATCAGGCTGGCGGTCTGTACACCGAGCTGGTTGATGGCCGCGATGATGACGAACAGCATCAACAGCATGCGGGCCAGGTTGGCGATGAAGCGGCGCAGCGTGACGTCCAGGTCGCCCTTCTGCATGGCCTTCATCAGGCCGCTGACGATCAGGTTAACGACCCACTTACCGACGAAGAAGATGACGATCGCGGTAACCAGGTTGATTCCGAAGTCGACGCCGGTGGTCTGGACCATCGTCCAGACCTCTTCCCAATTGAAGCCGAGATCGGGGAGGCTTTCTGTGTTCATTTGGTTTCCCTATTTATTGTTGCTGGTTATTTTTCCGCTGGCTCAATATCAGCCAATTGCCGGCGAGGGTGAGTAGCATGCCGATCGCGGCAGGAATCGTCCACCGGTATCCCTCGATCGCCGTCGATATCAGCAGCGCAACGACGGGGAATAGCACCGAGCTGTACGATGCACGCGCCGCGCCGATAAGCCGAAGCAGCGCCAGGTAGCAGCCGAACGCCACGGCCGAACCGAAGATCGCGAGATACAGCAGAGAAAAGATGTAACCGGGCTGCATCAGGAAGTCGACCCGCTTGCCGAATGCGAGAGCAATCAGCAGTGCCAGCGCCGACGCGAACGCCATGGCATGCGCATTGACGGCGACGACAGGTAGGCCCTGTCGGGTATTTGCTACGGCCGCCATGTTGCCCAGCGATGCGATCAGTGTGCCGCACAGGACGAGGAGCGCGCCCAGCACAGCCTCATCCGTGATGCTGAATTCGGCGATCTCGCTACTGAAGATCAGGGCGATGCCCGTGATCCCGGTGGCAGCCGCCAGCCAGAACCGCTCGTCAATCGTCCGGCCGAAGAACAGCCGCTCGAATACCGCGTTGAGAATGAGGATGGCGCTGAAGAGGACGGCCACGATGCCCGAGGTGAGGTGCGCGGTGCCGTAGTAGACAAAGAAATAATTGATGCAGAACAGCAGCGCGCCCTGCAAGAAGATCAGCGGCAAGGCACCGGCCGGCAGCCTCAAGGGGCGACGACTGGCGTACGCATACGCATAAAGCGCAAGCGCGGCAAGGCCGAAACGGTACCCGACAGACACCTCCTCTGCGACAGCGCCGAGCTGATAGGGTATCGCCGCCCAGGTGGAGCCCCAGATCAGGACGACCGCGGCGTAAAGCAGCAGGACCTGCAAGCTACTGTCCGGGCACGCCTTCCGCCCCCGGGCGGAAGCGGAAGATCCGGTAGGGGCCGTTCGCCCGGATGTGATCCTGCGGCTGCAGGACCACCTCCTGCAGCGCGCTATCGGCAATGTACAGCCAGCCGTCCGGCCCGAACGACAATGCATCGGGCCAGCGGATTCGCGGCGAGCGGAGCAGCGTCTGCGGCTCACGATCCTCACCGACCGCGAAGACCGCATTGTGCTCGACGTCGGTGACGTAAACGTTTCCATCGACATCGGTGCTTAGGCCATCGGACAGCGGTTTCTTGCTGTAAGCTTCGATGCGTTTCGCGAGCCGGGCGGCGGGGAGTTCCGGGTTGCGTAGGTCGCGCAGTCGTACGCGGTACAGCGTTGATCCGCTCAATGCGCCGTAATACAGCCACTCCGGTCCCAACGCGATTCCGTCGATGCCGCCGCGCAGCGTGATCAGTCCGCCGAAGAACCGCATCTGCTTGCCGTCGTGGGTGATGACGAATTTCTCGGCGGAGACCGAGGGATGCGCCTCGAGCACTCGCCTTGCGGTCGCTGACTCGACGTCATAAACGATGATCGCGGGGCTTTTGCGCCAGAAACTCGCGTCGGCAATGATGACCGTCCGGCCGTCCGCGCTGATCTGCAGGTCCTGGAGAAACGACCCCGGGGGTGCTATGCCGGACGGCAGGCGGTGGTCGTGAATGACCTCGCCACTGACCAGGTCGAAGGCGAGCAGGCGGGCGGATCGCATGCCGTGGTTGCCATGGTCAATGGTCCAGAGGTTTCCCCGCCGGTCGATGGCAATACCCAGTACCGTGTCGAAGAGAGCCGCCTGTTGCTGAACGCCGGGATAAGGTACCGCTGAACCGTCGACGAACTCGAGTAGCTTGTTTCCCTCAGGGCGAGCCTCGGGGTGCACGGTGAAGAAAACCCTGCCGGTTCCGCTGACCGCCACGTTGCCGATCGGTAGCGGGTGCGACAACACCTCCTCCAATTCATCGGCATCGAGCAGGGGCGAGGTCGTCAGGTCGGGATAGGGCTCCCCGCCACCCCAGCGAACCCATGCCGCTACGGCCACCACGAACATTACCGTAAAAAACAACAGCAATAACGATTTCATTGATCCGTTCCGGAGCCCGCGGCCGCTACCGGGCAGGGATTCTACCCGAACCGGCAGCGTCAGCAGAGCAGGGCGAAGGCCCAAGCGCAGGACACCAGGAGGGCCGCGGCGACACCGCTCAGCCACTGCCAGCGGTCTTCGAGGATACGGTTCCCTACGAACGTGAGCAGAAGGCCGCCCCCAAAGCCGCACAGGAAACCAAACAGGTGCGCGCCAATATCCGTGTTCTCGTCGCCCGTGCCGGTATACATCAGCAACGCGAGGCCGCCGACGATCGGGCCGTGTCGATACACCCAGCGCTCCTGGGACATCAGCCTGGCGCGCCACACGTAACCCGCGACGAGCCCGAGAGCCGCAAATACGGCCGTTGATGCACCGATGGAGCGATGATCGGGCGCGAGCACAAGCGCATTCAAGAGGTTGCCCAGCGCCCCGGTTGCGACGATCGTTAACCAGGCAACACCGGAGCCCAGGATGCGTCCCGCAAACAACCCGAAGAGCGCACCGAAGACCAGGTTGCCGGCGAGATGCCCGAGACCCGAGTGCAACGTCAGGGCCGTCACCGTGCGCCAGATTTCGCCCGCGCGGACCAGCACGCCGTCAACTCGTCCCGCGCGAAACCAGTTCTCGCCGAATGCGGAGTCGCCGGCGAGCCAGGCGACGGCGCACACGGTGAGAACGTATGCGACGATGCCCGGCATCGCGTTCTGGTAGCGGATGGTCTTCCTCGGTTTCGGGACGACCGGCGGGTTGGCTTCGTCGTAGATCGAGATCTCCTCGATGGCGTGCGCCGAATGCTCCGCCGGCACCACGATCATGGAGCCCCCTGGATCGTGCAGTACCTGGTGGGGGATTCCTGCCGCCGCGAGTACCAGCGATCGATCCGCGCAGGCCGCCCGGTTGCGGCTCTCGAACACGATACGCAGGTCGTCATCCACCGTTTCTGCTCACGCGATCGAGAATATCCCCGCAGTCCGCGTCGATTCGGAGCGCCGCCAGTTCGTCGGCGCGCGTCCTTCCGCGATTGACGATGGCGATCGGCTTGCCGGTTTCTGCGGCCCTGCGCGCAAACCGATAGCCCGAATACACCATCAGGGAGGAGCCGATGACGAGCAGAGCATCGGCACGGTCCGTCGCTTCGAAGGCAGACTCGACCCGCTCCCTCGGGACGCTTTCGCCGAAGAACACCACATCCGGCTTGACGAAGCCGCCGCAGGCCACGCAGTCGGGCGTAACGAATCGGCTGACGTCTTCGTCGCGCAACTCCGCATCGCCGTCCGGAGCGAAATAATCGGCCTCGGGTTGCCATTTCGGGTTCGCGGCAGCCAGTTCGATCTGCCACTCGTCGCGGCAGGTGAGCCTGCCGCAGCCCATGCAGCGCACGCTCTGGAGGCGCCCGTGCAGGTCGATGACGTGTCGGCTCCCGGCACGACGGTGAAGGCCGTCGACGTTCTGGGTGATGACCGTATCCACCGTGCCCGCCGATTCCAGCACCGCGAGCGCGGTGTGGGCGCGATTCGGCTCCGCATTGGAAATGCGCTGCCAGCCGCTGTAGCTGCGCGCCCAGTAGCGTTTGCGGACTTCGGGCTTCGAAACGAAATCCGCGTATTGCACGGGGCGAGCGTGCTTCCATTCGCCGTTTCGGTCGCGGTAATCAGGAATGCCGGACGCCGTACTGACGCCCGCGCCGGTCACAACCGCGACACGGCCGGCACGAGCGATGAAGCGGGCCAAGTTGCGGGCATCGGGATTCATGAGGGCATTTTGGTTAAAGTATCCAGCTCGATCAATTGCGAGGAGCCTCGATGCGGCAACTGATCTTTACCGCCGTGCTGCTCATGTTCAGCAGCGGCGCCATGGCGGAGGTGACCGATTCTAACGAAAGCGGATTTACGACCGTGCACGAGGTACTGGTCAATGCACCCCGCGCGCGCGCCTGGCAGGCGGCAGTCGATGAGATCGGGAAGTGGTGGAGCGATGATCATACGGTCGACGGCGACGCCGGTCGAATGATAATCGAGAGTAAGCCACAGGGTTGTTTCTGCGAGCGGTTCGAGAATGGCGGGGGCATCGTCCACATGGAGGTCACGTTCGTGAACCCCGGCATCATCCTGCGCCTGACCGGCGGCCTCGGTCCGCTCGGCCTGATGGGCGTCAACGGCAACATGACCTGGGAGTTCTTCGATGCGCCGGAGGGCACGCGGGTCAGGTTCACCTACGTGGTCGGCGGGTACCGACCCGGCGGACTGAACGCGATCGCGTTGCCGGTCGACTATGTGATCGGTGAGGCGCTCGCGCGCCTGCAGTCGTACGCAGAATCCGGTGACCCGGAAAATGCCGTCTTTGAGTAATGTCCCCGTCGCAAAGCCGTCGGCGACGGTCGTACTCGTGCGTGACGCCGCGAATGCCCCCGAGCTGTTGCTGGTTCAGCGCCACGAGCGCTCCGCTTTCGGCGGCGCGCACGCGTTTCCCGGGGGCGTCCTGGAGGACGCGGATGCGCGGGTCGCTGATCATTGCGCGGGGATCGCGCCCGCTGAAGCCGATGCACTGCTGAACGTCGCCGACGGCGTCAATTGGTTCAGCGCTGCCGTCAGGGAGTTGTTCGAGGAGTCCGGCGTGCTGCTTGCCGTGGTCGGCAGGCCCGGCGTCGATCTCGGGGCGGCACGCGATGCACTGAACGACGGCACGCTAGACTGGCAGACATTCGTACAGCAGAATGCGCTGCAGCTGCAATGTGACGCCCTGCATTACTTCAGCTTCTGGATTACGCCGGAGGCGTTGCCGAGACGCTTTGCAACGCGGTTCTTCCTCGCCGCGATGCCGGATGGCCAGGATGCGGCACACTGCGGTGGCGAGCTCACCGACTCCTGCTGGATGACCGCGGAGGAAGCACTCGCCGCGTATCGCGACGGCTCGATCAGGCTGCACTTTCCCACGATCAGAACGCTCGAGACGCTTGCCCGGCGAGGCACGCTCGACGAACTTATCGAATGGGCCGCGTCCCGCGCTCGCGAGGGCGTGCCCTGCATATTTCCCGAGATAAGAGAGCGCCACGGGGAGGCACGCGTCGTGGTGGCAGGCCGGGATTCCGGGGCCCTGGAATGACAGCATTTGGCCCGGAGCTGCCGCGGTACACCGAGCTCGCCCCCGGGATACGGCGCCTGCTGGCGCCCAACCCGTCCATGATGACCGGGCCCGGCACCAATACCTACCTGTTCGGCGTGTCCGACATCGCGGTCATCGATCCGGGCCCGGAAATCGACACCCATATCGACGGCATTATCGAGGTGGCCGGTGCACCGGTGCGCTGGGTGCTGGTAACCCACACACACCCGGATCACTCTCCGGGTGCGATGGCGCTTGCCGCGCGCACGGGTGCGGAAGTCCTGGGCCAGCCGGCACCTGAACACGGCCCGCAGGACAGGTCGTTCAGCCCGACCCGGTTGCTCGGTGACGGCGATGCGCTGGAGACCGGCGAATTCACGCTCGAAGCCGTGCACACGCCGGGCCATGCGTCGAATCATGTGTGTTATCGCCATCCCGCGACCAACTGGCTGGTGACGGGCGACCACGTCATCGACGGCTCCACTGTGGTCATCAATCCGCCGGACGGCGATATGAGCGACTACATCGAGTCGCTGAAGCGGTTGAGGGCAATGAATTTCGATGCCTTGTTGCCAGGACACGGTGACCGGATCGAAGACCCGGCACGCGCGATCGACCGTATTGTCGAGCACCGCTTGCTGCGTGAAAGGAGGGTCCTTGCAGCCGTCCGGCAACGCCCATGGTTGGAGCCACACGAACTCGTGCGGTATGTCTACCAGGACGTTTCGCCGCACCTGTTCCCGCTGGCCGAACGCTCCCTGCTCGCGCATCTGCTGAAGCTCGAACAGGACGGTGCCGTGTTTCGTCGTTGGAATGCCTGGTCGGCCGAAGAGGGCGGCGGCTGAACAATCCCAGCCGCGGACAGTACAATCTGTGCCTGGTAACCAAGCGACCGAGTCTTGCTGAATGGCAGACCAAGCCGGCATCGATCGAGTTTCCCCGCTTTGGCTCGGGATCGGGATCAGTGCGTCGCTAGTCGCGTCGCTCGTCATCAGCGAGACGCTGCTCGGCCGCTGGGATCTGCTGCTCGTCGACGACGACTTCGATCCGCTGGCGCGGGCACCGACCGGCATACTGCGCGACCTCAGGATCTCGATTGTCCACTGTCTCCTCGTGGGGTACCTGCCGGCAGCCCTGTTGCACCTGCTGCGGCACGGGAAGCGGACCGTCGCGCGTCTCCAGGGTGCGCTGAATTGCACGCGTTATGAATGCGACAGGCTGGCCCGATCGATCCGGCTGAGCAAGCGCGGTCTGCTGGTAGCCGCGCTCGTGGGGATAGCGATCGCATTCCTGCCACCGCACTTCGTGGAGCCCGTTCCTGAAGCGCCTTGGGACCCGGCTCAATGGACTGCGGAAGTCGCCTGGCACCGGATCCTCGGACCGCTCGTAGGCGTCGGGCTCGCCTGGCTTACGTACGCTATCGTTGTCGTCTCGCTGCGCATGTCACGCATAGCCCAGAAGCTGAGCCACATTGACCTGCTGGACCTGTCTTCGCTGTCTCCGTTTGCGCAGCAGGGGTTGAATAATGCGCTGCTACTCGTTGGAACCCTGTCGATTTCGGCGCTCATGATGATCGAGACGGGGTTCATGGCGCTCATGATCTTCATCGGGACCAGCACGCTGGTCCTCGCCGTCCTGGCTTTGCTTGCGCCCGTTCGGGGCGTTCAAAAGCGTGTGCAGGAGGCCAAGCAGCGGGAACTCGAATGGACCTCGGTAGAAATCGCTCGTCTGCGTGACGGGTTGGCGAATGCGGACCCTGATCGGCGGAGCGGCGACCTCGCGGACATCGTCGCGTATCGAACCCTCGTTGCCGGTGTGTCGGAGTGGCCATTCACGGGTTCGACGTACGTGCGCCTGATCATCTATGCGCTGATACCGCTGGCCTCCTGGGGCCTGGGCGTGGTTGCAGAAGAGGTCATCGGCCGGTTGCTTTTCTGACGCGGCGGGCTCGCTCGCTACGTAACCACCCAGCTGTTCGGACCCTTGATGAACTCCGCGACGCTCTTCGTGCGCTTCATCCCGGTCGGGTGGTGCGCGTAGAACGCGTCTTCGAACGGCTGTGCCGGTTGCCGGTAGAGGACGCCCAGCGCGACCGGGAGTTTCAGCTCGATCAGCAGGCGCGCCAGCACCGCATTGCCTTCGTCGTGAACGAGGACGTCGTCCGCCGCCCCGACCGCGTCGATGACCTCCAGCGCAAATGTGTCCGCATTGAAGCGCACGCCTTTGCTGCTGCCTTCGCCGAATAGCATCGGCTTGCCATGCTCCAGGTGCAGCTGCGTTTCGGCTGCTTGCTTACGGTCGGTGAAGCTCGCGAACACGTCTTCGTTGTAAACGATGCAGTTCTGGAATATCTCGGTGAATGAAGTTCCTTCGAACGCGTGCGCCTGCCGGAGCACGTGACCTAGCCCTGGCTTGTCCGTGTCGATTGCGCGCGCGAAGAAACGCGCCCCGGAACCGAGGGCGAGCTGCCCCGGTGACACCGGCGTATCGATCGATCCGGTGGGGCTCGACGGCGATATCGTGCCGACGCGTGAGGTCGGCGAGTATTGCCCCTTGGTGAGGCCGTAAATCTCGTTGTTGAACAAGAGTATCCTGAGGCCCACGTTGCGCCGCAACGTGTGCAGGAGGTGGTTGCCGCCGATCGACAGGCCGTCGCCGTCGCCGGTGACGACCCAGACGTCGAGTTCCGGATTGGCGAGCTTGAGCCCCGTGGCGATCGCCGGCGCGCGGCCGTGGATCGTGTGAAAACCGTAGGTCTCGACGTAGTAAGGGAAACGCGAGGCGCAGCCGATGCCGGAGACGAACACCGTCGAATCCGGGTCTGCGCCGACGTCGGCAAGAACGGTCGTGACAGCTTTGAGGATCGCATAGTCGCCGCAGCCGGGGCACCAGCGCACCTCCTGCGACGATGCGAAGTCTCTTGGCGTGAGTTTCTCGCTCATGCGGCGTCGCCCCGGCGCTCGGCTTCGATACGACTGACGAGCTCCGAGATCCGGAAGGGGTGACCGCTGACCTTGCAAACGGAGACGGGTCGGATGCAGAGCTTGTCGCGCAGCAGAGTGGCCAGCTGGCCGTTGTTCATTTCGGCTACCAGCACCTTGTCGAAGCGTGACAACAGGTCGCCCAGATTCCGGGGCAGCGGATTGATGTGCCGCAGGTGTACGAAGCTCGCGCCGGTCCTGCGTACCGCCTGGTAGATCGGTCCGTAAGTCGAGCCCCAGCCGACGACAACGATATCGCCTTCGTCCGCGCCGAGTTCGAGCCGCTGGTCCGGGATGAAGCCGGCAACGGCGTCGACTTTCGCCTGGCGGAGTCCTGTCATGCGTTGGTGATTGTCGGAGTCGTAGGAAATATGGCCGGTCACGTAATCTTTCTCGAGCCCGCCCGTGCGGTGCACGAGGCCCGCCATGCCGGGCGTTATCCACGGGCGCCCGAGACTGTCCGGGTCGCGCCGGTAGGCGAGCGTCTGCGCGCTCGGTCCGCCACGGCTGCCGGGCGCCGCGTGGCTGCCTATCGGTTGCAGTGTTTCGATGACGGGAATGAGCCACGGCTCCGACGCGTTCGACAGGTAACCGTCGACCAGCAGGATCACCGGCGTCATGTGCCGCAAGGCGATGCGCACGCCTTCGACGGCCATGTCGAAGCATTCGCCGGACGTCGATGCGGCGAGCACCGGCACGGGCGTGTCGGCGTTACGCCCGTAAACGGCCTGGTAGAGGTCCGACTGCTCGGTTTTGGTCGGCAGGCCGGTGGACGGCCCGCCACGTTGCCAGTTAACGATCAGCAGGGGCAGCTCGGCGCTCACGGCCAGTCCTATCGCCTCCGTCTTCAGCGCGATGCCGGGTCCCGAACTGGATGTGACACCGATCATGCCGCCGTAGGAAGCCCCTATCGCCGCGCAGATCGCCGCGATCTCGTCCTCTGCCTGGAAAGTGCCTACGCCGAGTTCCTGCAACCGGGTGAGCCGGTGCAGCAATGGCGAGGAGGGCGTAATGGGATAGGAGCAGAACAGCACCGGGCGGTCAGCCAGTTCACCTGCCGCCGCGATACCGAGCGCGAGCGCTTCGGCGCCGGTGACGCTGCGGTATTCGCCCGGCGCCAGGCGTGCAGTATCCGTGCTTATCTGGGGAAGCGCAGCCGCGAGTTCAGCCGTTTCGCCGAAGGCATGCCCCGCGTGCAGCGCCGCGACGTTGGCGTTACAAAGGGTCGGGTTCCCGGCGAGCCGGCGACGGATCCACGCTTCGACGGGTTCGAGTTCCCGGTCGAACATCCACAGGAGCAGGCCGAGCGCCCAGAAATTCTTGCAGCGGCCGCCCTCGGACTTGCTCAGCCCGAATGACCTGACCGCCTCGAGGTTGAGGTGGCCGATGTCGGCCGTGACGACCTGGAACTGGTCGAGCGTGCCGTTCTCGCGCGGATCGTCTTCATAACCCGCCTTCGCAAGGCTTCGCGGCGTGAAGCTGTCGTTGTTGACGATGATCAGCGCGCCGGGATGCAGCATCGACAGGCTCACCCTGAGCGCGGCGGGATTGAATGCCACGAGGACGTCCGGTGCATCGCCCGCCGTCGTAATAGGCTCGCCGCCGAGATTGATCTGATAGGCCGACACGCCGAAGGTCGTGCCAGCCGGCGCCCGGATCTCGGCCGGGTAGTCGGGGAAGGTCGCGAAATCCCTGCCCGAGAGCGCCGTCGATACCGCGAATTGCGAGCCCATGAGCTGTATTCCGTCGCCGGAGTCGCCGGCGAGGCGCACGACGATCGATTGTAACGTTCTGTTTTTGTTCACGGAAAAAGAGGTCTTGTCGCCAGATTGTGCGGCGGGGCAAGCCGCGTGACGGGCAGTGTAGCGTATTCGCGAGCGCGAGCGTGATGCCGCGCGGCGCGGCTTGATATGATGCGCCAGTTCGCATAGCTTACGCGCTCCAAAACCGTTAAAGACACCGGGAATTCGCAACAATGACGTTCGTTGTCACTGAAGCCTGTATCAAATGCAAACTGACCGATTGTGTCGAGGTCTGTCCCGTGGATTGTTTCCATGAGGGCCCTAACTTTCTGGTCATCGATCCCGATGAATGCATCGATTGCACGTTGTGCGAACCGGAATGCCCGGTGGAGGCGATCTACTCGGAAGACGAGCTGCCGGCCGGCCAGGAGCAGTTCCTGGAGTTGAACGCCGAGCTGTCCAGGGAGTGGCCGGTCATCACCGAGATGAAGGATCCGCCGGACGACGCCGACGAGTGGCGGGACGTCAAGGACAAACTCAGGTATCTCGAACGTTAAGTGGTTCTATCAAGGCGGTCTCCGCCGGTGCTTCTTCTCGTCATGGCTCCCTTCGGTCCGCTTTACTTCCTCGAATAAGCACCGGCAAAAGCCGCATTGGCCCGGTAAATATTCGCGGCACCTGAGTCGTTTCCTAGCTGCGATTGGTCTCGATGAACTCGATCGTCAGGTTCGCCAGTTGCTCTCCTTTGTCTTCCTGCAGGAAGTGCCCGGCGCCCTCGATGGTCACGTGGTGCTGACCCCGTGCACCGGGTACGTGTTTCTGCCACACGCGATCGCCGCCGCGGGTTATCGGGTCCTTGTCGCTGAACGCGGTCAGGAACGGCTTTTCCCACCGGCCGAAAGCGTCCCATGCCCGGCGGTTTGCCTCGCTCGCAGGATCGTCCGGCCGGACCGGCACCAGTGCCGGGAACATTCGCGCACCTGCCTTGAATTTGCGCGACGGGAACGGGGCATCGTAGGCGGCGACGACCTCGTCGCGCAGGTTCGTCGTCGTGCCCTTCTGGATAATCTTGCCGATCGGGAAATACGGGCTGTGCAGCGCGAATGCGCGCCACTTCATGAACGCGTCCGGCATGGTCTGGTCGCCGGTCGGCAGGCCGCCGTTGGCGAGTACGATGCCGCCAAACCGATGCTCGTTTTCCGCAGCGACCCGCAGACCGATCAGGGAGCCCCAGTCCTGGCAAAAGAGCGTGATGCGCGCAAGGTCGAGTGACTCGATGAACCCGTGCATCCAGCCGACGTGGCCGGCGTAGCTGTAGTCGCTCTTGTCGACCGGCTTGTCCGACTTGCCGAACCCGATGAGGTCGGGGGCGATGACGCGAAGGCCCGCTTCGACAAGCGGCGGGATCATGTACCGGTAGAGATACGACCAGCTGGGTTCGCCGTGAAGAAGGAGTACCGGGTCGCCGTCGTCGCGGCCCTCGTCGACGTAATGCATGCGCAGCCCGTCGACGTTGGCGTAGTGCGGCTCGAAGTCGTAATCGGGCAGGCCCTCGAAGCGTTCGTCCGGCGTGCGTACCGTCTTCATGGTGCGTTCCTGTTCGATGTCGGCCGCTCAATGTATGCCAAGATAGCAGAATGGCCAGTTGCGTTTACATCGATCTCGACGGCACGCTGACCGATCCGTTCGAGGGCATTTCGAATTGCATTGCGTATGCGCTCGATAGACTTGGCAAGGAGAGGCCGGCCGACTCCGAGTTGCGCCGCTTCATCGGCCCGCCGCTGGTCGAGACCTTCGACACACTGCTGGGCCCGGAGATGGCACCGCGGGCACTCGACTACTACCGCGAACGCTTCGGTGAAACGGGCTGGCGTGAAAATACCGTGTACCCAGGTATACATGGTGCACTGGGCGTGATCACGGCGTTGGGGCACCACTGCTTCGTCGCGACGAGCAAGCCACGGGTGTTCGCTCGACGCATCGTCGAGCACTTCGATCTCGCAACGTATTTTACGGAGGTCTACGGATCGGAACTCGACGGCACGCGCACCGACAAGACGGAGCTGCTCCGGTTTGCAGCGCGTCAACAGTCCAGGAGACAGGCGTCGGTTATGGTCGGCGATCGCTACCACGACGTTGTCGGCGCCCTGAACAACGGCTTCCGTGCAATCGGCGTGACCTGGGGCTATGGCACGGAGGACGAGTTGCTCGGTGCTGGCGCCCATCGCCTCGCAGCGGCGCCCGAACAGCTACCCGGCCTGGTCTAGTTCAGCGAGCGCGGCGCGTGCGCGGTTCAGGACGGTGGCCGCGGTCAGCGTCGCTACGATGGCGAGATAGGCGTTGGCCCAGGCCGCTGGCTCGGGGCCGCAGCAGAGCACGAGCGCCAGCAGGCCGAACGCGAACGCACGGTCGCTCTTGCCCATGGGTCCGTCGTAGCGGCGGCTGGCGCCGATCTGCACGGCGACCACGCCCGTCATCTCGCTCAGCACGGCGAGCACTACCGCGGAACTGACCGCGGCGGGCGAGATTCCCGCGATCAGCCCGAACGGGAGGTAGAGGGCAATATCGGAGATCACGTCGCCGAGTTCGTTGAGCAGGCCGCCCAGCGCGCTTTGCATGTCGTGCTCCCGCGCGAGCATCCCGTCGATGGCGTTGAGGGCCATGCGGAGGAGCAGTACCGCTGGCACCAGCGACAGGACCCAGCGTTCCCCGTGCAGCAACACGAGCGCTGTCCCTGTAATGAGTGACAGCAGCACCGCAACGAGCGTGACCTGGTTCGCCGTAACTCCCGCCTTTGCCAGCGTGTTGCAGGCGGGCCGGAGCAGGTTCTGGAAAGCGGGCTTGATGTCGTACAGGGTCATTGGCTGTCTTCTCCGAGTTCAATGACGCATCTCTGCAGCTCGTCACAGACGACTCTCACGGATTCGGGGCTCGTGTCGAGGTGGCGGAAGTTTCTCGCCCGGCCGATGCGCAGCTGCACTCGCCTCGGGCGCGGCAGCAGGCTGCCCTTGGGCCATGCCCGCGTGCCGCCCTCGAGATGGCAGGGCAGGACGTTGAGGTCGTTGCCGGCGGCGAGCCGCCCGATGCCGGACCGGAATCGTGCGATCGCGCCTGTCGTCGTGCGAGTGCCCTCCGGGAACAGGATCAGGATGTTCTCATCCTTACGCAACAGTTCGGCGCACAGGGCGAGACTCCGCGCGCCCCCGGCCTCGCGGTCAAACGGTAAAGCGTTGATGAGCACAGCCGAGAGGGCGGAACGTGGCAGGCTGGTGAAGAAATAGTCTGTCGCTGCAGCCGGGAAACAATGGTGGATTTTCCGTAGTGCGACCGCGGACAGCAGGCAGAGGGTATCCAGGTGACTGGTATGGTTGCAAACCAGCACGAACGAGCCAGCTGCGGGCAGGTTTTCCCGGCCTTCGATGCGCAGGCGGTGAAAGGCGCGCAGCCATGCGCGCAGGAGCAGGGCGGCGAGCGACCGGACCGC
>JABAHS010000748.1_pt2 | contig 16180 bp, 15 predicted proteins | sample 7062111 | NCBI WGS metagenome assembly JABAHS01 (sample SAMN14534600, study PRJNA622989) | marine sediment metagenome | biome: marine biome [ENVO:00000428]; feature: marine pelagic biome [ENVO:01000023]; material: deep marine sediment [ENVO:00002113]; isolation source: pool of 4 deep marine... | reverse complement strand
GCACGAGCCAGATTACGTGAAATTCTTCAAGAACATGGAACCGTTTCCTGACGGCGAGCGTGTATAAGCACAGACAGGACCGAAGTCATGAACAGCACACGAATCACAGAGGAGCAGGAGCTCCTCGACCTGCTGAAGGAATACCCGGTGCCGCCGGCGGAACCGGGATTCTACGATCGGGCGCTCGTGCGCGCCGTTCACAGGGGCTCTCGGCGGCAGCGCAATCGCTGGATGCTGGCCGGCTTCGGCTCGGCACTTGCGGCAGGCCTCGCCATCTGGATGATTACCACGGTGCTCATGACGGCGCCGCAACTGCCGGACGCGGGGCCGGCTATTCCCGGCGTGAGCATCGCTTTGGAGCAAGAACATACCGTACGTCTCGTGTTCTCGTCCGCGGAGGCGCTGGACTCAGCGACACTGACAGTCTCGCTGCCCGAAGGTATCGAGCTGGCGGGTTTCCCCGGGCAGCGCGAAATCACCTGGGAGACGAGCCTAGAGGAAGGCAAGAATCTGCTCCCGCTGACGCTGATCGCACTGACACCGGCGGGCGGCGAATTGCTGGCCCGCCTCGAACACAACGATCGTAACCGGACTTTCCGTTTGCAGGTGGACGTTTCCTGAGTCACGGCCGGACCGGGCGTTCGCGCAATCTTGAGGGAGTATTGCCATGAGACAATTCAACTTGTTTATCGCAGTGCTGGTGCTGACTTGCTTTGCGTTCATGCCGGTCGCCGCACGGGCGGACGCGGACCTGGACGACCTGGACGACCTGGACGTCATGATGGAAGTGCTCGATGACGACACCGACCTCGACGACGACATTGCCGAGATGGCCGAGATGCGGGGCCCCGAGGACGATGATGAGGACGACGACAACTGGGACGACGAGGACGAATACGAGGACGAACGCTCGGCCGAAGATGAAGAGGACGACGAGTCCGGGGATGAAGACGACGACTTCGGCGATGATGAATCCGACGACGACGACGGCATGGACTTCGAAGACGAAGACGGTGCGGACGACGACTTCGAAAGCGACGACGACATCGACGACATCGACGACATCGACGACGACGAACAGGATCACGAGGAAGGCGAAGACATCGAGGACGACGAGTTCGATGACGAGGACGAGATGGAAGACGACCTCGATGACGGAAGTGAGGACGACGACCCCACGGACGACTAGGGTCAGCGCAGATCGTCTCCCGCCTGACCTGTCTCAGGCGCACTCCGCAGTGATCCCCCTGGGCGCCCTCCGTCCAGGGGGATTTTCTTGCGCTACGTCATGGTTTTCGAACCGGATATCGGGCATTTTTGCGATCTGACATAACGCACCACGGGAACTCCTCGAATTACCGACGCACCGCCAAAACCCCGAATCGACGGACCTGTGCGGACAATAGCCGCGGTCCTGGCGCTCGCCTGCCTATTGGCCGGCGGCGCTGCTGCTGCCATGAGCGCCGAAGAGCTCTTCCGGGAGGGCAACCGCCTGTTCCGTGACGACCTCTACTGGGCCGCGCTGCTGCGTTACGAGCAGGCCGCCGAAGCGGGAATGGATTCGGCACTGCTGCATTACAACACGGGCGTAGCACACCACAAGGCCGGCCAGCACATCCGCGCGCGCGAGTCGCTGCAGAAAGCGACGCGCTCATCGTCGCTGCGGCAGCTCGCGCACTACAACCTCGGGCTGAACGCTTTTGCCGCGGGCGACAACGATGAGGCGCTGCAGTGGTTCCACTACGCCCGAGATCAGGGCACCAGCGAGGAGATATCGGCCCTCGCCCGTATCGCCATCGCTCGAATTCGTCGCGGCCAGGCTGAAGAAGACCCTGTGCACCAGCAAGCAGCGAAGGCGCAGAAGGAGAGGGATACATTCGCATTCGGCTACTTCGCCAGCGTCGGCTACGGCAGCGACAGCAATGTCTTCCGGTCGCCGTCCGAACCCTACATCGACTTCGCCAATCCGAGCCTGCCGCTCATCGTGCCCGAGGTCCAGAGCGGCGGTTACCTGCCGTACGACGTGGGCGCGAAGTACATGATCAACACCTACCGGTTCGAAGGCTTCTACGCGGCTTACCGGGCCAGCGGCGAGTATTACGTGGACCGCAATCAGCGCGATGCGGACGAGTTCCGCCACGAACTTCGCATCGGCAACGAGTACGTCCGCCGCGAGGAAGACCGCAAGCGCGAGCTGTACAGCGCCTTCCGCTTTGCGCAACGCGACGGCGTCTACTACGACCCTGACGACGGCTTGCCGCGCGCCGTCAATGGCGTGGACATCGGCGATCGCTTGAACTACACGCGCTACGGCCCGGACCTGCGCCTGCGCCAGCGATGGGGAAAGCTGGCTCTCGGGCTGGTCGCCAAGGGCTACCTGTACGACTACGAAGCGGTCGAGATCGTGCCTTCGTACGATCACGAGTACTTTCTCTTCAGCCTGCACACGCAGTTCTCGTTCACACGCACCTCGCTCCTGCGCATCACGGCAGAGAAATTCAGCCGGCGTTACAGCGACCGGCCTTCCTTCGACCTCGACGGCAGCCAGCCGATCGGCAACCCGGGCGTTCGTTACGACTACGTCGGCCTGTCCCTGCTCGCAAGGCAGCGCCTGGCGAAGACCGTGTGGGTAGGGTTCGAATACGAACGCGTGGATCGCGAGGACCGCTATCTCGGGTACAACGACTACGTCCGCGATCACTACGAGTTCGAGTTCCACTGGTCGCCGGGGGTCCGTTTCGACTTCGAGTTCTCCGGCTACTATCGCAACTACAAATACGACAACGCGTTTGCGTTCAATAACCCCGCACTGCCCACCAAGACGCTGGAGACGGCCAGGGGTGACGTCACGATAAGCTACCGGATAACACCCCGGCTCAGCGTCTCCCTAAAAGGGCGTTTCGACGACTATGTCTCCAACGACTCTCGCATCCAGTACGAGCGTGGCCGCTACTCGCTGAACCTCGTCTGGCGGCGGGACCACGGCCCGTAAACAACCGCTGCACCTGCCCGAATCCGCGCGCAATCCTGCTAAACTTGCGCGCTTCATGGACGTCACCCCGATACTCGAATCCCTCAACGATGCGCAGCGGCAGGCCGTCACGGCCCCCGCAGAGCCGACCCTCGTCATCGCCGGTGCCGGGAGCGGCAAGACGCGCGTGCTCGTGCACAGGGCGGCCTGGCTGATCGACGTCGAGGGAGTGTCCCCGCAGGGGCTGCTCGCCGTCACCTTCACCAACAAGGCGGCCGCGGAGATGCGCGGCCGCATCGAGTCGCTGCTCGGCATGCCCGTCAATCACCTCTGGATCGGCACCTTTCACGGTCTGGCGCATCGCCTGTTGCGGCGGCACTGGCGGGAGGCGAAGCTGCCGCAGAACTTCCAGATCATCGACTCGGACGACCAGCTGCGCCTGATCAAGCGCCTTCTCAAGAATCTCGAGATCGACGACAGCCGCTGGGTTCCAAAGGAGATCCAGTGGTTCATCAATGCACAAAAAGACGAGGGCCTGCGGCCGCAACATCTCGATGACGAAGGAGACCCGAACCGTCGACAGATGATTGCGCTGTACGCCGCTTACCAGGAAGTCTGCGAACGCGGCGGCCTCGTCGATTTCGCGGAACTGCTGTTGCGAGCGCACGAACTTTGGCGGGACAACCCGGACCTCCTGGCCCACTACCAGCGGCGCTTCCGTCACCTGCTCGTCGACGAGTTCCAGGATACCAATGCGATCCAGTACGCGTGGCTGCGGCTGCTCGCGGGCGACAATGCGGCGATTCCCTTCGTCGTCGGTGACGACGACCAGTCGATCTACCGCTGGCGGGGCGCGCGCGTAGAACATATCCACCGCTTCCAGCGAGATTTCCCAGATGCAACCGTAGTGAAGCTGGAACAGAATTACCGCTCCACGTCCACGATCCTCAATGCCGCCAACGCGGTCATCGCGAACAACGCGGACCGCCTGGGCAAGAACCTGTGGACCCAGGGCGCCGAGGGCGAGCCCATCCGGCTCTATGCCGGGTACAACGAGCGTGACGAAGCGGATTTCGTCATTGGTCGCCTGCGAGACTGGATCGACCAGGGGCACGCTCGCGCCGACGCCGCGGTACTGTACCGTTCAAACGCCCAGTCGCGTGTCCTCGAAGAGGGACTCATCAACGCAGGCATACCGTATCGTGTCTATGGCGGCCTGCGTTTTTTCGAGCGCGCGGAGATCAAGGACGCACTCGCCTACCTGCGGCTCATATCGCATCGCGAGGACGACGCTTCTTTCGAGCGCATCGTCAACCGACCGACGCGCGGCATCGGTGCCCGTACCGTCGAGATCATGCGCGCCTACGCGCGCGCCAACAGCTGCACGATGTGGCGTGCCGCCGGCGCGGTGGCGAGCGACGAACTCGCCGGCCGCGCGGCCAACGCGGTATTGGCGTTCATGAACCTGATCGAGCGCATGGCGCGCGAGACGACAGGGCTCGACCTGCAGGACAAGGTGGACCACGTGATCCACGCCAGCGGGCTCGTTGAGATGTTCAGGAACGACAAGGGCGAGCGCGGCGAGACAAAGCTGGAGAACCTCATGGAACTGGTCAGCGCGGCGAAGAGCTTCGAGCCGGATCCGGCGCAAGAAATGTCGCCTCTCGATGAGTTTCTCTCGCACGCCGCACTCGAGGCGGGAGAGGGCCAGGCCGAGGCGTGGGAAGACTGCGTGCAGCTAATGACCATGCACTCCGCGAAAGGTCTCGAATTCCCCCTCGTGTTCCTATCCGGCATGGAAGACGGGCTGTTTCCGCACCAGCGCTCGATCGCGGACCCGAACGGCCTGGAGGAGGAGCGGCGCCTCTGCTACGTGGGCATCACGCGCGCGAAGCAGACCCTTTACGTCACCTATGCCGAGCAACGGCGCCTGCACGGCATGGATAGCTTCTCCCAGCCATCGCGTTTCATCTCTGAAATCCCCGACGAGCACATTGAGGAGATTCGCCCGCGTGTCCGGGTGTCACGACCGGTGCGCCCGCAGCGATCAGGGGCGGCGACTTCGCTCAGGAAGTCCGCCGATACGGAGATGGGTGTCAGGCTGGGCCAGCGCGTTCGCCACGGTAAATTCGGCGACGGCGTGATCCTGAATTACGAAGGGCAGGGCGCACACGCCCGGGTCGAAGTCAATTTTGAGACGGCCGGCACAAAATGGCTGGTTCTATCCTATGCCAATCTCGATCTGATGTAGACTTGAAATCCTGCAGCGATACTTTGCGTCGCGCCGAAAAGCCTGTCGACAACAATGAAGATTCTAATACTCGGTGCAGGTCAGGTTGGTTCTTCCGCCGCTTATCATCTGTCGCGCGAAGAGGCTAATGACGTTACCGTCGTCGACGTTCGTGCCGACGTGCTCCGCGAACTGCAGGACCGGCTGGATATTCGCACGGTCGTCGGCCACGCCGCCTACCCGGAAGTGCTCGAGCGCGCCGGCGCCAACGACGCGGACATCGTCGTCGCCCTGACGGACATGGACGAGATCAACATGGTCGCGTGCCAGGTCGCTTACACCCTGTTTCACACTCCCACCAAGATAGCCCGTATCCGCTCAGCGGAGTACATGAATTCGTCCCGGCTTTTCTCGCAGGACGCCATTCCGATCGACGTCGGTATCAGCCCAGAGCAGCTGGTGTGCGAATATGTGGAACAGCTCATACTCTATCCCGGTGCCTCCCAGGTACTCGATTTCGCCGGCGGTCGCGCGCGGCTCGTCGGTGTGATCGCTGACCGCGACGGTCTCCTCGTCGGCCAGCGAATCGCGACGCTCAAAGACCACGTACCCAACACCGAGGGCCGTATCGCCGCCATCTACCGGCAGGGCAAGGCCATGCTCCCGGACGGCGAAACGGTCATCCAGGAGGGCGACGAGGTGTTCTTCATCGCCGACCGCAAGGATATCCGCGTGTTCATGAGCGAGATGCGGCGCCTGGAGGACCCGGTTCGGAGGGTCGTGATCGCGGGCGGCGGCAACATCGGCGTGCGGCTCGCGCTGGCGCTCGAGCAGACGAACCAGGTCAAGATCATCGAGCGCGATCTGGGCCGGGCGCGGGTCATCTCGGAGCAGCTCAATCGCGCGATCGTGCTCGTCGGTGACGCCGCCGACGAAGAACTGCTGCTGGAGGAGAACGTGGACAATGTTGACGTGTTCTGCGCCATCACCAATTCCGAGGAAGCGAACATCCTCAGCTCGATGCTCGCGAAGCGCCTCGGCGCGCACAAGGTGATGGCGCTGATCAACCGCGCATCGTACGTCGACCTCGTGGAGGCGGGCAGCATCGACATCGCGATCTCGCCGCAGCAGGTCACGATCGGCTCGCTGCTCGCGCACGTCCGCCGCGGCGATGTCGTCAAGGTCCATTCTTTGCGTCGCGGCGCCGCGGAGGCCATCGAGGCCATTGCGCACGGTACCGAAAAGGAGTCGCTGGTCGTCGGCCGAAAGATAGAGGAAATCGAACTGCCGAAGGGCACCGCTATCGTCGCACTGGTGCGCAATGACAAGGTGATCATCGCTCATCACGATACTGTTATCGAGACCGATGACCACGTCATTCTCTTCATGACGGATCGACGCAAGATCGAGCGCCTCGAGCAGCTGTTCCAGGTCGGCGTAACTTTCGTCTAGAGGTCCGGGCGCGGGATGAACTGGACCGTCGTACAACGCATTCTCGGGCTGCTCCTGATGGTGTTCAGCCTGACGATGCTGCCGCCGATCTTTTTCAGCCTGCTCTACGCGGATGGGGCCTGGCTGTCCTTTGTCGAGGGCTTCGCGCTAACGTTGGCAGCCGGCCTGGTCTGCTGGCTCCCTGTTCGCCGCGAGCGCAGGGAATTGCGGTTGCGCGACGGCTTCCTGGTCGTGGCGTCCTTCTGGACCGTACTCGGATCTTTCGGCGCGGCTCCGCTGTACTTCGATGACAGCCTTTCGCTATCGATCACGGATGCGGTTTTCGAATCCATATCCGGACTGACCACGACAGGAGCAACGATTCTCACCGGGCTCGATGCGCTACCGAAGTCGATACTCTATTACCGCCAGCAGTTACAGTGGCTGGGCGGCATGGGCATTATCGTGCTCGCGGTCGCCGTGCTACCGATGCTCGGCGTCGGTGGCATGCAGCTGTATCGCGCGGAGACACCCGGGCCGGTCAAGGACACCAAGCTGACGCCGCGGATTACCGAGACCGCGAAGGCGCTCTGGTACGTCTACCTCGGATTCACGATCGCCTGCTCCGTCTTCTACATGCTCGCCGGCATGGGCTGGTTCGACGCCCTGTGCCACGCGTTTTCCACGGTTGCCATCGGCGGCTTTTCGACACACGACCTGAGCATCGGGTATTTCGACAGCGCGGCCGTCGATCTCGTCGCGATCGTGTTCATGTTCTTCGCCGGCATCAACTTCTCGCTGCACTTCTTCGCCTGGCGATACAAATCCATCCAGCATTACGCGCAGGACCCGGAGTTCCGCGCCTACACGTTCGTGCTGGTAGTGCTCTCGCTGATGGTGGTCTCGGCACTGCTCTACTTCGACACTTTCGTCGGCCCCGGCAATGCCATCGTCAACGGGCTTTTCCAGGCCGTTTCCATTGCCACGACAACCGGTTTCACGACGTCCGACTTTGCGGCGTGGCCGACGGCCATACCGGTGCTGCTGATATTCGCAAGCTTTATCGGCGGGTCCGCGGGCTCCACCGCCGGCGGCATCAAGGTGATTCGCTGGCTGCTGGTTTACAAGCAGGGCGTCCGCGAGATCGTGCGCCTCGTGCATCCTTCGGCCGAGATCCCGGTCAAGCTCGGCAACAAGGCGGTGCCTTACCGGGTCGTGGATGCCGTATGGGGCTTCTTCTCGATCTACGTGATCGTCTTCGCGGCGATGATGCTCGCGATGATGGCCACGGGCCTCGACCAGGTAACCGCGTTTTCGGCAGTCGCGGCGACGCTCAACAACCTCGGCCCGGGGCTCGGGGAGGTTTCGAGGGGCTTCATGTCAGTGCCCGATATAGCGAAGTGGATCGCGATCGCCGGCATGCTGCTCGGGCGCCTGGAGATCTTCACGCTGCTCGTGCTGATTACGCCGACATTCTGGCGGCGCTGAGCCTTGAACCACGCACCGGCTCGGAATCGTCTCCTAGACACTCTCGACAGGATCAGCAGGTTGTCGGGGCGCATAACGTCCTGGCTGACGCTGGTCATGGTGATCGTGACCGTCGTCATCGTCGTCATGCGTTACGTGTTCGATGCCGGGGCGGTCTGGCTGCAGGAGTCGGTCGTGTGGATGCACGCCGTCGTGTTCATGGTCGGCGCAGCGTATACCCTGCAACAGGACGAGCACGTTCGCGTCGATATCTTCTATCGCGACATGAGCAAGCGGCGGCGCGCATGGGTCGATCTTCTTGGCACGCTGCTGTTTCTGCTCCCGGTGTGTGCCTTCCTGGGCTACAAATCGTGGGATTTCGTGGCGGTCTCGTGGCAACTCGGTGAGTCTTCCCGCGAACCTGGCGGTATGCCGTACCCGTTCGTGCCCCTGCTCAAGTCGGTATTGCTGGTCATGCCGCTGCTGCTCGGCGTGCAGGGTGTGGCGTTGCTGATCCGGTCCCTGCGTGTCATCCGGGCTCGCGCCTGATGGAGTGGATGGCATTGCTGCTTTTTGTCAGCGTGATCCTGGCGCTGCTCGCGGGTTTCCCGGTCGCCTTCACGCTTGGCGGCACGGCGCTGACGTTCGCGGCGATCGGCGCCATCACGGGCACCTTCAACGACGCCCTGCTGTCCAGCCTGCCGAACCGGGTCTTCGGCATCATGGGCAACGAGACGCTCGTCGCGGTGCCGTTGTTCGTCTTCATGGGCGTAACGCTCGAGCGAGCGCGCATCGCCGAGGATCTTCTCGATACACTCAGCCGCTTGTTCGGTGGCCTGCGCGGTGGCCTCGGCATTTCCGTAACGTTCGTAGGCATGCTACTGGCGGCAAGCACCGGCATCGTCGGTGCCACCGTTGTGACGATGGGGCTGTTGTCGCTGCCGACGATGCTCAAACGCGGTTATTCCGCCGAGGTGGCGACCGGGACGATCTGTGCCTCGGGCACGCTGGGCCAGATCATCCCGCCGTCGATCATCCTCGTGATGCTCGGCGACGTGATGTCCAGCGCCTACCAGCAGGCGCAGGTGGAGATGGGCATCTTCTCGCCGAAGACGGTGTCGGTGGGCGACCTGTTCGCCGGCGCGCTGATGCCGGGACTGCTACTGGTGCTCCTCTACGTACTCTACCTCCTCGGCGCAGCGTTCCTCAGACCCGACCTGATGCCCGCCCACGAGCGCGGCGACGATGACGCCGTATCGATCTCGCAGATCCTGCAAGCGCTGTTGCCGCCGTTGGCGCTGATCTTCGCGGTACTCGGCTCGATCCTGTCCGGGCTCGCAACACCCACAGAGGCGGCGGGCGTCGGCGGCATGGGCGCGCTGCTGCTGGCACTGTCACGTCGCGAGCTGAGCCTCTCCCGTCTGCGCGACATCATGCAGGCGACTCTGAAGATCAGCAGTATGGTATTCCTGATCCTCATCGGCGCCTCGCTTTTTTCGCTGGTCTTCCGGGGCTTCGGCGGCGATGACGGCGTGCATGCGATTCTCGAAACCCTGCCGGGCGGTGTCGCGGGCGCTGTCATTCTCGTGATGCTCGTGATGTTCCTGCTCGGCTTCGTGCTCGACTTCATAGAGATCACGTTCGTGGTCGTGCCGATCGTCGGGCCCGTGCTGCTCGCCATGGGACTGGACCCCGTGTGGCTTGGCGTGATGATCGCGATCAACCTGCAAACTTCGTTCCTGACGCCACCGTTCGGTTTCGCATTGTTTTACTTGCGGGGTGTGGCGCCGCCGTCCGTCACGACGCAACAGGTCTACCGCGGCGTGGTGCCATTCATTGCAATCCAGCTGGGCGCGCTGCTCCTGATCGCCCTGTTTCCGGAACTCGTCACCTGGCTGCCCGGGAAGATCTACGGAAATTGATCGTTCGGCAAGGACGCTTTCCCGGGCGCAATCGGACTCGGTCTCGGTTCGAGAACCGCTGCTACAGCTGCACTTCAGCGCCGGGTCGCGAGAAACGCCTGCTCCGTGATCCGCTGGTTCGGAATCGACTGCGCGAGAAACGACGACCAGGACTCATAAATCCTTGCCGCCATCGGGTCGTCGGCAACCAGCTCTTCGAGGATCTCCTGCGCGATCGACTTGAGGTACTGCAGCACGTCGTCCGGGAACTGCCGCAGCTCGACGTCCGGGTCCGCCATCAGCTGCTCCAGCGCCACGGCGTTGCCGTGCGTATACTCGGACTGCATGTCCGTGGTGATCGCCTGGCAGGAAACCTCGATGATCGCCTGCAGGTCAGGGGGCAGGGAGTCCCAGGCCTGGCGGTTGACGTAGGCCTGGAGTGCGGGCGCGGGCTCCTGCCAGCCGGGATAGTAGTAGTACTTCGCGACGGTGTGCAGGCCGAGCGTGATGTCGTTGTAGGGGCCGACCCATTCCGTCGCATCGATGGCGCCGGTCTGCAGGGACGTGAATATCTCCGACGCCGGCAGTGTCACCGGGGTACCGCCGGCGCGGCGCAGCACTTCGCCGCCGAGGCCCGGGATGCGCATCTTGAGGCCCTTGAGGTCGTCGACCGAGTTGATTTCCTTGTTGAACCAGCCGCCCATCTGCACGCCGGTGTTGCCGCAGGGGAACGGCACGAGATTGAAGGGCTCGTAGAGTTCGCGCCAGAGCTCCAGCCCACCGCCGTAGTACAGCCAGGCGTTCATCTCCATGAAGGTCATGCCGAACGGAAGGGCGGTCATGAACTGTGCCGCGGGAACCTTGCCCTTGTGGTAATACGACGCGTCGTGACCCATTTCCACGGTGCCACGGCTTGCAGCATCGAAGGCTTCGAAGGCCGGCACCAGTTCACCGGCCGCATACACCTTGATTTTCAGCCTTCCCCCCGATGCCCGGTCGATGCGGTCGACGAGATTGTTGACGGCGATACCGAGCCCCGGGTACTTCGGTGGCCACGAGGTTGCAATGGACCACTCGAACTTCTCACCGGGAAGCGCGGCCGGCACGTCGGCGCCGCCGTCCTGTTTCGAGCATGCCGCCAGCCCGGCCGCAGCCGCCAAGCCGCCTACGAATTGTCGTCGTTTCATTGCTCACACCGCGCAGGGGTCAAAACAGCCGCTAGTGTATGCGGCGATCACCTCAGGCGCCAGCACCCCACTAACCGGGCCTTTTTGATGAAAAAAGATTTATTTTTCCCACTTTATGAAATTTTTTTAATTGGTGGGGTTACCATATCTCTTTTGGGTGTTTCTGACCAGAAAGTGGGCCCCAATCTTTCGACCGGGGCCCGTCCTTCCCTGGTCCGGCCGGCGGGGCGCACAACCGGGGCGCCGTCCATGGCCACCCGACACGCCTGCCACGATGGAGCACCGGGGCCGGCGTACCCACCGGCCGGTATCGACAATGTCGCACGGTCGCTGCCTGGCTATGGCCTTTGTTACTCGCAGATGCATTAATAAAGGTTCATGAGCCACGGAAAACGGTCGGGACAGCAGATAGATGATTGGCTTGTTACAACGCGTCACGGGTGCCAGTGTCGCCGTCGACGGTGAGACCGTCGGGGCGATCGGGCGCGGCCTGCTCGCGCTGGTGGCCGTGCACAGGGACGATGACGAACGGGATATCGCGCGACTTGCGGAACGAATTCTCTCCTACCGGGTCTTCCCAGACGATCGAGGGCGAATGAACAGGAGTATTCTCGACGAAGCGGGCGGCCTGTTGCTGGTCCCGCAGTTCACACTGGCGGCGGACACCAAGAAAGGCACGCGAGCCAGCTTTACGAGAGCCGCCCCGCCCGCGAAGGGCGAGGCGTATTTCCGGCAGCTGGTCGTCGCTTGCCGTGAGAGGCTCGAGGTAGTGGAGACGGGCCGGTTCGGCGCGGACATGCAGGTTAGCCTGGTCAATGACGGGCCGGTTACGTTCTGGCTCGAGAGCTGAACGTTCGGGATCCGTGATTTTGGTACGGTTTTATTGCCAATTCATGGGTATCATGAACATAATGCGCGCCCGGTTCTGGCCGGGCCTTTGAGAGGATTAGGGGCTCCGCCCCGGGAGTAACGGATGTTTGCCAACATTAGCTGGCCACAGCTATTGATCATCCTGGTGATCGTGCTCGCCATCTTCGGCACGAAGCGTCTGCGCACCCTGGGTTCCGACCTGGGTAGTGCAGTCAAGGGATTTCGCGGCGCGATGAAAGAGGCGGAAGAAGAAAAAGATCAGCTCGAGGATGATTCCAGGGAAGACGCCAACTTCGAAAACACGCCAGTCGACGAGCCTCGTAAAAACAGCTGATTGACCCCGCCCCATGTCCGGCATCGGCTTTTTCGAACTCGTGATTCTGTTCATGATCGGGCTNNACGTGGTTAGGGCAGGCGCGGCGAATGACCCGCGTCATGAAACGCCAGCTCGAAGACGAGCTGGATCTCGGCGACAACTTCAAGAGCTTGAAGAATCTCGGCGACGAGCTTAAGGACGACCTGACGATCGGGCCTGCGGCGGCACACGTCCCGCGCGACGACGACACGTACTCGCCCGTGCACGACAAGGGCCCCGATCCCTCCGTGGCAGCCATTAGAGTCGAGGAAGAGGCGGAGGGCGCCGAAGCCGACGCTGCGCCGGACGACGAGGGAGACGCTGAAGAACGGGCGAAAGAGAAGCCGGCGTGAGCGACGAGCCCCGCAACACGGTCGACGAGCCGCAGGGAGAGCATCTCGCCGAGGGAACGCTGCTTTCCCACCTCATCGAGCTGCGCTCGCGACTCATCAAAATCTCGATCGCGGTCGTGGGGATGTTCGTGATCCTGCTGCCGTTTTCGCAAAAGATCTTCGTGGCCGTATCGAAGCCCCTGGTCGACGTCCTGCCCGGCCAGAAGATGATCGCGACGGCCGTCGCATCGCCCCTGCTGACGCCGTTCAAGCTCACCTTCTTCGTCGCATTGTTTGTCGCGATGCCGGTCGTGCTCTACCAGATATGGGCATTCGTTGCGCCCGGCCTGTACAAGAGAGAGAAGCGGTTCGCCTTCCCGTTGCTCGGCTCCAGCATCATCCTGTTCTATTCGGGCATCGCGTTCGCCTACTTCGTCGTATTCGAACTCGTGTTCGGCTTCTTCGCTTCGGTCACGCCGCAGAGCGTGGAGATGATGACCGACATCGCCGCCTACCTCGACTTTATTACCAAGATCTTCCTCGCGTTCGGCCTCGCCTTCGAGGTGCCGATCGCCACGGTGCTGGTCGTCTGGACGGGCCTGACGACGCCGGAAAAGCTGGGCAAGGCCCGGCCGTACGTTTTCCTCATGGCCTTCATCATCGGCATGTTCCTGACACCGCCCGACGTGATCAGCCAGACGCTGCTGGCCGTGCCCGTATACCTCCTCTACGAGCTGGGCATACTGATGTCGAAACTGTTCGTGCGGCAGCGCAGCCGCAAACCCGACGAGGCGGTTGCCGCAGAGGACTGACGGGCTAGTCGGCGACGCGGACAGGTGGCATTGCGTTACCGATTTGTGTACTTTGCCTAACCCTTTAGAGCACCAGCGTTCCCGTGCGGAGAGCGCCGCGCAGCAAAGAGAATTCACACTATGACAAAACCGACGGCGCCAGCGGCCGGAGACGACGTTTTCGGCCATCCACGGGGGCTCATGACCTTGTTCTTTACCGAGCTGTGGGAGCGTTTCGGCTACTACGGCATGCGCGCCCTGCTGATCCTCTACATGACGGACGCAGCGCGTGGCGGGCTCGGCATGGATGCAGAGATCAGCGGTGCTATCTACGGCCTGTTTACGTTCGGCGTTTACGCGCTCGCGCTCCCGGGTGGCTGGATCGCCGACCGTGTGATCGGTCAGCGCCAGGCGGTGTTTGTCGGCGGTGTCATCATAGCGGCCGGCTACTATTCGCTGGGCCTGCCGCTGGTGCTGCCCGGCTCGGAGATCTGGTCGTTCTACCTGGGCCTGGTGCTGGTCGTGCTCGGCACCGGGCTGCTGAAACCCAATGTCAGCGCTATCGTCGGCGGCCTCTACGAGAACGACGCACCGGCGCGCCGTGATGCCGGGTTCTCGATTTTCTACATGGGCATCAATATCGGTGCCTTCCTGGGTCCGCTGATCTGCGGCTGGTTCGCCGAGCGCGTCGACTGGCACCTGGGTTTCAGCCTCGCCGGCGTGGGCATGACATTCGGCCTGATCCAGTACGCACGCGGGCTGCATTACCTGCGTGGTGCGGGCGAACTTACCGGGGAGTCTGCCGAGCCTGCGCGAATCGCCGTTGCGCGCAAGCAGCTCGGCGGCGGACTCATCGCCGCCCTCGTGCTGACGGCAGCGCTCGCCGGCCTCTCCGCGACGGGCGCGATCAGCCTTACGATTCTCGGCTTCGCCCAGGCAACCGGTGCGATCGTCGTGGTCGTGGCGGCCGTCTATTTCGCAATGGTGATCGCCTTCGGCTGCCGCGACACCGTGGAACGGCAGCGCGTGTTCGTGATCTTCCTGCTGTTCCTCGGGGCCGCGATGTTCTGGTCCGGTTTCGAACAGGCCGGTTCGTCCATGAACATCTATGCGCGGGACCTTACGGACCGCATGTTCTTAGGGTGGGAAGTGCCGACTACCTGGCTGCAGTCTGTCAATCCCGTGTTCATTATCCTGCTGGCGCCGGTCATCGGCATGCTCTGGGTCCGTCTGGGCGCCAGGAATCCTTCCATACCGATGAAGTTCGGCATGGGCCTCGTGTTGCTCGGTGTCGGTTTCCTGGTACTGGCCTGGGGTGCACTCTACGTTCCAGAGGGCGCCGCGGCCAACCCCGCCGTCGGCGTCAGCATGACCTGGCTGGTGGTGACCTACTTCTTCCACACCGTCGGCGAGCTGGCGCTGAGCCCGGTCGGCCTGAGCAGCGTGACCAAGCTCTCCCCGAACCGTCTCGTGGGCCAGATGATGGGCACCTGGTTCATGGGCGCCGCACTGGGCAATCTCGTCGCCGGTTTGATAGCCAGCCGCATCGAGACGCTGCCACCGCAGGAACTGTTTACGGTCGTGGCAAGCATTGCCGTCGGTGCAGGCTTTGTGTTCTTACTGTTCTCGCCACTAATCAACCGCATGACACATGGCGTGAAGTAAGTAGCCGCCCTGTCGCTTCGGCTGTCGGGCCCGGGGGCCATCCCGGCTCGGCGCGGAATCGTGCACCCGTTTAGGCGGCCTCCGGCGTCGCGAGTAGCGGCCGCGATGGGGCTTCTCGCCCAAATCTGCGGGGTCTCAACAAGATATTCTCATGTTCCATCTTTCTTGTTGCGCTCCTGCTCACCGGCTGCAGCTACCCTGGCGAGGAAAACGTGGCGCCGCAAGTCGGTCTCCCTGAGGCATGCCAGCGAACGATTCATGTAAACTCGAATTTGCGATCTGAAGGAAGACCGTAATGGCAGAACAAAAACAAGAAGCGGCCAGACCCGGCCTGACGACTCGGATGCTCGCCACCGTCGAGCGGGTGGGCAACAAGCTCCCGGACCCAGCCGTACTGTTCATCGCACTGCTCTTCATCGTCTGGGTGCTATCGTGGATGCTTTCCTACGTCACGTTCGGCGTGGTCGACCCGCGCTCGAACGAACCGCTGGTCATCAACAACCTGCTCGCGCCCAGGGCGATCACCGAGTTCCTGTCGGTCATGGTGACGAACTTCGTGCATTTTCACCCGGTCGGCGTGGTGCTGGTCGCAATGCTCGGCATCGGCGTTGCAGAGCACACGGGTTTTATAAACTCCGCGATCCGTGCTCTCCTGAACGTGACGCCTATGAAATTGCTGACGCCTATGGTGATCCTCGTCGGCATCGTTTCGCACTCGGCGGTCGATGCCGGCTACGTGCTCGTCATCCCGCTCGGTGGCGTTATTTTCTACGCGGCCGGCCGTCATCCGCTGGCAGGCATCGCGGCTGCGTTTGCCGGTGTATCGGGCGGCTTTTCCGCGAACTTCGTGCCGTCGTCGCTGGATCCGTTGCTGCAGGGCCTCACCCAGGCGGGCGCGCAGATCCTGGACCCGGACATCATCGTCAATCCGCTCAACAACTATTTCTTCACGACGGCGTCGTCGGTCCTGATCATCGGCC
>JABAHS010025918.1_pt1 | contig 16184 bp, 16 predicted proteins | sample 7062111 | NCBI WGS metagenome assembly JABAHS01 (sample SAMN14534600, study PRJNA622989) | marine sediment metagenome | biome: marine biome [ENVO:00000428]; feature: marine pelagic biome [ENVO:01000023]; material: deep marine sediment [ENVO:00002113]; isolation source: pool of 4 deep marine... | reverse complement strand
GCCCGGCTCATCGAGCTACCTGGAAAATCCCGCGGGCAGAGGCAGCTGCTGGCTGGCCGAGATCTCGGCAATGCGCCCCGGATAGAGGAAGCTGAGCAACGGGGCCCGGCGGATCACGTCCTGATCGTCTTCGTCAGCGCTGCGCAGGGCGTCCTCCGCCACGCGCGCGGCAACGATCTCGCCTGTAATCAGGCTGTTCACGCCGAAGTCGTCGTAGACGCGATAGCGCCGACATTCGAGAAAGAGATAGCCGTCGTCCAGGAAAGCGCCGCCAATCGTCTCTGCCGGCCGCGTCGGCAACGCAGCAGTGATCGGCTTGCTGCCGTCCTCACATCGCGGGCTGGCCGCGAGGCTCGACAGCACCGCCTGCGACGGCCGTGCGTAGGTCACAGTGAACTCGCCCGTGCTCTTCACGTTCTGATAGGTGCGGTGGCGCGGCGTGCAGACGAAGCCGAAGTGGTTCTTCCAGCCCATTGGCATGGCCAGGTGCTTGGGCGCAAGATCGTACGCCCCATCCGGCTCTACCGTGCCAATCACCACCAGCGGGAACACGCAGAAGAACCGCTCCCAGATCGATTCGCTGACATCGAGCGCAATGGTCGCTTTCGGATCCCCCACCGTATCGGCCCTCTTCTTGCCAGGACAGCCTGCCTTTCACTATCCGCAGTCGCCGCGGGCCCGGCCATACGGGGTTACCGAGACGTCGGGAGGCGGTTCAGTGTCCGGCCATTCATGCTATCTTTTGGCGCAAGTCCGAAGAGCAATGTGACCTGGTGGGGAGGTTATGAGCGCACAGACCAACCAGCTGGCCATCGAGTACAAGGGCAAGCAGTACTCCGGCGTGTATTCCGTATCCGGCAATCTGATGATCGCCCGGATCCCCGGAATCAGTTCCAGGAGCCTGGAAACGGCGGATGCCGACGAATCCCAGGCCCGAACCCTGCTGATGGATATTCTCAAGGAAGCGGACACGCTGGGGCAGCTCTGAGGAGCGCCGACGCGGCGGGCTGCCCGAGGGCTGGCTGACACGCCCGTGTAAGCCCCGGAGTCTCATGTCGCAAAAGCGCCTTTCACGTTCCACCCTGCTCTACTTCGGCCTGCCCGACTACGCCATCTATCTGGCGGCCATCCCAGTCTCGCTGTACCTGCCCTTCGTCTACTCCCGGGACCTGGGCCTGGATCTCACCGACATCGGCCTGATCCTGATGCTGGCGCGGATCAGCGACGTGATCACCGATCCGCTGATCGGCTATCTGAGCGATCGCACCCAAAGCCGCTTCGGCAAACGCAAACCTTGGCTCGCAGGCGGAGCTCTGGTGATGATGATCTCCGCCTGGCAGCTCTTCGCGCCCATGGGGCCGGTCACCAACTGGCACCTGTTCGTCTGGTCCATGCTGTTGTGGCTCGGCTGGACCATGATCAACATTCCCTATTTCGCCTGGGGCGCCGAGCTTTCCGACGACTACAACGAGCGAACGCGCATCACCGGCTGGCGCCAGGCGTTCGGTTACCTGGGCAACGTGAGCGTGCTGGCCATTCCCACCCTCTCGGGCGAGCTCTTCGGCTACGGCTCGCTGCCCAGAGAGGGGTTGACCATCGTCGGGTTCATGGCCCTGGTGCTGCTGCCCGTGCTGGTGGTTCTGGCCTTGTGGAAGGTGCCGGAGCCAACGAAGCACCGGGCAACGGAAACCAACCTCCTGGTGAGCAGCCGGCAGATGTTCTCGAACGGCTCGTTCATGCTGCTGTTCACCGGATTTCTGATGCTCTCCATGGGTACCACGTGGGCCTCTTCAATGTTCATGCTGTTCGCCACCTTCGTGGTGGACGTAGAGGGATACACCCAGGCCATCCTGCTGGGCTTCTACTTCGTCCAGCTGCTCTCCCTGCCTTTGTGGCTGCAGCTCTCGTACCGGATCGGCAAGAAGGAGACCTGGTTGCTCGGTGCGGCCATCTACGCCATCGCGAGCCCCGGCTACATGATGCTCGGCTCCGGGGACGTGGTCGGCCTGGGCATCGTGCTCGGGCTGTACGGCATTGCGAGCGGCAACTTCACCGCGATATCCCTGTCCATGAAAGCGGACGTCATCGATGTCGCCGCGCTGCGGACCGGCAACCACGTGGCCGGTTCCTACATGGCCGTGTGGTCGCTTGGCCAGAAGCTGTTCCAGGCCATCGCCGTCGGCCTGGCGCTTCCAGCAGTGGCCTACTTCGGGTTCGACCCCAAGGGCGAGAACGGCCCCGACGAGCTGCTCGCGCTAAGGCTCAACATCACTGCGGTGCCCATGCTGCTGTATGCCGCCTCTGTGTTCGTCATCTGGCGCTACCCGCTTTCCGCCGAGAGGCTTCACCGCTTGCGCGATGCCTTCTCCCGGCGGCGAGCACGACGAGAAGCCATGGAGGGACCCTCGAATGTCTGAATTCCTGATCGAGAACGACGTTGCGCTGCTGCGCCTGGAAGCCGGGAAGGCAAACGCCGTGAGCCACGACCTGCTGGATTCGATCGACGCAGCGCTCGACGAAGCCGCGGCGGCGGCGAAAGCCCTGGTGATCACCGGACGGGACGGCATGTTCTCCGCCGGGTTCGATCTGCAGGAGATCGGCAAAGGCCAGGAAGCCGCCTTGACTCTGGTGAATCGCGGCGGCGCCATGCTCAACCGCCTGTTCACCCACCCGCAGCCGGTAGTCGCCGCATGCACCGGCCATGCCATTGCCGCCGGGGCGTTCATGCTGCTTGCCTCGGACACCCGGATCGGCGCCGAGGGCCCCTTCAGAATCGGGCTGAACGAGACGGCCATCGGCATGGCCCTGCCGGTGTTCGGTCTGGAGCTCGCGAAGGCAAGGCTGTCCCAAAGGCACATGACGGCTTCGGTGATTCAGGCACGAATCTACTCACCCGAGACCGCGGTGGACGCGGGCTTTCTGGACGAGACTCGCCCCGCAGAGCAGGTGCTGGATGCGGCCCTGTCCCTCGCCGCGGAGCTGGGCGCGCTCCCCTCCCACGCCTACGCCGCCAACAAGCTGGGAATGCGGAACGCCTTTGCAGAGGCAATCCGGAAAAGCCTCGCCTGACCGGCTGGAGCGCGTCACGGCGGTGGGCGATCCCGCTGCCGGGGGTGCTATGCTCGGTTTCCGATTGGGGGGCGACTTCGCAAGGAGAGAGGGATGAGCGGTGATCGGATAGAGGCGCTGGAGCGTCAGATCTTCGAGCTGACCGCCGAACTTCAGGAGCTGCGCAAGGCGAACGTGGGCGACGAGGTGCCCAACTACACATTCGCCACGCTGAACGGGGAGGCGAGCCTGCTGGACCTTTTCGGTTCTCAGGATAGGTTGCTCGCCATCCACAACATGGGTCAGGGCTGCCGCTATTGCACCCTCTGGGCGGACGGCTTGAACAGCTTCCTGCCTCATCTGGAGTCGGCCATGTCCGTCGTGCTGCTCTCCCGGGACCCCCCCGACACCCAGCGCCGCTTCGCCAATTCACGGGCATGGCAATACCGCCTGGCCTCACACGGGGGCGGCGAATACATCAGCGAGCAGACGGTACTCGAAGGGCAGACGAACATGCCCGGGGCGGTGGTCTACGAAAGATCCGGGTCGACGATCCGGCGCAAGAACGCCTGTATCTTCGGGCCGGGCGACCTCTACTGCTCGATCTGGAACTTCCTCGCCCTCGCGGGGCTGGACGAGTCCAACTGGACGCCTCAGTACCGCTACTGGCAACGGCCCGAGAGGCTGGACGACGGCGGCGCGAACGTCCTGGATTGACCCCCGGGGCGGCCCTGGCTCAGTGGTAGTAGGCGGGCGCCGGCAGGGCGAGCACGATCAGAGGCGCGGCGATGGCCTTAATTGTTTCCGCACGGGCCTCGAGGTGAAAGCGCGAAAAGAAGAGGTGTCACGGGCAACCGGGAAACGATCAGCGCTTGGTGCCGCTGGCCAGGTAGAAGCCGTGCTCGATGTCGGGCGGGAACTGCTCCAGAACGAAGTCGTCGCAGGTCTCCCGAAGGAGCTCGAAGCCCGGGCGTTTGGGGTCCGCCGCGTAGCTCCAGGACATGAGCCAGAGCCTGAACGGCGGCTTCGGCCAGTAGGTGTCCATCATCGCGCACCGTCCGCCCGGTCCGAGCAGGCTGAACGCCCGCGCGTAAACCTCGCGCCAGGCCGGCACGACGCTCATGAACAGGGTGATCAGCAGGGCGTCCAGAGGGGCGCCGTCCAGCTCCGCGGCAACCAGCTCGTCCACCCGCCGGGCATCCCCGTGCAAGAGCGTGACCCGGTCGGCGATCCCTTCGCGCTCGAGCCGCGCCGCCGCCTGGTCGAGCATCCGGCGGGAGGCATCCAGCGCGATCACCCGCCCGCCGGTGCCAACGGCCCGGACCAGGTGAGGCAGGTTCAGGCCGGTTCCGCAGCCGAGGTCCAGCGCCGTGGCGCCAGGGCGGGGCGCGAGCATGTCCACGCAGCGGCGCCTCGCATCCTCCGTCACGGTCTCGAGCTCGGCGTCGTAGCGCCGGGAGACCAGCAGATCGTATATGGTGGACTTGATCGTCACGCCGGCGCCACCTCAGCCCCCTGCCTCACCCAGACGCTCGAGCAACGCATCTTCCGGCGCAAAGTCGAACTCGAAAGTGCCGCGGCCTTCGCGCTGCCACCACTCGTAAGCATCCCGGTAGCCCGCCTCGATGCCGAACCGCGGCGCCCAGTCGAGGTGGGCGAGGGCCTTGTCGATGGACAGCATGGCCGATCCCGATACCGACTCGCCCCAGTGAACGAGGGGCGGTCGGTGAGCCCGCGCCACCTCCATGGGGACGTTGACGATACGCGGCTGCACCCCCATGGCCCGGCCGATCAGGTGCACCACCCCCACCACGCTGGCCACCTCGCTTCCGGAGACGTTGTAACCCTCGCCGCGAACCCGCTCGTTTCCGAGCAGCGACGCCATGCAGCACGCGACGTCGTTGATGTGAACGAGCTGGAGCACCGCAAAGCCCTCACCGGGGATGAGGATCGGGCGGCCTGCTTCCAGACGCGCGAAGAAAGCCGGGTCCCGGGTCGGCAGGGGGCTGCGCGGCCCCATGGTGTGGCCGACGCGCAACCAGGTGGCCGGGAAGCCGTTGCGCTGCCACTCGGCGAGCAGCAGGTCCTCGCACCGCACCTTGCCCACCCCGTAGGCTTTCCGGGGATCCTCGTCGTCCGCGGCGTGGCGGCGGAAATCCTCCTTGAGCGGCTGGACGAAGCTACGCCGATACACGGCCATGGAGCTGGTGAAGACGTAGTGTTCGACGCGCCCGCGAAAGAGCTCGATCACGGGTTCCAGGTCGGCCGGCGTGAACGCGGTGTTGTCGAAGACGGCGTCGAAGTCATCGCGATGGGCGGCCAGCGCGGCTTCGAACTCGCCGGGCACCCGCCGATCAGCGTGGATTCGGCGCGTCCCGTCCGGCAGCGGGGACTCGTGGCTGTTGACGACGGTCACCTCGTGGCCGCGGCGAGCCAGCTCGAAGACGAGGTCGCGTCCGATGTAGCGATTGCCGCCGGTGACCAGAACCTTCATCGCGGTCTCCCCCTGTGGAGGCTGAAGATAGCAGAGCCCGGCGGCCGCACGCCATGCACACCCGAAGCCGTAGCTGCTAACCTTGGCGGCGTGGGCAAGGCGAGCAGGTAAGGGGGTGCCATGACCGAGGCTAACGGCGGGCTGCCAGGACTACGCGGGGTGGATCACATCGGCATCACGGCCCCGGACTTCGACGAGGCGGCCTACTTCCTGGAGAACGTGTTGGGCCTCGAGCCCTTCTACCAGATGGGCCCGTTCGGCTCCGAGGACACCGACTGGATGCTCGACATGCTCAACGTGCACCCGCGGGCCGTGATCCGGCGGGTGAAGCAGTTCCGCTGCGGCCACGGGCCCAACATCGAGCTGTTCGAGTACGAGTCTCCCGATCAGCGACAGGAGATGCCGAAGAACAGCGACTGGGGTGGTCATCACATCACGCTGTACGTGGACGACATCGACGCCGCCATGGCGCATCTGCACTCCCACGGCGTGCGCCTGATGGCGGGCGGCGGGCCTGCTGTGGACGCGGGTCCCGAGGCAGGTCTGCGCTCCTGCTACTTCCTCACCCCGTGGGACCTGCAGATGGAGTTGATTTCCTACCCCTCGGGCAAGGCCTACGAGAAGGACACCGACCGCCGCCTGTGGGACCCTCGAAATCCCGAGCGTTAGGCCGCCGCGGCCGGTCGGGCCAGGTGCCTGGCGGCCACCAGGAGGATCGTCGTCATGATCGCCTCGGCGAGGATGAACTCCACCGCGAAGGGCGCATGGCCCAGCAGAGCGGCGCCAATTCGGAACACGCCCGCCCCGCCGATGAGAAACGCAGGCGCGTAGAGTAGGTGGCTGCGGCCCGGGAGCTGGCCGAGGGCCATCAGGACGCCGTTGACGAAGAAGAAACTCCCCAGGTCACCAATCTGAGCACTGGCTGCCACGCCTTCCAGCAGGGGCATTTCCAGGCCCGCGGCCGCGCCTGCCGGTTGAAACAGCCATTGGATCCCTGTGGCAAGAAACAGCAGCGCGGGCAACGCCGCGAGTACTCGGATGAATACGGTCATGATGGTCTCCGTTTTCTGGCAGATCAGCCCAGACGCGCGATGGCCTGCTCGGAAAGGGTAAGGGAGCGGTCGATCCGCCCCCGCATCTCGTCCAGATCCACGCCCTCGTCCGCCGTCTTCTTGCCCTCGCAGTAGCGGGCATAAACCCCGTGCACGATGGCCGCCGACTTCCAGCGGTTGAAGCCAACGTAGTAATCGAGCCTGGAGAGATCACGGCCCGTCCGCTCGGCGTAGCGGGCCGCGAGCTCCGTGCGGGTGGGGAATCCTTCAGGCGCCGTGGCCGCCTCGGGCAATACTGGCTCCGAATCCGTCGGGTCGGGCCACCAGTTGAGAGCGTAGGCAAGATCCGCGAGAGGATCGCCCAGCGTGGAAATCTCCCAATCCACCACCGCCGCGATGGCGCAATCCGGGCCGACCAGGCAATTGTGCAGTCCGTAATCACCATGAACCACGCGGGCAACTCCCTGCTCGGGAATGTTCTCCAGAAGATAACGCTGCAGCTCGTGGGCGCGCGGATCGTCGTACTGGGCGGGCTCGATGGACGAGGTCCAGGATCGGTACCAGGTCTTCAGCTGCCGGCCAACGTAGTTTTCCTTCTTGCCCAGCTCGCCCAGGCCCACATCGTCCGGATCGACGGCGTGCAGGTCGGCAAGCACGTCGATGAACGACAACGCCATCTTCCGCCGATGTTCCCGGGGCACCCATTGCCGGGTGTCATCGGAATTGTAGAGCGGGTGCCCGTCGACGAAGCCCATGACGTAGAACCAGGCACCGGTGACGTCCGGGCTCTCGCAGAAGCCGAGCGCGGCGGGAACCGGGACCGGGGTCGGCCCGAGCGCCGAGATCAGGGCCCACTCACGGCTCATGTCGTGAGCCTTGGGCAGCAGCTCGCCCTGTGGCGGTCTGCGGATGACGGCCCGGTTGCCGTCACCGTCCTCGAGCAGGTAGGTAAGGTTGGAGTGCCCGCCCTGGAGCCGCGTCCACTCAAACGGTGGTCTTATGCCCTGCACGTTCCCGGCGATCCACGCCTCGACCTCCGCGACCTGATAGCCCTCCGGCCCCGTGCTCTCGTCATGCGTCGTCATGGTCTCTCCCCCGGTACGAAGGCCCATTGCCCTCGCGCTGCAAAGCGTCTCAGATCCTCTCCAGCAACACCACGGGGATGCGCCGCTCGGTTGCTGCCTGGTAATCCCGGTACGGCGGGTAGATGGCTTCCATCTGCGCCCAGATCGCTTCCCGTTCTTCCCCCTCGACCGTGCGCGCCCGGGCGCGAAACTCGTCTCTTCCCACCTGAACGCCGCACTCCGGCTCGTCGACGAGATTCAGATACCACGCCGGATGCGTGGGGAACCCACCTTTGGATGCGATGATGGCGAAGCCCCCCGGCACCTCACCGTAGATGAGCGGAAGGACCCGCGGCTCGCCCGACCTGCGACCCCGGGTCGTCAGCAGCAGCGTCGGCAGCACGCCCGGCCCGCCCAGGGCCGATGAGTCCCACATGTGGCCCTTGTCCGGGTCCTCCCGGTAAAGCCTGATGTGCTCGCTGATCCAATCCGGCAGCCCTTCGGGCAGCTCCTGCTCGCTCATGTCCGAATCCTCCCCATATGTTCAAAACACGCTCTCGTCATGGTGCACGACAGAAGGCGCCCCGCCAACCGTCCCGTGGGCGTCAGTCTTCGCCCAGGTACCGGGCCAGGGCACGTTGGACTTGCCCGTCCGCCAGCATTCTGCCGACCCAGTCATCCACGTAGCCCCGCCAAGCCTCGTCCCGGGGCAGCAGATAGGCCTTCTCCTGGCGGTTGAAATTCTGCGGGTTGGTAGCGCAAAGCACCCCTGGGTGAAGCCAGGTCTGCAGACGCACCTCGATCCGGTCCGTGATCATGACGTCCGCGTGGCCGTCGATGAGCGCTTCGAAGATGGAACGATTGTCCGGATACAGAATCTTGTCGGCCCGTGTCAGTCTGGCATCCAGGAACCGCTCATTGGTTCCGCCTGGATTGACGATGACTCGAACGCCCGGGCGATCGATCTGGGCAAGGCTCGAGAACCGATCACGCTCCCGGCACCGGGCTATCGGCGTCTTGCCGCCGACGTGGTAGGCCCGGGAAAACGCCGCAACCTGCTCCCGCGCCGCCGTTCGCGAGACCCCGCTCATGGCGATGTCATAGCGTCCGGCAGCGAGATCGTCCATGAGGGTCGGCCAGGTAGTGGCAACGAATCTGGCCTCGGCTCCCAAGTTCTGTGCCAGCTCCCGGCCAAGATCGATGTCTGCACCATGGTAGGGGCGGTCAGCGGCGAGGCGGTGCGAAAATGGCGGGTAGTCGCCGGTGGTGCCGATGCGCAGAATCCCGGAGCGCCGCACCTGTTCCAGGCGATTCGGATACCGGGTAACCGAAGCCAGCGCGCGCTCTAGCCGCGCGCGGGTATGCTTGCTCAAGCCCTCGACGCTGCCCAACGATTGAGTACAGCAACCCTCCACGGCCAGCTCGGCGAGCATCCGATCTCCGATCGCGAGGAGTCTCGGTCGCAGCTTGCTGACCAGATCCGGGGAACTCTCGGGCCCCGGCCCCCGCGACCAGCGGTCGAACCAGTAGCTCTGAATCTCCTTCGCTGCCTCGATCTGAGCGGCAAACAGCGCCCGGGTGCCGTCCACATCCAGCCCATGACGCAGGGCCGCGCCTTCGGCCTCGGCCAAAACGACGGCCTCACGCGCCGCGTCCTCCACCGGCAGCCCGCTGCTCCATTTGAAGCCAGCGACGGCACGCATGAGAGCCAACCTCTCATGAGCAAAGGCTTCCACTCCGGCGAGCGCTGAGGGCCTGGCAACAACGACCAGCAACAATAGTGAGGCGAGGCGAAAGCAGTGTCGCCTCGCGGCAGGGGAGATCAGTCTTCGGCCTCCTGGCGCAGCGTCTCGGTCAGCAAGCCGAACTGTTCGCGATTGGCGGCGCTGAGCTTGCCCAGCGCCTCATGGGCTTTGAGCAGGCGGCGCTGCTGTCCCGCGATGCTGGTGCTTCGAAGCTCCAGCGGCGTAAGCTTCTCGGGGACCGGGAGGGATTCTGACACGATGTGGTTCAATGCCGCGCTCATGCTGAGCTCTTCAAAGTCAGCCAGCTGGCGCTCGCCCACATTCTGCAGCACGACGGCCGAGCCAAGCTGATCTGCCTCCTGAATGAGCTCGTGGAGCGTTCCGAGCATGGTGCTGTCCATGTGCTTGCAGCGCGAGAGGTCTATCACCAGGCGCTTGTGCGCCTCGATCAGCGGCATTGCCGCATTGAACAACGTCTCGCCGCACAGCCAGGTGATCCACCCCTCGAGAACGAGAAAAATACCGTCCGGTGAATCCGCCCAGCTGATGACGGGCTCGTCGGCCAAGGGGACCTCCTCCAGCTCGAGCAACCCGTTCGATTCGTGGAATCGACTCTCACCGGCAGAGGCGTCGAGCAGGACCATGGTCACGTCATCGCAATCAGGCCGAGTCCGCCCGCCGGTCACGTCCATCAGCATCTGCTCGAGCATGTCGGGTTCGGACGCCAGTTCGCGCAGGGCGCCGCCAAGCACATCCGGGGTGAGCGTGGTTTCACAGATATCCATCAGGCCGTCCGTATAGAACAGCAGCTTGTCACCCGGCTTGACCTCAACCTCCAACGCCTCGAATTGGGCGCCTTCTTCCAATCCGAGTGCCGGCCCGGTGTGCGTGATGCGCTCCATATTGCCATTCGCGCGCAACCAGAACACCGGCGGGTGTCCCGCAGAGCCCACTGTGAGCTTGTTGGTTTGCGTGTCGAGCAACGCATATACCGCGGTGAGAAAGATACCGGGAGCCGGACGATTGGCGACGATTGAGTGGTTGATACGCTCCAGTGCCCAAGCGGGCGGGTAGGGAAGACCGGTCGCCGGGTCCTGCAGACGCAGCTGCTGCTTGAAGAGCACGGAAAGCATCGCCGCGCTGACGCCATGACCACATGCGTCGGCGAGAACGATGGCGAGATAGCGATCGCCAATCGTGACCACGTCGTACATGTCGCCACCCACCGTGTGACCAGGACGCCACAGGGAGTGAACGTGGAACCCTTTCAATTCGGGCACCTCCTGGGGCAGCAGCGAGCGTTGAATCAGCTCGGCCCGCTGCAGGTCCTGCTCGATGATGTCGGCCTGTCCTTCGAGCACCCGTACGGCCGTCGCCAGCTCGTCCCGGGAGTCTTTGAGCTGCCGCCCGCGCAAGGCCAGGAACTGGTGGGACTCGTGCAGCGCGTCGGTGGAGCGCTTGAGTTCCGCCACCGTGCGGCGCAGCTCCAGCTGGGCGACGACCTGACGGGCCAGCGCCCGCAACGTCTCCTGCTGGTTCTCGTTGAGCACCCGAGGTTCGCGGTCGATGACACACAACGTGCCAAGCGCGTGACCGGTAGAAGTGATGAGGGGGGCGCCGGCATAGAAGCGAATACCGAGATCGCCGGTGACCAGCGGGTTGTCCGTAAAGCGAACGTCAACGGTGGCATCCTCCACCACCATGAGCGTATTCGGCTCGAGTATGGCGTGCGCGCAGAACGCTACGTCCCTTGAGGTCTGGGTCGCATCCAGACCCTGAGTGGATTTGAACCATTGACGATCAGCATCAACCAGGCTGACGACGGCGATGGGCGTATCGCAGATCTGCGAGGCGATGAACGTAATGTCGTCGTAGTCCTGCTCGGGCAGCGTGTCGAGAATGTCGTATTCTCGCAACCGCTCGAGGCGTTCAGTCTCGTTCTCGGGAAGCGCAGCTTTCTTCATACCGTCAAGATTACGCCTTTAAAGCGGCCAGGCGAAGCCGCACGGCCATCCGAGCTACCTGCTCAATCCAATTGCATGGGCGTTGTTCTGACGAGTCGCGGGACCGTCCCCGGCTTGAAAGCGGGCCGGGCGCCGCGCGAGGCGGGGCTTGGACGCGGCGACAGGGAGAAACGTGGGGCAGCCGCAGGGCGCGAGGGCCGGGCAATGCGCGCCGCTGGCGCCGGCCGCGAGGGTTGGGCCAACGTCGGCCGCGACGGCGAGATGCCGCTACGAGGCTGCCAGCGCGTTTGCCGGGCAGATACCCGGGCCGCCGGCGGTGCCGCGTTTCGCTGCGCTCGCGCAACGGCACCCAGGGAAGACACTGCCACACGGGCGCGCGCCTCGGCCTGCTTCGCTTCGCCGGGCAGGAGCGTGCGACGTTCGCCGGCCTGCCGCGCCGCCACCATCGCGGCTGACCCGGGCACGGCTATGCCGTTCACCACCGACCCTCTGGCTACCAGGCGACCGCCGCGACGGCTTCCTCGATGGGCTTCACGTCCCGAATCCTGCTCTCCGTCGGAGTGGCGGTGGCGATGATCGTGCCGCGGATTGGGACAATGGCGGTGAGCACCCGGGTGCCAGTAGTTTCCCGAGTGGTGGCGCCCCAGGTCGGCCGGACCGCCGTACCAGCCCCAGCCATCGTCGATCCGGAAAGAGGGAGGTCGGCGATAGAAATAACGATCGTAATAGTGATGGCCGTAGTAGGGATGATCCCGATAGGTCACGTAGTGCACGTGCAGCCGACGAGTGGTCCAGCCGATGCTGAACGCCGACGTCACTCCCCAGAACCCGCTCGCAAACCGATGTCCCGGCGCGTACGGGTAGTAGTAAAGCGGATAGCGAGCCGGGTAGTAGTGATAGACAGGACGCGGGTGGTAGACCGTCACCCGGGAAGGCTCGTAATACGGCACGTAAACCACCTCAGGGTCCCGCGGCCGGATCCTAATACCTTCGTCCGCGTTTTCCACGACCTGAAAGTCGTCGCTGCGCAGGTTGCCGGCAAGCCTGGCGCGCTCCCTGAAGGCGGCCACCGCCTCGAGCACGTCCTCCTGCTGGGCGAGCACGGCCTCACCCAGCTTCCAGGTCCAGTCCAGATCGTCGTTAAGCAACTCGACCACTTCCGGATAATTGAGTAGCGCCACCACGGAGTCATCCCACTCCTGCGACGGCTGCAACGACGGCTCCTCGCCGCGAAGTTTCAGGAACCGCGAAGCCTGAACGACCTGCAGGGGATAGGTCGCCGCGGGCAGGGCGATGGCCAGAAGGTCGTCGGGATACAGGGCGATGGGCCCGACCAACGCCTGCAACGCCGTGGGATCGAGCAACGGCACAGGCTCGGCCGGGGTGGAGCTGCCATCCCCTGCGACGGCTTCGACGCCAACCCCGGCCTGGGCCGTATTGCCGGCGGCAAGCGCCGTCAGCAAGGCGAGCACGGCGACCAGCCGGGGCCGATGGATGCTCCATGTGGACTGTCGGTCAAACCCTTTGTTCATCTGACGCCTCATCGTTTCCTCATCTGCATGGCGAGGCTATCCCTGGCGCTCTCTCTGCTCATCTCGGATAAGCATATCCCCGTCAACCTGAACGGGACATGAAGGGCAGCGGCCGGCCAGCCGGATTTCAGGCGCCGTCGCGGGTCCAGCGCCGGTGGGAAGGTCCTTCCGGGCCGCGTTTCTCGCCGGCGTGCTCGGGGTAGACCGATGCGGTGTAAAGGTCGCCGTGGGCATCCATGGCGAGCTGATGGATGTAGATGGCGATGTTGTCGACGCGCTCCTCTACCTTGCCGGTGGCTGCATCCAGAATGGCCAGGTTGCTCATCTTGTCGCTGGCGTAGACGTGGTCTCCGTATACCGCCAGGCTCAGGGGCATGATGTGGTCCCACTCGCCGATGTAGTCACCGTCGGGATCCAGAATCTGAATGCGGCTCGTTGCGCCGGGAATCTGCTTGGTCCTGTGCTCGGCGATCTGTCCCGGCAGCGTCATGTAGGGATGGAAATTGCCACCAGCCAGGTCCGCGACCAGGATCCGTCCCTGGGCATCCTGGGCAATCGCATGGGGGGTTCCAAACTCTGCCGGACCCGTGCCCCAGGTGCCGACCTCGCGGATGAACTCGCCCTCGGGCGAGAACCACACCAGCCGCGAGTTCCAGTAGCCGTCCGAGACCACGATGTTGCCGTTCTCCTGGACGAGCACCGCCGTGGGCCCATTGAAGTGATCGGACCCCGCTCCCCACTGGCCGAACTCGCCCAGCGTCAAGAGCAGCGTGCCGTCCGGATGGTATTTGCGCACCGTGTGCCCGTCCCGGTCCGTGGTCCAGAACATGCCGTCCTTCTCGATGTAGAGCGTGTGCGCCCCCAGCGCGAAGCCGCGCTCGTCCGACGGCCCCCACTTGCCGAGGTAGTTGCCGTCCCGATCGAACATGGAGATGCTGCTCTTCCCCATCTTGTCCTTCATGGCGAGGGGATGGGCGGCCCAGTGCTCGATATCCCGGGTGAACAGGTAGATCACGCCCGCTTCGTCCACCGCAACGCCCGACCCCATCTCGAACTGCATGTCGTCCGGGTAGTGGGGCCAGCCTTCCGCCAGGCGGTAGCCGCTGCGGGGATCCGCGTTCTCGGTTTCGTTGCTTACGTCGTGGGATTGGCACATGGCGTCATTGTAGGCGACGCCAAGGCGACGGGGAAATGCCCGTCACGCGACATTTCGCACAGGCAGCCGCCGACGCCCCCAGAACAGGAACGGGCCGATCCGCTCGCCGTCGTCAACGAGCTCCAGGCGCGGAAAGCGCCGACGCAGAGCATCGAGGGTGACCCGAGCCTCGAGCAGCGCAAGCTCGCGCCCCAGGCAGACATGAATACCGAGGCCGAAGGAAAGCACCTTCCGGCCGGATCGGCCCACGTCGAAGACGTCCGGATCCCGGAACGCCGAAGGGTCCCGGTTGGCAGCGCCGTAGTGGGTGAGCACCTTGGTATTTGCAGGTATCACGGTTCCGCCGAGGTCAAAATCTACAGCCGTGGTGCGGAAGAGTCCGAGAAGGGGCGGATCGAATCTGAGGCTCTCGTTGATGGCCCGGTCGACGTCGACCCGGCCCGCGCAGAAATCGGCCCACAGCCCGTCGGCTGCGAGCATGCGCCACACGAAGTTGGTGATGAGCGAGGTGGTCGTCTCGTTTCCCGCAACGAAGAGCTGCAATACCAGGCGAACGGCCTCCTCGTCGGTCACCGGCACGCCGTCTCGGCGCGCCCGGGTGATCCGCGAGAGCAGGCTGCCGTCGTCCCGGCCAGCGCGACTTTCGCGCAGCCGCTCAAGAACATAGGCCTGCATGCGCGCGAGCTCCGCTTCATAATGCTCGGGGTTCTGGGAGGAAAGAGCGGCGACGGAGGCGTCGGACCAGATCTTGAACTGGTCGATGTCGTCCGTGGGTATGCCGAATATCTCGCAGATGATGGTCACCGGCAGCGGAAAGGAAAGCCGGTCGTGGACGTCCCAGACCGTCTCTTCCGCCACCGCGTCGAGGAGCTCGTCGGCGATGGCTTCCAGGCGAGGTCGTAGCAGGGCAATGGATCTCGGCAGGAAATCAGGCTGGACCAGCTCGCGAAAAAAGGTGTGCTGAGGCGGGTCGGACACCACGCCCATGGGCGGGACGAAGTTGGGGCCCTGGCCGTGGCCGCTCAGGAAACGCCCGGGATCCCTCAGGATGGCGCTCACGTCGTCGTAGCGGGAGGCGATGTAGAACGGCGGGTCGAATCCGGAGTAGAGCCGGCAGCGCGGGCCTTCGAGCAATCGCCGGGCGGAGACGGCCGGGTCGGCCATCTCCTCCGGTCCCATCAGGTCGAGCTCGTCATCCATGCTGCCCGGCAACCCGCGACGAGCCCCCGGGCTGCAAGTCCCCGATGAGGTCGGCAACGATCTCGAACGACCGCAGCCGGGCCTGGTGATCGAAGATTTGGCCAACGATGATGAGCTCGTCGGCACCCGTCCGGACGAGGAAGTCGTCGACGGAACGTGCCACGGTTTCCCGAGTACCTACCCCCGAGCAGACCGAAAAGCGGTCGACGAGGTGGCGCTGCTCCGGCGTGAGGGTGGCATCGAAATCGTGCACCGGCGGCGGCAGCCGTCCCGGCGCGCCCTGGCGCAGCTGCAGCACCGCCTGCAGCGAAGAGCTTCGCAGGTAATGGGCTTCCCCTTCAGTATCCGCCGCGCAGACGTTGAAACCCAGCATGACGTAGGGCGCGTCGAGGTGTTCCGAGGGCTTGAAGTTCTTCCGGTAAAGCTCGATGGCCTGATCCATGGCGGCCGGGGCGAAGTGCGAGGCAAAGGCGTACGGCAGGCCGAGCGCGGCGGCGACCTCTGCGCCGAAAAGGCTCGAGCCCAGGATCCAGATGGGTACCTTAGATCCCGCACCCGGGACGGCGTGAACCCGTTGACCCTCGACCGGCTCGCCCAGATAGAGCATGAGCTCCATCAGATCCTGGGGGAACCCGTCCACGTCGCTGTTGAGCGTGCGTCTGAGCGCGTGAGCCGTGATCTGGTCCGTGCCGGGCGCGCGGCCGAGGCCCAGGTCGATCCGGCCCGGATACAGCGCCTCCAGGGTGCCGAACTGCTCGGCGATCACCAGCGGCGCGTGGTTCGGCAGCATGATGCCGCCGGCGCCGACGCGGATCGTGGACGTGCCTTCGGCCACGAAACCGATGGAGACGGCGGTGGCGGAGCTCGCGATGCCCGGCATATTGTGGTGCTCGGCCAGCCAGAATCGTTCGAATCCCCAGGCCTCCGCA
>JABAHS010001979.1_pt1 | contig 16202 bp, 12 predicted proteins | sample 7062111 | NCBI WGS metagenome assembly JABAHS01 (sample SAMN14534600, study PRJNA622989) | marine sediment metagenome | biome: marine biome [ENVO:00000428]; feature: marine pelagic biome [ENVO:01000023]; material: deep marine sediment [ENVO:00002113]; isolation source: pool of 4 deep marine... | reverse complement strand
TAAATAGCCACCCACCCAATCCTAAGGTCTGAAGTGTGAGCACCATATTTTGACCCATAAAAGCCTGCTCTGCTATGTAACCGTTTGCAAATCTTAACTCAGCCTCAACAAGTGGCATACGTTTTCCCTTATCTAAAAATCCGCTCTCTAGCCACTTGTCAGTGTTTGGTAGTTTTAAATTATGTAGTTCGTCTACGAAGTTAAACCTGTGATCAGGTCGCATGTAGAAGAATAGTAAATTTATAATGCATGCTGATAAATCAGTAACAGGCATAAAAAGTGTAGTGCCTGGTTTATTAACATTCCATAGGTTATGCCCCGCAAGCCCAGGTGGCTTAGAAGGCAAATCTGCACGCTTGTCTTCTAACTTTATTCTGGATTCTCTGAATAACTCTAGAATCTTATCAACTCTTTTGTCGCGACTTAGCCCCTCAAGGCCTCTAAACTCATGTGCTTCCTTATCGTGCATTTTTATCATGTATGTGGCTTCGTCATTTGTGTAGAAAAGCTCAGTACGGTGCACATCACCAAGTGCAGGAATGGTTTTACTTGTAAACTGCATCTCAAGATCGAGACCAACATGAGGAGGAAAATCAGAGAGGTTGATGTTTTTGATTCCAAGCCCGTTCCAAACAATTAATGCTTCTTCTAACTCAGTAAGAGGTACAGGATCATGCTTGGATTTATATTGAAGCGGGCCCTTATCTATCTCCATACCAAGACCAAATCTTCTTGATCTTCTCTCAAAAAGAGCATCCATAAATTTATAATCAACTGTGACGTCTAACCCCGGTGGATAATCTCCCATTTTTGCGGTCTCCTTTGAATTTTGAAAATAGTTTAGCAAATAACACTCTCTAAGCCAAATCACTTTTTGAGCCAAATAAATATTTGTAGAAACTGTGTGGTTCATCTCTTATACTTAGAAGCGCATGAAGATTAAACCTATCTATCTGAGCTTAATAATTTTGACTGCCGCTGTAATTCTTAACGGATGTGCATCAGGCATATATGGCGGTCAGCAGGCTCAACCCATACCTACCACTATGGACGGACCAGATGGAGTGAACATTGCGGTTACTCCCTCATACTGGCCTTGGACCCCAAGGAATTTAGGCGACTATGTAACACCGTACTATGTAAGAATTACTAACAACTCTAATAAGACAATTGTTCTGGACTATGAGGATATTATCATATTCGATCAATTTAAGAACCAATACACGCCACTAGCTCCAGATACTGTTGCAAATATTTTTAACACTGGCACAGGCACTGTAGCGTACTCACCAAGTTATAGCTACCCTCAACTATCTGTGGGTGTAGGATTTGGATTCGGGGGAGGATACGGAAGGCGCTATGGTTATGGAGGATATAGAAGAGGGTACTATGGACCTAGAGTAGGTATATACGGATATGCTCCTGTTTATTCCTACCCACCGCCTGCTGCTTATTATTCCAAACCAGTCAATACATCCGACATATTGACACAGGCATTACCTCTTGGCCCAATACATCCTGGTGCTACCATATCAGGCTATCTCTATTTCCGAGATGTGGGAGAACAAGCAAGCCAGGTTACGCTTAATATTGGTTATAACACTGAGGGTAGTAAGAAGGAAAATGTGTTGAGTTTCCCGTTTGACTTGAGTTTGCGCCAATAAAAATTAATTATCATCATCCTGAAAATATAGAATCAAGAACAGGCATATTACATAGATCATTTGGGATCCCACTACGCCCCATTCCTGAAGCAAACACATTCCAAAAACGAGAGTCGCCATAAGAAGAAATGCGATTATAAGCCCAATTTTAAGCTGGAATCCTGTAATTAGGATTAATCCAATTATTAACTCTACTGCAGGTATTACATAGCCTAGTAATCTGACAGAAAAAGCTGGGAGAAACGTTTCGCTGAAATTATTTGACATGCCATCTGCAAAACCACTGTAGTCTCCAAAAACCCGCACAGCACCATGCATCAAAAAGTTTATTCCTGTCACTAATCTCAGGAGAAAAACAGCTAGTTTTTTACTACTCATTTGTAGAAATTTCATGATAAGGATTTAGTGTAGAGCAAATGTTAGGAATCACTAGTCCTTCTTTTCATTGAGCTCTTGAAGTTCTTTGAAAATCTTCTTTTCTTCTTTAGAAGGCTTTTTGGGGATCTCGACTTTAATATTAAGATATATATCGCCTCTTCTTCCCGATCTAAACCCTGGTAATCCTTCATTGCCAATTCGCATAGTAGTACCGGGCTGGGTTCCCGCCGGAATTTTTACTTCTAACTCTCCAACTAAAGTTGGCACATCTACCTTGGTTCCAAAAACCGCATCTGGAATCTGTAATTTTATGTCTCGGTATAGGTGCTCGCCTTTTCTCTCAAACCTAGGGTCTTTTTCGGTATTAATTACTACTATTAGATCACCTGGAGGAGCACTAGGATCAGGGCCTAAATTACCCTGTCCCGGGACTCTTAGTGCGGCTCCCTCTTGTACCCCTGGTGGGATATTTATTTCCATTGTGGTTTCTTTTTGAGCGCTCCCTGTCCCGCTGCAGTCTGGACAGAGCTCTTCAATAAAAGTTCCTTGTCCTCTGCACTCAGGGCATACAGCAACTTGCTGAAATGTCATGCCATGCTGCTGAGATGTATATACCTTTTGCCCAGCACCACCACATTCAGGACATTGTTTGACCTCGGTGCCAGATTTTGCTCTTGATCCTTCGCAAATAGGACAAGCCGCCATTCGTGTATATGTTATAGTTTCTTCGCCACCGGTGAGAATTCGTTTTAATGGAACTGTTATATCTGTCTGGACATCGCTTCCATGTGCAGCACGTCTGCCTCCGCCTCCGCGTCCAAATCCGAAAATTTCATCGAAAATGGAGCCGCCCCCAAAACCTCCGCCTCCGCCAAATATATCTCCAAAGTTAATATTGCCGAATATATCCTCCGCAGACATACCATCTAATCCTGCAAATCCACCTCTGTCATAGCGTGAGCGCTTCTCAGGATCTGACAGAACACCATATGCTTCAGATAATTCTTTGAATTTCTCCTCAGCTTCTGGTCCTTCGTTGTGATCTGGATGGTATTTGAGAGCAAGCTTGCGGTAAGCTTTCTTTATTTCCTGTGCGTCGGCATCTCTCGACACCCCAAGCACTTCATAATAATCCCTTTTTCCGGCAGCCATATTGGATATTTACCTCTTTAAACTTATATATACCCTATTTATTGATTTACAAGTCTGTAGGACTAAATTTAAGTGGAATACAATAATATATTAATCTTAGTTTATATGATATGACAAACAATACCAAGATAGGAACTTGAACTCTTGTCGACTTATAAATTAAGCACTTTCTTCAAGAACCTTCCTGTATGGGATTTTTTAGACTGTGATATCTCTTCTGGTGTTCCTTGCGCTACAATATGCCCACCGGCATCTCCACCCTCAGGACCCAAGTCTATTATGTGATCAGCTGATTTGATTACATCTAGATTATGTTCGACTACTAATACCGTGTGACCTGATAGAACGAGTTTGTTTATAACGTCGAGTAGTTTTTTTACATCTTCAGCATGAAGCCCAACGGTCGGCTCATCTAGGATGTATAGAATATCACTACCGCCCCTTTTACTGAGCTCACGTGCAATCTTTATCCTCTGAGCCTCCCCACCAGAAAGTGTTGGGGCAGGTTGTCCAAGCCTTATATAGCCAAGTCCAACGTCCTGGAGAATCTTTAGCTTTCTACCTAATGAAGGAACTTCATGGAAGAAATTGATAGCCTCATTAACAGTTAATGCCAAAATGTCGTTAATATTTTTATTCTTATATCTGATATCGAGGACTTCCTTCTTAAACCTATCTCCTCCACATTCCTCACACACAACATATACATCTGCCAAGAAAAGCATCTCAACCTTTTGCTGTCCCTCTCCTTCACATACATCACACCTTCCTCCGGCTACGTTAAAAGAGAAATGAGAAGCAGTTAAACCCTTAGACTTAGCCTGCCAAGTGTCGGCTAATACTTTTCTAATTGCATCATAAACTTTTATATAAGTAACCGGGTTTGATCTAAGAGTTTTACCAATAGGGTTTTGATCTAGCATAATTACATCTGAGATATTATCCATTCCTTTGATTTGATCATATAGACCTACTCTCTCAACCTCACTGTGAAAGCTTCTTGCTAGCGCTGAGTAAAGCACATCATGCACTAATGAGCTCTTACCTGAACCCGATACACCTGTTACGCAGATAAAAGTCTTTAGTGGAATAGTTATATCTAAATCTTTTAAGTTGTTTTCCCTAGCACCTATTATTTTTATGCTTTTCGAACTTCCTTTTCTTCTCTTCTCTGGAATCGAAATTCCTTCTTTCTCAAGCAAATATTTCTTAGTTAGAGAATCGGTGCCATTTTCAAGAAAGGCCTTGATGTCCCCTTGATATAATATTTCGCCTCCTCTCTCACCAGCCATAGGACCGAGTTCAACAATATGATCGGCAGAGCCTATCATATCGAAATCATGCTCTACAATTACTATCGTGTTATCTCTATCTCTTAGTTCCTTAATCAGTTCGATCAGCCGAGTAAGGTCACGCTGATGAAGACCAATAGATGGCTCGTCCATTATGTATAGTGTCTCGGTTAGTGTGGATCCTAATTGACATGCAAGGTTTACTCTCTGTGCCTCCCCACCTGAAAGGGTTTTTGAAAGACGTGAAAGAGTTAGATACTCAAGACCTACTTTAACTAGAAAAGATATCCTAGAATTTATTTGCTTTAGTATTTCGTCTGCAATTTGCTTTTCATATTCGGTGACTTTTAACTTGTCAAAAAATTTCTTTAAATTAGATATTGAAAAATCTGATAGTTCCGCAATATTCTTGCCTCCTACCCTCACCCATAATGCTTCCTTTTTTAATCTGCTTCCCCCACACGCATCACAATCAAATGCTGAACGGTATTTGCTAAGGAAAACACGCACATGCATCTTGTAGCTCTTTCTCTCGAGGTATTTGAAGAAGCCGTTTATCCCTTTAAATGTTCCCATACCCTCGTAAACATGCTCAATGGATTTCTTAGGCAATTTGGAGAAAGGTTTATTCACATCAACACCGTACTCTGCTGCTGATTCTAAGAGTTTCCTCATACGGAATTGATGAGATGGTTTAGTCAGAGGTTCTATTGCCCCTTCTGCTAGAGTTTTTTCAGGATTGGGAATGATAAGGCTTGGGTCCAATTTTAATATATTACCGAAGCCATTACACTCAGGACAAGCACCCCTTGGGCTGTTAAACGAAAAAAGAAGCGGTTCAGGATTGCTAAATTTAGTATGACATGAAGTACATTCAAGATCTTTGGAATAACGAATCATCTTGCCTTCAACAATGTGCACATGAACATATTTGCTATCGGAAAACCCAGTTTCGAGAGAGTCTACAACTCTAGAATAAGAAATCTCTTTTATTGATACCCTGTCTATAACTACCTCTGCATCTTGTGGTAATTCTTCTAAACCCTCAAGGTCAGATATCTGTCCATCTAATAAAATTCTTGTATATCCCTTAGAAAGAAGTCCCTTAGGTGCAGGATTCATGCTATCAATAGGAAATGTAATTATAGCTCTAGTATTGTCATGTTTATTAACTAGTTCTTTTGCAATATCTTCAGGAGATTTAAGCTTGACCTCAACATTGCAATTTGGGCAGTAAGTTTTGCCAATTTTCGAAAACAGTAATCTTAAGTAGTCATAAATTTCAGTTGTAGTTCCAACAGTTGAACGAGAGGTTCTAACAGAGTTCCTACTCTCAATAGCCACTGCAGGAGGAAGCCCTGAGATATCATCCATATCCGGTCGGTCGACGCGCTCAAGAAATTGCCTTGCATATGTAGAGAGGCATTCTATGTACCTTCTTAGTCCTTCAGCATATAAAGTATCAAGTGCAAGTGAAGATTTTCCGGAGCCGCTTAACCCAGTTATAACGGTAAATTTATGCCAAGGGATGGAGACATCTACATTTTTTAGGTTGTTTTCCCTTGCACCATCTATTTTTATCTCACCTTTCATATTTTTCTATCCTTAATGCAGAAACTAATGATAGCATAGGAACTTATTTAAACCATCTAAAAATATTACAAAAAAAACCCTTTGCAATGACTTGAGCTAACTGTTAATATATAATTCTTAATATGAAAAGGTTTTTAGTCCTGCCTTTATTGCTATTCTACATAATTTTATTTGCCCATGTTGCCCAGTCAGCAAACGAACAATATGCTGCGAGCGTGGCTCCATTATTAAACGAAAATCCCAACAAAATAGGCAAACTAGGAGTTGTAGTAAAATCTCTTAGTACAGGGGAAACAATCTTTAAACATAATGCTGATAAAATGTACATACCAGCATCTAATGAAAAAATAATCACCTCTGTATCTGCTCTGTCACTCCTTGGCAATGATTACAGGTTTAAAACTGAATTCTATTCTGGTGGTGGGATATCAAACGGTGTGTTACATGGAGGCTTATATATAAAAGGATATGGTGATCCAACTCTATCAGAGCCTCATTTGGGATATATAGTTTTCCAACTTAAGCAGCGCGGCGTAAAAGAGATAAAGGGGAAGTTTGTGGTTGATGACTCATACTTTGGACAAAATAAATATGCAAAAGGCTGGAAGAAAGAATGGAGAGATGATTTTTACAGCCCCGCCATCAGTGCGGTTTCATTTAATTACAATATCATTGAATTAAAAGTTTATGCATCAAAATCCGGGAATAGACCAGCAGTAAAAATAGAGCCTGCTGGATCAAACATCACTGTAATCAACCAGGCAGTTACAAGCGGCAAGAAAGGAGCACTTAGGACAACCTGGCAGAATGACGAGACTATAGTACTAAGTGGCAGAATAAGACCAAAGGCAACTGTAACCCTTAAGATCCCAATATTAAATCCTGCCTTGTTTACAGGAAATGTTATTAAAAATGCTATTCAAGAAGCAGGAATTAAAGTATCTGGCCCTGTAGTAGTAGATAAAGTCCCAAGATGGGCTAATGTGATTTACACTCAATACTCTGACCCGCTTTCTTCGGTGATAGTGGAATATAATAAAAACAGTGTAAATATAATCGGTGAGAATCTAATGAAAACACTTGGTGCTCAATATAAGGGAGTACCTGGAACCTGGGATAAAGGCTCTGTTGTTATATCAGAATTCCTAAACGAAGCTGGAATCAAAAACGGTTTCAAGGTAGTTGACGGCTCAGGACTTTCATTGTTAAACAGAGTTTCTCCGGAGACACTGACCGATGTATTGAAATATGCATATGAGGATAAATCGATATCGATTGATTTCTTAGACTCGTTGCCAGTAGCGGGTATTGACGGCACTTTGAAGAAGAGATTTAGGAATTCAGAGGTTCAAGGGAGGGTTAGAGCTAAAACAGGTTATTTAAAAAATGTGAGAGCACTCTCTGGTTATGTATTCACTAAGAAAGGCGATGTTCTTGTCTTCTCTATACTATCAAACGGTTTTGGATGGAAAACTAAAGAACTGCAAAATGATTTACTCAGTCAATTAATCGAATGTTGCTCTAATACTCACTCCAATCGCTCTGAACTTAATTAATCAATAAAAACAGATGCTAAGGATTGCTTTTTAGCTAAAAAACAGTACATTGTAATCATAGGTATAGGTTAAGAAAATATTAAAATATATTAAGTTTGATAATGATAAGTGAATAAGTATTTAGCCTTAGGTCTTTGCTTTAATATTACACCGTAATATTTTTTGTTGACATGTAAAGCATAACGCTTTATTTTTTTAGGTAAATTTAACTAATCTACTTAAATGCTTGTCACTATTTTAAAAAGGTATGTATGGCTTTTAAATCTGATCTTGCTCGCTGCTCTTGCGTATCTTCTAGCCCTCAATGTAAATGCCATAATTAAGGGGGAAGTAAGTTCAAACACTGCAGAAGCTTCTCAGAACTTCTTTCCTGCGGATGATGGCAATAAAAGGAAAACAAATAAAAATGTCCCACTTTCCAACTATGAAGTGATTCTTAAAAGAAATATATTTGGTATTTCGGATACAAAGGAATCATCTGAAGTTGTATCAGCTAATCCTGAGTCACTACCAGAATCGAATCTAAATCTTATCCTGCTTGCTACGAAAATAAATTCGGATCAAGACTCAGTAGCTATAATTAAGAATAATGATAATAGTAAAGTAAATGGCTACAAAAGTGGAGAAGAAATTGATATTATCACTTCAGAGAAGGTAAAACTTTTGGATGTTAAGCATTGCAAAGCAGTAATTCAAAGAAGAACCAAAGGGCAAGAAACAATTAAATGTAAAAACCTTGGTGATGTAGCATCTGTAGGGAAAAATCAATTAGGAGCTCCAAAAACATCCCGTGCAAGTCTTAAAAACAATAACAAACAAAAGAACAACACATCTAAACAGATAAATAAACTCAGTGATAATGAATATGAGGTAGAAAGGGCACTACTTGAAGACCTATTAAGTGACCCAACAAAGATTGTACAGCAAGCAAGGGTTATACCTCAGGATAATGGTCTTAGGTTCTTTGGTATTAGATCCAATAGTATTTTCTGGAAAATAGGAATTAAGAATGGTGACACATTGCATAGGATAAATAATGTGGAATTAAATGATATAGAGAGAGCACTTGGAATCTTTGAGGAACTCAGACATCAAAGCTCATTCACTATTGATCTCACTAGAGCTGGAGAGAAATACACATATGAATATACGGTTAAATAACTAGAATTATTCTGTATTAAGCTATGAGTGCTTTAACGTTTATGGTAACTAAAACTCATATTGAAATTGGATGGATCTAATTTGAGTTTTAATAAAGGAATTAATAATAAGAGGGGATTATATATATGAAAGGATTTCTAATCAATATTGTAATACTTGGTTTCTTATTAACCCTATATGTATATATTAACGCCAACAATGAAGGCGTCATTATCCAAGAAAATGCAGCCAATACACAAGAACTAGAAGAATCCCCAACTTATAAAAGTGTCGACAATGATGACAATGATATGGTTTACCAGGTAGAAAAAGGTGACACCTTATCTACAATTGGCGAGAAGTTTGGCGTTTCAGTCGCACAAATAAAGGAAACAAATGCTCTTAAAGAAGATCAGATTGTGGTTGGGGAATATATTGATATTCCAATCAATGAAACGAAGAATGGCAATGAGTTTGGTTTATTTGATTATTTAAATGATACAAAAACTCTTGCTCAGGCATTCAATGAAGATGGCTCTAATTACGGAGGCGATTCTTTTGATAGTAATGCTCAAGATAATGAGCCAATACAGGCTCAATCAGAAGAGCAAATACAGCTAGAAAGGCAACAAGAACTCGAGAGAAGACGCCAAATCAGATTGCAGCAAAGAGAAGAGCATAGAAAGAGAAGACAGGAAGAGAAGATGAGGCTTGAAGCTAATCCAACTCCTAGCCCTGGAACTATAGGATCTGAGATAACCACCTCTGATGAGACCAATACTGAGCCAACTAGATCTGATGTACTTATCACTGATGGAGAAGTAGTGAGTCTCCAGTCAGAAATGGATATTCAGGATTTGATTCAAACAATTAGCGAGATAACTGGTGAGAGCTTTATTCTTGAAGAATCCGTTAAAGGCAAAAAAATCACAGTAGTAGCACCTGGAGGATTTAAGAGCGAAAATGCTATGAGGCTGTTTGAGACTATTCTTAGCCTAAACGGTTTCTCGGTAGTCAAAAAAGATGGTGTCAATATTATTGTTCCAAAAAGGGATATTAAGTTTCAAGATATCCCGACAGAGATTGGAACAGACTTTTCTGACCCTTCTGACAGATTCATTACAAGACTAGTAGAGCTTCAAAATGTGCAGGCAACTGATGTAGCAAACATCCTTAGACCACTAGTCTCAAGAGAAGGAGACATTGTTGTCTACCCTGCTACCAACACTCTTATCATCATAGAGCGGGTTGATAATTTAAACAGAATACTAAAGATCATAGAGAATTTTGATGTCGAGACAGAAATTGAATTCATTAAAATAGAAAATGCTGATGCCGCAGAAGTAGCTACAAAGTTATTGGAAATATTTGGGGGGACAGGAAATTCATCTGGCACTGCGAGAAGAGCCGCCGCTCAAAGAGCTACTAAGAAACAAACAAGAACCAGCCGAGCTGCAAGCAGAAGAGGAACGCAGGCACAACAACAAACTCAACCTGCTATCACAGCCCAATCCACCCAGGATTCTTCCCCAGTTAGCTTCAAAGTTATTACTGATGAAAGAACAAATTCTTTGATAATAATTGCCTATCCAAGCGACATGGCAAAAATTAGAGCGGTAATTGAGATACTAGATGTAAAAACTGATGAACCTCAAGAAGGCATATTTGTAATTCGAGTATTAAATGCAGATGCCGAACAAATTGTAAGCGTTCTATCTGCACTATTTGGAGGTGGTGGTGGAAGTTTTGGCGGTGGCATATCGCAGAGAACTCAGAGAACATCAGGATTTGGATCTGGAACAGGTATTGGCACAAGTACTGGTGGCTCAACCTTTGGTCAGGGACAAACAAGGCAAACAATAGAAAGACAGAATCTCGGCGGCAGAGCTGCATCAGTAGTAGCTGAAGCTGACGGGCTCAGGGTAACTGCTGATCCAGCCACAAACTCAGTAATAGTTATAGGATCTAGGAAAGATTATGAAGAAATAAAAGATGTGATTGATGAACTCGATATAAGAAGAAAACAGGTCTTTGTAGAAGCAGCAATATTAGAAGTCAGTTTAGATAAGATAAGATCTTTTGGTACTAATTTAAGCTTAGGTTTTACAATTAACGATAGCACTCTTGCATTTGGTGGAACAAACCTACCAGGAGTTCCAAGCCTACTTGGAGTAGCAGCTAATCCTGAGGCATCTGCAAACCTAATAGGAAGTCTATCTGGATTGTTTTTAGGTGTTGTTGGAGAAGAAGTAGATGTCGATGGTTCAGGTCCTATACCACCTATCCCATCTTTCACAGCCCTATTCCAGGCCCTTACATCCCTAACGGACGTGAATGTGCTTTCTACTCCTAGTATCATAACGACTGACAATGAACCTGCAGAAATCATAGTTGCAGACGTAATCCCATTCCCAACAGGAAGTACAGTAGGTGATGGAGGAGTTACTGTGCAAACGATTGAGAGAGAACCAGTGGGTATTAGACTCTCAATAACCCCTCAGATAAGTGAAGGGGATTTCTTAAACCTAAACATACTCACTGAAGTTTCTGCTATTAGAAATGCACCAGTACCGGGACTAAATACAGAAGAGTTTGGTATTGCAACTACAACCAGAACAGCTGATTCTTCCGTCGTAGTTAAAAACGGTCAGACCATTGTAATAGGTGGGCTTGTCCAGGATAGAGAAAGTGTTCTGCAAAATAGGGTGCCTGTACTTGGAAGCATTCCAGTTCTTGGAAACTTGTTCAAATTCAAACAGAGACAAAGCACAAAAATCAACCTCCTAATTCTCCTCACACCAAGGATTGTAGAAAACGAAGTAGATATGCAGCGCATACTCGAAGAGAGACAAAGACGAAATATGCTGCTTCAAGAAAGAGGATTTAATAGGGAAGAAAATTAATATTGGTTAACTACTATGAAGAGCATACAAGAAATTATTAGTGAGAGAAATCCTGAGGCTCTCGTTAAAATAGATGAAATAATTTCTAAGAACGAAGAGACTGTTGAAGAGGCTATATTAAACCATCAAGTACTAGAAGATGAAGAAGTACTAGAGGTGCTCTCTCAATTTTACGAATTTCCCTATATATTGAATATCTCAGATAAAGATATTGACCCTGAACTTGTAAAAACTCTGCCTATTAGCTTTGCTAGAAAATACAGACTTATCCCATTTGAGAGAAAAGATGACAGTGTTGTAGTGGTCTTTGCACCACCTTTTGATCTATATGCTTTAGACGAAATCAAATCGCTATTTGGCTGCGAAATAGAGCCTGTCTTAGCTCTAAACCATGTAGTTGTTAACAGTATTAACCGCGTATATGAACGCGATAAAGAAATGGCTGAAGGTATTGAGGAAGAAGATGCAGAGGGAATAACAGAATATGATATCCATGAGCCAAAAGACTTGCTTGATGCGGATGATGAAGCACCGATCATTAGATTTGTTAACTCCCTTCTTTTCCAAGCTGTAAAAGAAAAAGCTAGTGATATTCACCTTGAATGCTTTGAAAAAGAAGTATCCGTCAGGTTCAGAAAAGACGGCATTCTGCACGAAATCACCTCGGTGCCAAAAAAGCTTCAGGCATCAGTTATTTCCAGAGTAAAAATTATGGCTGAGCTTGATATTGCAGAGAAAAGAAAGCCACAGGACGGAAGAATAAGAGTAAAAGTTGCAGGAAGAGACGTGGATGTCCGTATTTCAACTGTTCCTACAACATGGGGCGAGAGTGTTGTGATGAGACTCCTGGATAGATCCTCGGTTTTGCTCAGCTTAGAAGATCTTGGCTTAAAGGGTGATAAACTAGATGTGGTCGAATCGCTTATACGCAGACCTCATGGAATTGTACTTGTTACTGGACCTACAGGTAGTGGAAAAACAACAAGCCTATATGCAGCTCTAGAGAGAATAAATTCACCTGATAAAAAAATTATTACTGTTGAAGATCCCGTAGAGTATCAGATTCAGGGGATTAATCAGATACAAGTCAACTCAAAAGTTAATTTATCTTTTGCAAATGGATTAAGGTCGATTCTACGTCAAGACCCAGATGTAATTCTTGTTGGTGAGATTAGGGACAGAGAAACAGCGGATATTGCAATTCATGCGTCTCTCACTGGACACTTAGTCTTCTCTACACTTCACACAAATGACTCTGCAAGCGCTATAACAAGACTTATTGATATGGAAATAGAACCATTCCTTGTTGCATCATCTCTAATGGCAGTCATTGCTCAGAGGCTTCTTCGCTTTTTATGCCCTACTTGTAAAGAGCCTTATGAACCTTCTGATGACGAACTAAGCAAAATAGGAATAAATAGAGGAGATCTTAAGGATGGGGTACTTTATCGTGCAAAGGGATGTGAGAAATGTTTTGATATGGGATACAGCGGTAGATCCGCTATATTTGAAATGCTTATAATAGATGACGAGATTAGAAACTTAACCCTTGGTAATGTAGATTCTGGACAAATAAAGAGAAAGGCTATAGAACATGGAATGACCACACTTAGAATGGACGGGGCTAACCATGTACTAAGAGGTTTAACTTCCATTGACGAGGTAATGAGGGTCACTGAAGAGGAAAATGTTAGCTAAGAGCAAGAAAGCTAGTTCTTACAATTCCAACTATCCAAAGTATAATTATTAATAAATATGCCGGTATATAAGTACAAAGCCATAGATGAAAGCGGAAAGTCGGTTCAAGGCGTTATTGATGCTGACTCTCCTAAAGGTGCAACAGAAAAATTAAAGCGCCTTGGATTATTCCTTTCTTCTTTAAATGAGGCAAAGGAAAGCAAGTCAAGAAGCTTTAATCCTTTTAGAGGAATAAAGATCTCAGAGCTTGCAGTAACAACAAGGCAGTTCTCTACCCTCATTTCTGCCGGACTTCCTCTAGAAGCTTCCCTAAGCGCGCTCTCAGAACAAACGGAAGATGTCAAACTAGGACAAGTACTTGCAGAAGTACGAGAAAGAGTTAGTGAAGGTAGTTCTCTCGCAAACGCTTTAGCAGAACACAAAAACGTGTTTTCCGATCTTTATATCAATATTGTTAGGGCGGGTGAAGCGAGTGGTACATTAGATATAGTACTTCTTAGATTAGCCGACTTTTTGGAGACTCAAGCTGCTCTTACATCACGAGTCAGAGGAGCCTTGATCTATCCGATGTTCATGTTTTTAATTGGTGGTGGGGTCCTGTTTTTCACAATGACATATGTAATTCCAAGGATTGCTAAGATATTTGAAGAGAGCCAAAGCTCACTTCCACTCATGACACTAATCCTTATTAAAATTAGTGACTTTCTCAACAACAATTTAATCTTAATGATGATACTAACAGCCGCTATAATTTTTGGTGCTTATCGATTTTACAAAACAGAAAAGGGGGAAATGTTTTTTGATCGTCTTACATTAAAATTGCCCATATTCGGCAAGCTGACTTCTATGGTCGTGATATCAAGATTTACAAGAACTCTTGGTACTTTGCTTTCAAGTGGTATACCACTTTTAGATGCCTTGAAAATAGGTGAAGCGGTTATGGGAAACAAGGTGTACGGAAAAACGTTAGAGGAAGTCAGAGATAACGTGAGAGAAGGAGCAAGCCTAGCACAACCGCTTAGAGATAGCGGAGTATTTCCTCCGCTTGTTACGCGAATGATAGCGGTAGGTGAGCAGACCGGAGAGATGGAAGCAATGCTAACCAAGGTTGCAGACATATATGATCAACAGGTTGAAACTACAGTTTCAACTCTGACATCACTACTTGAGCCTGTTATGATTGTTATAATAGGAGCAATAATGGGATTTATTGTTTTTGCGGTATTACTACCAATATTCAATTTAACATCAACAGTAGGTTAAAAAAGGAGGTATTAAATTATGAGAGCCCAAGGTGGTTTCACATTAATCGAAATTATGGTTGTTCTGCTAATCATAGCGGGACTTGCATATATTGTAGGTACCAATGTAATTGGTCAGTTGGACAAATCTAAAGTGGAAAACACTAAGATACAGATCACCCAGCTAGAATCCGCATTGAAGTTATTCAAAGTAGATAACGGGTTCTATCCTGATACACAACAGGGGTTAGATGCCCTAATTGTTATGCCTACAACTGGAAGAGAACCAAGACGTTATGATCCTAATGGGTATCTTGAAGGTGAACAAGTTCCATTAGATCAGTGGGGAAGTGAATTTATATACATCGGACCTGATCAAACAGGCACTGGGACTTATGAAATAATCTCTCCAGGACAAGATGGGGTTCCACAGTCGGACGATGATATTTCAAGTCGTAATATAAAGTAATGAGAAGAAGTGAAGGATTTACACTCTTAGAGCTTTTAGTTGTCATTCTGATAGTAGGGGCTTTCTTTTTTGTTGCAGTACCAAAGTTTCAGGATCTAACTGAAGTAAATCTAAAGAGTGCTTCACGCAATCTGACTACGACAATTAAATATTTATATAACGAGGCAGCCTTTAAGAAAAATATCCATAGACTGGTATTTGACATAGAAAGTGGAGAGTATTGGGTAGAAACGCTTCAAGGTAACGAGTACGGAATTCCCCCGGATTCTAAAATCCGTAGGCTGCCCAATGGAGTTTACTTTAAGGACATTATAACTGAGCGTAGTTTACAGAGAAATCCACTTGATGATGATAAAGAATTCATTATCTTTTTGCCAACTGGGTTTGTGGAGCCTGCCGTGATTCATATCTATACGGAGAGCGATAGGCACTATACACTAGCCACAAAACCCTATACAGGTGGCACTAAGGTGTATGATGAATATGTGGATCTTCTCAGAAGGTAGAATTATCTTAGGATAATTTATGCAAGAACACTTTAATAATTCAAGGCAGAGAGGATTTACCCTTCTTGAAGTAATAATTGCAGTTGCGATAATGGGGGCTGCGCTTGCGATCTTGCTTGGAGCAGTTAACAGAAATTTGGTGCAGGCCTCAAAATCAAAAAATCAGTCCATTGCCCAAGCACTAGCTCAACAAAAAATGACTGAAATTGAGCTCGAGGGCTACCCAGAAGTAGGCCAAGAACAAGGAACATTTGAAGAATTCCCAGGATTTGACTGGTACGTAAACGTGCTTCCTTATGATATCGAGCAACTTGGCACTGAAATAAGAATTGTAATGGTAGATATTGCTTGGGATGAGGGGAGGCAAGTATTTAAAGTTGCAACAGCGATCTCAAACTACAAATGAAGGTTTTACTCTAATTGAGCTGCTTTTAGCAGTTTTTATAGCAGCAATTGTGCTAGGAGTCCTATACGCCTCTTTTTTCCAGATATTAAAGGCAAAAGATAAAGTGGAACAGGAGCTCGAACTGTATCATGAAGCCAGAGTCATATTTTCTAAAATGACAAAGGATCTGGCAACTGCTTTTCCTAGAGGAAGTGTAAATTCTGA
>JABAHS010000834.1_pt5 | contig 16204 bp, 17 predicted proteins | sample 7062111 | NCBI WGS metagenome assembly JABAHS01 (sample SAMN14534600, study PRJNA622989) | marine sediment metagenome | biome: marine biome [ENVO:00000428]; feature: marine pelagic biome [ENVO:01000023]; material: deep marine sediment [ENVO:00002113]; isolation source: pool of 4 deep marine... | reverse complement strand
TACCGGATGTTCACGAGCCGCGCCGAGTACCGTCTCATGCTGCGCGAGGACAACGCCGATCTGAGGCTCACCGCGCAGGGCCGCGCGCTCGGTCTCGTCGACGACCGCCGCTGGCGCGCGTTCGAGAGCAAGCGCGCCGCCATCGAAGCCGAGCAGGATCGCCTGCGCAATGCCCTGGTACGCCCCGAGCCGACCCATGGTGCCGCTATCGAACGCGTGCTCGGTGCACCGCTCGCGCGTGAGTGCCGCGCTATCGAGCTGCTGCGCCGGCCGGAGGTGAGCTACCGCGAGCTGATGACGCTTCCGGGTCTCGGCCCGGGGGTCGCCGATGCCGGCGTCGCCGAGCAGATCGAGATTCAAGCGCGCTATCACGGCTACATCGAGCGGCAGCACGCCGAGATTGCCAGAAGCGTCGCCCATCAGGAGACGCCCCTGCCCGCGGACCTCGACTACTCACAGGTGCGCGGCCTGTCCGCGGAGGTCTGCGAGAAGCTCTCGACACGGCGTCCGGGCACGCTCGGACAGGCCTCGCGGATTGACGGCGTGACGCCTGCCGCCGTTTCGCTGCTGCTGGTGCACCTGAAAAAACGCGCCCTGGAGCGGCAACCCAGTGATGCGCCCGGTGGCGGGACGCGCCGTCGCGCCTGAATTCGACGCGGCCGGACTTCGCCGCCGCCTCGATGCGGGACTCGCGGACATGGCGCTCGATCTGGACCAGGACGCGCGGGGTCGGCTGATTCGCTACGTTGCGCTGCTCGCGCGCTGGAACCGCGCCTATAACCTCACCGCCGTGCGCGATCCGGCAGAGATGGTTCCCCGTCACATCCTCGACAGCCTGACGGTGCTGCCGCATCTCGAGGGTCGACGCTGCCTCGATGTGGGCAGCGGCGCCGGGTTGCCCGGGCTGGTGCTGGCGCTGGCGCAGCCCGCCACCGACTGGGTGCTGCTCGACAGCAACGCGAAAAAATGCCGGTTTCTGACCCGGGCCAAGGCCGAGCTGGCCATCGACAACGTGCGGGTGGTGCGCAGCCGGGTGGAGGATTTTCACCCGCAGGCACGCTTTTCCACTATCATTAGTCGCGCGCTCTCGAATCTTGCCGAGTTCGTCGCCGCAGCCGTGCACCTGCTCGCGCCGGGCGGTCGCCTTCTCGCCATGAAGGGGCGCGATCCCGACCACGAGCTGCCGGCGTTGGGCGGCTTGGGTGTGCAGGCGGAAGTGGTACCACTCAGCGTTCCAGGCATCGAGGACGTCCGCCGCCACCTGGTGATCGTGACCGCGGCGGGTGCTTCCGGGCCGGCGCGCGCATGACGGCGGGACGCGGCGTGCAGCGGTGCCGAGTGGTTTGCAGCTGAGCGGAGGCCGATGGGCAAGATCATCGCAGTCGCTAATCAAAAGGGTGGCGTCGGCAAGACCACCACCAGCATCAATCTGGGCGCCTCACTGGCCGCGGCAAAGCGGCGCGTTCTGCTGATCGACCTGGATCCCCAGGGCAACGCCACCATGGGCAGCGGTGTCGACAAGCGCAGCCTGGAGCGATCCAGCTACGACGTGCTCATGGGCGAGGCGACCGTTGCGGAGGTCGCGGTGGCGGTGGAGCACAGCGGTTACTCGCTGTTGCCGGCGAACTCCGACCTGACCGGCGCGGAGGTCGCGCTGCTCGAGGAGATCGGTCGCGAGATGCGTCTTCGCCAGGCGCTCAGACCGGTCCGGGACAGCTACGATTACCTGATCATCGATTGCCCGCCCGCGCTCAACATGCTCACGGTGAATGCGCTGGTGGCGGCGGATTCGGTCATGATCCCCATGCAGTGCGAGTACTACGCGCTGGAAGGTCTTTCGGCGCTGCTCGAGACCGTGGAGAAGATCCGCACGCTGCTCAATCCGTCCCTGAGAGTCGAAGGTCTGCTGCGCACCATGTATGACCCGCGCAACAATCTCTCGACCCAGGTCTCCCAGCAGCTGGTCAAGCATTTCGGCAATAAGGTCTACAGCACCGTCATCCCGCGCAACGTGCGTTTGGCGGAAGCGCCGAGCCACGGGCTGCCGGCGCTGCTCTACGATCGCAACTCCAGCGGCGCGCTGGCCTATCTGGCGCTGGCCGGGGAGATTCTGCGTCGCGACGGCGCGCATCTCAAAGCCGCCAAAGCGTAAACTCCATGACGTCGGCGCAAGAGGGAAACGCAACGTGATAAAGAGTCATTCTCGCCGGGCCGGATTCCGGCCGAACGACTGCGTCGGCTGCCGCCGCGTGCGGGGTGCTCGCCGTGTCCTCTAAGCGCCGCGGGCTCGGCCGCGGGCTCGACGCGCTGCTCGGCGCCAGTGCCGGCGCCCACACCTCCGCCGTGGTCGCCGACGGGCAGCTGCGCGAGCTGCCGCTCGATCTCATCGAGCGCGGCCGCTTTCAGCCGCGCATGCACATCGCGCCCGAGGCGCTCGAAGAGCTGACCCAGTCGATACGCGCCCGCGGGGTGGTGCAGCCGATCGTCGTGCGCCCGGCTGCGGACGGATCGCATTTCGAGATTATCGCTGGCGAACGCCGCTGGCGTGCGGCGCAGGCCGCCGGTCTCGAAGAGATCCCCGCGGTTGTGCGCGAGGTGCCCGACGACGCGGCCCTCGCCATCGCGCTCATCGAGAACATTCAACGCGAGGACTTGAACCCCATCGAGGAGGCGAGCGCCGTCAGCCGACTCATCGAGGAGTTCAGCCTCACTCATCAGGAGGCCGCCGACGCCATCGGGCGCTCCCGGGTCGGCGTGAGCAACCTGCTGCGATTGCTGGATCTGGGCGACGAAGCGCGTGCCCTGGTGGAAACCGGCGAGCTCGACATGGGACACGCGCGCGCGCTGCTCGGGTTGAAGGGGGAGGCGCAGAGCCGGGCCGCCCGGGAGGTGGTCTCGAGGCACCTGACCGCGCGTCAGACCGAGGAGCTGGTGCGGCGCATGAAGGCGTCACCGGATGCCAAGCCCGAGACCGCCGGGGGCGGTGACCCCGATGTGCGCCGGCTCGCCGACGATCTCGGCGAGCGGCTCGGCGCGCGGGTGCAGGTTCTCGACGCCGGAGGCGGCAAGGGGAGGCTGGTGATCCACTACGCGAGCCTCGATCAGCTCGACGGCATCCTCGAGCGAATCAAGTAACTCTCGGGCGGGCCGCGTCCGCTGGCATTGATCGCCAGCGGGCCGCGACCGTATACTTTCCGCCTTTCGAGCGACCGCGGGCANNGGGAGGCAGCCCTGGCGGCAAGGGGTGGGCAGCACTGCGAACCAGTTGAATCCCTTCGCCCGGTCTTTCCGGACACAGGCGCTCGTGATGCTGGTAATCGCCGGTGCGTCGTTGGGACTCGGCGTAGAGGCGGCCTATTCGGCATTGCTCGGTGGAATGATAGCGATCATCCCGGAGTATTACTTCGCACGCCGTGTATTTCGCCGGTACCCGCACAGGTCACCGGTCGAATCGGCGGCGCTCATGCTGCGTGCGGAGATCGTCAAGCTGGTGCTGGCGGTGCTCATGTTCGCGGCTGTCTTCGCCTTTATAATGGCGGTGAACGTTGTCGCCCTGATAGTGGGTTTCGTGATGGTGAAGGCGACCGGCTTGGTCGCGTCGGTACGATACAGCTAGCGGTCGGGTCAATGCCCTTCGAGCACGGATAGAGCATGGCATCGGAAAATCCTACTTCCACCGAGTACATTCAGCATCATCTGCAGAACCTGACGCTGGGTGTTCACCCGGACGGCACGATCGGCATCGCTCACGGGGCCGAGGAAGCGCGCGAGATGGGATTCTGGGCGATTCACCTGGACACCATGTTCTGGTCGATCGGTCTCGGCGCGGCATTCTTATTCCTTTTCTATAGAGCGGCCTCGAAAGCGACCAGCGGTGTGCCGGGAAAATGGCAGAATTTCGTCGAGATGGTTATCGAGTTCATCGATAACAATGTCCGCGGCACCTTCAACGCGAAAAACGATCTCGTTGCGCCGATTGCGCTCACTCTGTTCGTCTGGATCCTGCTCATGAACCTCATGGATCTCGTGCCGGTGGACTGGATCCCGGAGTTGGCGAAGCTGATAGGCATCCCCTACATGAAGGTCGTTCCGACGACGGATCCGAACGCCACCTTCGGAATGGCGATAGCTGTCTTCGTGTTGATGATTTACTACAGCATCAAGGAAAAAGGCTTCGGCGGATTTTTCGGCGAACTCGCCTTCCAGCCGTTTCCCAAGTGGATGTTTCCCGTGAATTTGCTGCTCGAAGGCGTGAGCTTGATATCGAAGCCCGTCTCACTGGCGCTGCGGCTGTTCGGCAACCTTTATGCCGGCGAGATGATTTTCATCCTGATTGCGCTGCTCTACAGCGGCGGACTGATATGGGGCGCAGTTGGCGGCGCGCTTCAATGGGCGTGGGCCGTGTTCCACGTTCTCATTGTGCTGTTGCAGGCTTTCATATTCATGATCCTGACCGTTGTCTACCTCGATATGGCGCACCAGGAACATTAGAGACCGATTAGAGAAGGAAGACTGAATTCCGAACAGGAGACTGGTAATGACCGAATCCATTGCATTTTTGTACATCGCGGGCGGAATTATGCTCGGCGTGGGCGCTGCGGGGGCCGCCATAGGTATCGGTGTCCTCGGTGCACGCTTTCTCGAAGGTATCGCCCGTCAGCCCGAGATGCTTGGAATGCTGCGCACGCAATTCTTCATCGTCATGGGTCTCGTCGACGCCCTGCCCATCATCTCGATTGCTATCGGTCTCTACGTGCTGTTCGCCGTGGTCGGCGGCTAGTGATTAAAGGACGAGAGGGCACCCCATGAATATCAACCTTACGTTGTTCGGGCAGACCGTCACGTTCATCGTATTCGTGTGGTTCTGCCTGAAGTTCATCTGGCCGCACATCATCAAGGCAATGGAGGATCGCAAGACTCAGATTGCCGAGGGGCTCGCCGCCGGCGAGCGGGGACGCCATGAACATGAACTCGCCGAGCAACGTGCCGTCGAGGTTATTCGCGATGCCAAGGATCAGGCCAAGGAGATACTCGCCCAGGCGCACCGGCGCGGAGACGAGATCGTCGAGGAAGCCAAAGTCGACGGCCGCGCCGAAGGCGAGCGCATGGTGCGTGCGGCCGAGGCGGAGATCGAGCAGCAGATGAATCAGGCGCGCGAGCAGCTGCGAGCGGAGGTAGTGACGCTCGCGCTGCAGGGCGCGCAGCAGGTTCTCGGCCAAGAGGTCGACGAGAACGCCCACAGGGATCAGCTGACGCGTCTGGCGGCGCAGCTCTAGGCGACGCTCGATGGAAGAGGTAAGCGCACTCGCCCGCCCATACGGGCTTGCAGCATTCAAGCAGGCTCGGGAGGAGGGCAAGGTGGACGAGTGGAGCGCAATGCTGCGCCTGCTCGTGATGATCATGGAGGATGCGACCATGCGCGGCCTGGTCGCCAATCCAAAGGTCGACGACGAGCAGCTCGCTCATTTGATCATCGACGTGGCGGGCGAGGGTCTCTCGCAGACCGGGCAAAATCTGGTGCGGATTCTCGCGGAGAACGAGCGGTTCGCCGAGATGGCGGCAATCGCCGCGGTCTTCGAGCAGGAGCGCGACAGGCTCGCGGGGCGCAGTCATGTGGAGGTGACGAGCGCGTTCGAGCTTTCGGACGAGCAGCGCAAGAGCATCGGCGATTCCATGAGCAGGCGGCTCGGCAATGAAGTCGACGTCTCCGTGACCGTCGACAGGTCGCTCATAGGCGGCGTCATCATTCGCGCCGGCGACACGGTCATAGATGCATCGCTGCGTGGACGTCTGAGTCAGCTTGGCCAGTCAATCAATTGACGGCACACATCGGTTTTCATTATTTGAAGAATTTTGGCCAGGCCAGAATCGAGGACTAGGAAATGGCACTTTCGGCGGCGGAAATAAGCGACCTCATCAAGGAGCGCATTGCGAACTTCGACGTCGGCGTCGAAGCGCGCACCGAGGGCACGGTGGTGACGCTCACCGACGGAATCGCCCGAATTCACGGGCTGAGCGACGTCATGCAGGGCGAGATGATCGAGTTTCCCCAGAATACGTTCGGGCTCGCCTTGAATCTCGAGCGCGATTCCGTAGGCGCAGTCATACTCGGCGATTACGAGCACATCTCCGAGGGAGACACCGTCAAGTGTACGGGGCGTATCCTCGAGGTGCCCATCGGCCGGGGTTTGCTCGGACGAGTGGTGAATTCCCTCGGCGAACCCATCGACGGCAAGGGTCCGGTGAACTCCGAGGGAACCTCTCCCATCGAGAAGGTGGCTCCCGGCGTCATCACCCGCCAGTCGGTGAGCCAACCAGTGCAGACCGGCCTCAAGTCCATCGATTCCATGGTTCCAATCGGTCGCGGGCAGCGCGAGCTCATCATCGGCGACCGTCAAACGGGCAAGAGCGCGCTCGCCATCGATGCCATCATCAACCAGAAGGGTTCGGGAATCATCTGCATCTACGTGGCAATCGGACAGAAGGCGTCCTCCATCGCCGGCGTGGTTCGCAAGCTCGAAGAGCACGGCGCCATGGACCACACCATCGTGGTCGCCGCCAGCGCCTCGGAATCGGCCGCCATGCAGTACATCGCGCCGTACTCCGGGTGCACGATGGGCGAGTATTTTCGCGATATTGGCGAGGACGCGCTCATTATTTACGACGACCTCACGAAGCAGGCCTGGGCCTACCGCCAGGTCTCGCTGCTGCTGCGCCGGCCGCCGGGCCGCGAGGCCTATCCGGGCGACGTTTTCTACCTGCACTCGCGCCTTCTCGAGCGCGCCGCTCGAATCAACGCCGACGAGGTCGAGCGCATCACCGAGGGTAAGGTGAAAGGCAAGACCGGCTCGTTGACCGCGCTGCCGATCATCGAGACCCAGGCTGGTGACGTATCGGCGTTCGTGCCGACGAACGTCATCTCCATCACCGACGGTCAGATCTTTCTCGAAACCGACCTGTTCAACGCCAATATTCGTCCGGCCATCAATGCCGGCCTGTCGGTGTCGCGGGTCGGTGGCGCCGCGCAGACGGAGATTGTCAAGAAGCTCGGCGGCGGCGTGCGACTCGCGCTCGCCCAGTACCGCGAGCTGGCCGCCTTCGCTCAGTTCGCTTCGGATCTCGACGAGGCCACCCGAAAGCAGCTCGAGCGCGGCCAGCGGGTCATGGAAACCATGAAGCAGAAGCAGTACTCGCCGATGACCGTTGCGCAGATGGCGGTGTCGCTGTTCGCGGTCGATCGCGGCTACATGGACGACGTCGAGCTGGAGAAGGTCGGCGACTTCGAGGAAGCTCTGCAGTCGTACATGAGCTCGAGCCATGCAGACCTGATGAGTGGGATTAACGACAACCCGGTTTACAACGACGAAGTGGAGGCCAAGCTCAAGGCTGCGGTCGACGACTTCAAAGCAAACCACGCGTGGTGATCGTCAGGAGCTGAACGATGGCCGGCGAGAAGGAAATCCGAACACAGATTCGCAGTATCCAGAATACGCAGAAGATCACGCGCGCCATGGAAATGGTCGCGGGAAGCAAGATGCGCAAGGCGCAGGAGCGCATGCATAGCGCGCGCCCCTATGCCGCGAAGATGCGCAACGTGATTTCCCATGTGGCCGCCGCGAACACCGAGTACAAGCACCCGTTTCTGATTTCCCGCGACTTGAAGCGTGCGGGCATCATCGTTGTCTCCACGGATCGGGGACTATGCGGCGGGCTCAATACCAACGAGTTCCGGCGCGTCGTCGAAGTGCTGGACGAGTGGCGTGGTCAGGGCATAGAGGCCGATTTCTGCGTAATCGGCAACAAGGCCGGTATGTTTTTCAAACGCCTCGGCGTCAATATCGTTGCACAGGCGGCTCACCTCGGCGACACACCCGCCATCGAGGATCTCATCGGAACCATCAAGGTGATGCTGGACGCCTACGTAGAAGAGCGCATCGATCGCCTCTACCTCGTCTACAACGACTTCGTCAACTCGATGACGCAGAGGCCGGTCGTCGAGCAGCTCCTGCCCCGTGAGCCCTCCGCGGAAGAGCAGGTCAGGCATTACTGGGATTACATTTACGAGCCGGATGCCAAGAACGTGCTCGATAATCTGCTGACGCGCTACGTCGAGTCGCTGATATATCAGGGTGTCGTGGAGAACGCGGCCTGTGAGCAGGCGGCACGCATGGTCGCGATGAAGGCGGCGACCGAGAATGCCGGCGAGCTCATCAACGAGCTGACGCTCGCATACAACAAGGCACGCCAGGCATCCATTACGCAGGAGCTTTCGGAGATTGTCGCCGGCGCGGCCGCCGTGTGAGTCGGGCTGCACCAGGACACACGCAATTCAATGAGGACATCAAGATGAGTTCCGGAAAGATCGCGCAGATCATCGGCGCCGTGGTAGACGTGGAATTTCCCCGTGGCTCCGTGCCGAAGGTGTTCCATGCGCTCAAGGTCGACAACGGCCTTACGCTCGAGGTGCAGCAGCAGATCGGCGACGGCGTCGTTCGCACCATCGCCATGGGTTCGACCGACGGCCTGACCCGCGGTGTCGGCGTGCTCGACACCGGGCAGCCCATTCTCGCCCCGGTGGGTGAGAAAACGCTGGGTCGGATCATGGACGTGCTGGGCGAGCCCGTGGACGGCAAGGGCCCCATCGGCGCGGCAGATTCCTGGCCCATCCACCGCAAGGCGCCGGCACTCACCGATCAGTCCGCCGACGTGGAGGTCCTCGAGACCGGTATCAAGGTCATCGATCTCATCTGCCCGTTCAACAAGGGCGGCAAAATCGGATTGTTCGGCGGCGCCGGCGTCGGAAAGACCGTGACGCTGATGGAGCTGATCCGCAACATCGCCATCGAGCACAGCGGCTATTCGGTATTCGCAGGCGTCGGGGAGCGCACCCGCGAGGGCAACGACTTCTATCACGAGATGCGTGAGTCACAGGTGCTCGACAAGGTGGCGCTCGTTTACGGGCAGATGAACGAGCCGCCGGGCAACCGGCTGCGGGTCGGCCTGACGGGCCTCACCATGGCGGAGTATTTCCGCGACGAAGGCCGCGACGTCCTGATGTTCATCGACAACATCTACCGTTATACCCTTGCCGGCGTCGAATGCTCGGCGCTTCTCGGGCGCATGCCTTCGGCGGTGGGTTATCAGCCGACGCTGGCCGAGGAGATGGGTGAGTTGCAGGAACGCATCACATCGACCAAGACCGGCTCGATCACTTCCATTCAGGCGGTGTACGTGCCGGCCGACGACCTCACCGATCCGTCGCCGGCCACGACGTTCGCGCACCTGGACGCGACGCTGGTGCTGTCGCGTCAGATCGCCGAGCTCGGCATCTACCCGGCGGTGGATCCGCTCGACTCCACGAGCCGGCAGCTGGACCCGCTGGTGGTCGGCCAGGAGCATTACAATACCGCGCGCGACGTGCAGGGTGTTCTTCAACGCTATAAGGAGCTCAAGGACATCATCGCCATTCTCGGCATGGACGAGCTGTCCGACGACGACAAGCTCGCGGTCTCGAGGGCGCGCAAGATTCAGCGCTTCCTCTCTCAGCCCTTCTTCGTCGCAGAGGTGTTCACGGGAAGCGCTGGAAAATACGTGTCGTTGAAAGACACCATCGAAGGATTCAAGGCCATCGTCGACGGCGATATGGACGAATATCCCGAGCAGGCGTTCTACATGGTCGGCGGCATCGACGAGGTCGTCGAGAAAGCCAAGACCGTATGAGCCGGCATTCGCCCGACTCTCGAGCATTGGAAGCAGCGACATGGCAATGACCGTTCACGTCGACATCGTCAGCGCCGAGGCGGAAATCTTCTCAGGGCTCGCGGAGATGGTGTTCGCGCCGGCGGTGATGGGCGAGGTCGGTGTTCTACCCGGGCACGCGCCGCTGGTGACGGCCCTGAAGCCCGGCGAGGTGCGGGTCCGGCTCCCCGGTGGTGAGGAGCAGTCGTTCTATGTCTCGAGCGGGATGCTCGAGGTCCAGCCGCACGTGGTCACGGTGCTGTCGGACACCGCGCTGCGCGCCGCCGATCTCGACGAGGCTGCGGCGCTGGAAGCCCAGGAGCGCGCCAAGCGCTTGCTGGCCGACCGCCAGGCGGACTTCGACGAGGCGCAGGCGCGCGCCGAGCTGGCCCAGGCCGTCGCTCAGCTGCAGGCCATCCGACGCCTGCGCCGGACCACCGGTCGCTCGTAACTCCCGGCTGCAAGGCTGTCGTGACGGGGGCAGCGCGCGCAGTTCGCCGCGGCCGGGGCATACCCGCCGCGCCACCGCGCTATCGGCGCCGGCGCACCGGCTGATGCGCCTGCTTTTTCCCGCGCGTCGCATCGCCGCTGCCGCTCGACTAAGCTAGCACTCCATGGCTCCCCTGCACGTCGTCATCCTCGCCGCAGGCCAGGGAAAGCGGATGAAGTCCCGCCTGCCCAAGGTGCTTCACCGCCTCGCCGGGCGCACCTTGCTCGAGCACGTGGCGGCGGCCGCCCGCCGCCTCGACCCCGCGCGGATTCACGTGGTCTACGGTCACGGCGGCGCGAGGGTGCGCGGCGCGCACCCGGCGCTCGAGGTCAGCTGGGTGGAGCAGAGCGAGCAGCGGGGCACCGGTCATGCGCTCGAGCAGGCCATGCCGGCCATCCCCGACGAGGCCACGGTGCTGGTGCTGTATGGCGACGTGCCGTTGATCGACACGGCGACCCTGCAGGACACGATCGCGGCCGGCGCTGGCGACGCGATCGCCCTGATCACCGCAGAGGTGGACGATCCCAGCGGCTACGGGCGCATTCTGCGGGGAGACGACGGGCGCGTTGCCGGAATCGTCGAGGAAGCCGATGCCAGTGCCGCGGATCGCGCCATCAGGGAGATCAATACCGGCATTCTGGCGGCGAGCGCGCACAGATTGAGGGGCTGGCTCGCGCGCCTCGAGGAGAACAACGTCCAGGGCGAGCGCTACCTCACCGACGTCGTCGCCATGGCGGTGGGCGATGGCGTCCCGGTGAGCAGCGTCAGTCCCCTCGCCGCCGAAGAGGTCCTCGGCGTCAACGATCGCGCGCAGCTTGCGATGCTGGAACGGCGCTACCAGCGCAGGCAGGCGCAACGGCTCATGCGCGCCGGCGTCACCGTCATGGATCCGGCGCGTCTGGACATCCGCGGCGAGGTGGAAGTCGGCCCGGATGTGGTGCTGGACGTGAACGTGATCCTCGAGGGTCGCGTGGTCATCGGCGAGGGAGCGAGTATCGGGCCGAACTGTGTCATCAGGGATACGGAGATCGGTCCACATACTCGGATCTTCGCCAATACGGTGATCGAGCAGGCGCACATTGGTTCAGATTGCAACATCGGTCCGTTCGCCCGCTTTCGCCCCGGAACGTCGCTCGCCGACGAGGTGCACATCGGCAACTTCGTCGAGGTCAAGAACAGCCGCGTCGGCCACGGCTCGAAGGCCAATCACCTCACCTATCTGGGCGACACGGAGGTAGGCAAGCACGTCAACGTCGGTGCGGGCACCATCACCTGCAACTACGACGGCGCCGAGAAGCACCGCACCGTCATCGAGGACGACGTGTTCGTGGGCTCCGGGGTCGAGCTGGTGGCGCCGATCACGGTGCACGCCGGCGCTACCATCGGCGCCGGCGCAACCGTGACGAAGGACGTGCCCGCGGGGGTGCTGACCGTGAGCCGCGGCCGACAGACCACCATAGAGAACTGGCGCCGCCCGCGGAAAAAGCCGAAATCCTCCGAATAGCCCCGGGCAATGGCCGGCGGTCGGCGGGGCAGGGCGCGGCCGGGGGCGGGAATTTTCGTCAGGCTTTGGCGTGGAGAAATCGCGCCCTCGTTCCGATAGACTCGTGTTAATCGAGGCAGTGCAGAGACCAACGCCTATGTGCGGCATCGTCGGGGCCATTGCAGAGCGAAACGTCGTGCCGATTCTCGTCGAGGGTCTCCGGCGGCTGGAGTACCGGGGCTACGACTCGGCGGGGCTGGCGGTGGTCAACGGCGCGGACGGGCTCAAACGGGTGCGCACGCCGGGAAAGGTCGCGGCGCTCGACGCGCTTCTCGAAGACGAGCCGGTGCAGGGCGGCCTCGGCATCGCTCACACGCGCTGGGCGACCCACGGCGTACCCAACGAGGCCAATGCCCACCCGCACATCTGCCGCGACCAGGTCGCGGTGGTGCACAACGGCATCATCGAGAACTACGCGGAGATTCGCGCCGAGCAGGAGCGCCTCGGCTACGAGTTTGCATCGGACACCGATACGGAAGTCATTGCGACGCGTATCCATTTTCACCTGGAGCAGGGCGCCGGTCTCGTCGAAGCGGTGCGCAAGACCACCGGCGAGCTCGAGGGCGCGTATGCAATCGGTGTCGTCGATACCCGCGAGCCTGATCGCATCGTTGGCGCGCGCATGGGACCGCCGCTGCTGGTGGGGCTCGGGGTGGGCGAGCATTTCCTGACCTCGGACGTCGCCGCTCTGATCCCCGTCACCCAGCGCTTTCTGGTTCTGGAGGATGGCGACATCGCCGAGCTCGAGCGCGATCGCGTCACCGTTTACGACCGCTCGGGAGAGGTTGTCGAACGCGAAGAGTCGTTGAGTGAGCTCAGCGCGGATGCGGTCGAGCGCGGCCAGTACCGACACTACATGCAGAAGGAGATCTTCGAGCAACCCGAGGCCATCGCCAACACGCTCGAAGGTCGCATACACGGGAGCCGCGTGCTCGAGGCCGCGTTCGGTCCCGATGCCAAGGCGATCTTCAATCGTGTGCAGAGCGTGCAGATCGTCGCATGCGGCACGAGCTTTCACGCCGGTCTGGTGGCGCGGAACTGGTTCGAGGGCCTCGCGGGCATCCCGTGCAATGTCGAGGTTGCGAGCGAGTTTCGCTATCGTCACCCGGTTCCGAGAGCCGATGCTCTGGTGGTGGCGATCTCGCAGTCGGGTGAGACGGCGGATACGCTTGCCGCCGTGCGCGGCGCGCGCGAGATCGGCTTCGGGCCCGTCTTGAGCATCGTCAACGCACCCGAGAGCTCGCTGGTGCGGGAATCCGATCTGGTGCTCATGACGCGCGCAGGGCCCGAGATTGGCGTTGCCTCCACGAAAGCGTTTACGACGCAGCTGACCGCCTTGCTGCTGCTGGTGGTGGCGCTCGGTCGACGCCGCGCCTTGAGCAGCGAGTCCGAACACCGAATCGTCGAGCAGCTTCGCTCCCTGCCGGGAGTGTGTGAGCGCGTGCTGGCGCTCGATGAGCACGTCCACAGTCTCGCGGGCCGCTTCGCCGACAAGCACCACGCGCTGTTTCTCGGCCGCGGCGTGCAGTACCCGGTTGCCATGGAAGGTGCGCTCAAGCTCAAGGAGATCTCCTACATTCACGCCGAGGCCTATCCGGCCGGCGAGCTCAAGCACGGCCCGCTGGCGCTGGTCGATGCGGACATGCCGGTGGTCGCGGTGGCGCCGAACGACGCTCTGCTCGAGAAGCTGAAGTCAAATCTCGAGGAGGTGCGCGCCAGGGGCGGCGAGCTCTACGTGTTCGCCGATCAGAACGCCGGCGTTCGGCCGAGCCCGAGTGTGCACGTGCTGGAAGTGCCGCCGATGGGCGAGCACATCACACCCATCGTATATACCATTCCGCTTCAGCTGCTCGCCTACTACGCAGCCGTGCTCAAAGGCACCGACATCGACCAGCCTCGAAATCTCGCCAAGTCGGTAACGGTGGAGTAGCCAGCGACAACCCGGGCAGCGTTCGCCGATCGAGCGCGAGCTCGAGGCCGAACAAAGAGGACCGCGCACGGATGCGCGCTGAAGCGGCCACGGGCCTCGCCATTTTCAAATCATCACGGGGATTGCAGGCTTTTGCGATGCTGCGCGTTTCACCCGGCCGTGCCGATGAGCAGCGTCATTGCCCACACGCAGGCGGCGACGAACACGCTCAGGTGCAACCAGGCCCACAGCTTGTAGCGTTGCACGAGCTCGTCGGGATCGCGGTTGGAGAGAAGGAATGGGCGCCCGTCGCTCGGAGCGCGCATCACGTGGATGCCGGGCTCGACTCGCATCTCGCGGTGCTGGGCATCGACCTGGCGCTCGGCGGCGGCGACCGCCCGCTGCCACTCTCGTAGGTCCACATCACCGTCGCGATTGGTGTCGAAGCGTTGCAGCAGGGTGGTACGGTCCTGCTTCCACTCTCGCAGAAGCGCACTGAGGTCGGCCTTGCGGTCGAGAGCGCCGTCGGCCGCGCGCAGGGTGCGCAGGTCGCCGATGGCATAGAGACGGTCGCCGGGCAGCAGGTATTTGACGCTGTAGTGGGTCGAGCCCTCGCGCCAGCGCGTCTGGTGCGCCGACAGCACCTCTGCGTGCTCGGGATCGACGACGCACTCGCCGGTGCCGTCCTCGATGACGAAGGTGTCGTGGCTGCGCTCGCAGCGGGTGTGGGTGCGGGTCTTACCGAACCGGTTCTCCTGCTCGACGATGGTGGCGAGGTACCAGAGGCAGGGCGGCGCCCGGCCGAATCGCAGCAGCTCCGCATCGGGGACCGAGCGGCAGGTGCCGGTGAGCTCCACGTAGCCCTGGGCGGCGCTGCGCAGCATCGCTGTCGGGGTATCGGCGATGACGCGGTAGCGCCTGAGCGCGCCGAGCCACGCAATCAGGCCGCCGAGCGACAGCACGACGAGGCCCGCCAGACGCAGGTTGGGTGCTTCGTGGGTGTAGCCGTAGACGATGCAGATGAGCCCGATGACCAGGTAGCTCGCCGCGACGAAGGCGCGAAAACGGCCGCCGCTGGCATGGAATCGAAACTCGACGCTGCCGAGCTGGGCGAGATCCAGGAGCATGCGCCCGACGGGTCAGATCAGGACTGAAACAGCGCGCCCACGTTGACGTCGGCGAGCTCGGACTGCTCGAACTCGAGCAGCTGAAAGGGCTTGAAGTTGAAGAAGCGCGCCACCAGGACGTCGGGGAACTCCTCGATGCCGATGTTGTTGAGATTGACCGACTCGTTGTAGAACTCGCGCCGGTCGGCAATGGAGTTCTCGAGCCCGGTAATGCGCGCCTGAAGATGCTGGAATGTCTCGTTGGCTTTGAGATCGGGGTAGTCCTCGGCGAGCGCGAACAGCTGGCCGAGCCCGATACGCAGCGCGCCTTCCGCGGCGCCGAGGGCGCCGATGTCGCCGGCCGCTCGTGCGTCGGCCGCCCGGCTCCTGGCGGTGATGATCTTTTCCAGGGTCTCCTGCTCGTAGCGCATGTACTCCCTGCAGGTCGCGACCAGCTTCGGCAGCTCGTCGTGGCGCTGCTTGAGCAGCACGTCGATGTTGCTCCATGCCTTGGTCACGTTGTGCTTGAGATTGACCAGCCGGTTGTACATGACGATGACGTAGATCACCGTCGCTGCGATGAGTGCCAGCACTACGTATCCGAAAATATCCATGAGCTTTTTCCCGGCGGATCCAGGCGATTTTCCCGGCTTTCGTGGCCGGCTTCGCTAACAAGCATAGCCCAGAGGCGCGCCGGCACCGGTGGAGCGGGTCACAGTTCCGCGCGGTCGGACGGTATCGGGCGGCGCCCAAGCCGCCTATGATCTCAGCTGGAAATGCCGATGCAGGAGCGACCCGTGCCCCCCACCCCCGCGAGCCGCAGCCCGGCGCCGTGAACGCGCCCGGATCGGGCGGCAGAATCGCCATCGTCATGGGCGTGCGCACGCCCTTCGTGAAGGCGGGAACCGCTTTCAGCGACTACAGCGCGCGGGACCTGGCGGTGCATTCGGTGGATGCGTTGCTCGAACGGGCGCGGCTGCCCGCCGATCAGATCGACGCGCTCGTCTACGGCAACGTCATCGTCGATCCGCGCACACCGCACCTGGCGCGTGAGATCGTGTTCGCCTCGCGCCTGCCCGCGAGCACCCGGGCGCTGACTATCGTCGACAACTGCATCACCGGCACCTCGGCCATCGGCATCGTGGCCGCGGACATCCAGACCGGGCGCGCCGAGGTCGGTATCGCCGGCGGCGTGGAGTCCCTGTCCAACCCGCCCGTGATGTTCACCCGCGCCGCGAGCCGCAAGCTCGTCGACATGACGACGGCGAGGGGTCTCGGCGCCCGTGTGCGCGCCGCGCTGCGATTGCGGCCGGGGGACTTCTGGCCGCAGGCGCCGGCGATCGCGGAGCCCTCCACGGGACTCACCATGGGGGAGCACTGCGAGCTCATGGTCAAGCAGTGGTCCATCGGCCGCGAGG
>JABAHS010102545.1_pt1 | contig 16207 bp, 13 predicted proteins | sample 7062111 | NCBI WGS metagenome assembly JABAHS01 (sample SAMN14534600, study PRJNA622989) | marine sediment metagenome | biome: marine biome [ENVO:00000428]; feature: marine pelagic biome [ENVO:01000023]; material: deep marine sediment [ENVO:00002113]; isolation source: pool of 4 deep marine... | reverse complement strand
TCTCTCTTTAATAAAAAAGCCACCAAAAGTTCAAAAGTTCAGGGTATAGCCTCTGCTCGGATGACTTTTTGACTTTTTAGTCCAGTTAGGGTCAAAGGTTTCGGGGCATACCATGACCAGAGTGACCAGAAGACCTTAACCTAAAATGGTTGTTGTTTAAGTATGATACTAAGCTAGGATTAAAGACAAATATAGTGGCTGTTACTATTTAATAGAAACCCCATTTTCAGCACACATTTTTTGCCATTATGCCCGAAATGACAAAGAATTTTACCTAGGAACCTAACGCATTGTGCCAAGGCGAAGTACGCCCTGAAAAAATGGTTGGTTGATGGGGCAGTAGTATTTAATTAGTGTCCAATGTCGAGGCCTGACACCTTTTGTTTCTAACGCACACGAGGGACACTTTATATTTAAAACAAATAATCCAATACGTTAATTCCATACTTTATATTCAAAACATTGCCAAGCACTAGTAAAAATCCTGCTACTTTTATAAAGATGATTACTCTAACTAATGTTTTATTCTTTAAGGCATTAAGTTTAAGTGCATCTATGAGTAAAACTAATGTAATTAGTATTAATAATACTGGCAAATATTTCATATATATTAAAAATAATACTGTGATTTAGATGTCTTTATTATGATTTTCTTATTAGCCATTTCTATGTTACTTCTTATAGTGTTCTCCTGTTTCTCTTATCATCTAAATGATCATTGATTCTATACTGAGGTTCTTTTCTTACAACTGCCTCTAGCTTACCGCAATAGGCTAAATAAATGACCACAATCATAAGTCCGAGCGCCAACAAAATAAATTTGATAAGCTTTGAATCAATTAATAATGTGCCTATACCAATAAAAAAAGAAGGTATCCAACTTATACTTTTGAATCTTGAGTATAATCCAGCAATGAACTACAGTGATTACAATCTATATAATTTATCCAAGTAAAATTTAACTGAAATGGAATTTTATTAGAACACACCGGACATTTATATTTCCTCTTAAACATAATTTGTATACTGCCCCTCTTCATATATAATGACACTTAGTGATAAGATTGCAATAGAACAAACCCCTCTCTACGAATTCTCACAGCGGGTGGTTTTGCCTTTCAGGGATTTCTTAAAACGAGATTGCCAAACAGCTCCGTAATAACCCAACAACCAAAGCCTGACACCATTTAAAAGCACTTTACTAAACCCCATACATTAATTAACATTGTAACTATGCATACAAAGACACTTTTTGAGATATATGAGTCTTCACTTGAAAATACTGAAGGGCTTTCTGGACTTGTTACTGAAGCTGATCTGGAAGAGGCAATAGCTAAAAAGAAATATGATGTTCAGGATTTAGCGCTTATTGAAGCCCTGATAAACGACGAAGAAAAGCATCTACTTGATTCCCTTAAGGAAAACTTCGAAGAACTTTCAAAGGATTTGGCAAAAAAAAACGGGCCTGCCACTGAGACAGACCCGCTTAAAAAACAACTTTTAGAAATCTTTATGTCTAATCTTGAATACTATATAGACCTTTTCTATAACTCCCTGCTAAACAGACACTTTGCAGGCGGCTAAAGCCTATATACTTATTTTCTCTTGCTTATTGGAACATACTTCTTGCCCATCTCACCAAGATAAACCTGACGAGGTCTTGCAATCCTGCTCTCCGGATCGGTTAAGAACTCTTTCCACTGAGCAAGCCATCCGCTTGTTCTTGCTATAGCGAAAAGTACGGTGAACATGCTCACAGGAAGTCCCATGCTCTGATAAATTAGCCCGGAGTAGAAGTCTACATTCGGATAGAGCTTTCTCTTGATGAAGTATTCATCTGACAGAGCAATTTTTTCAAGCTCAAGAGCCATTTCAAGAAGCGGGTTTTCCCCGGTTTCTTCAAACACGTCATAAGCGATTTTCTTTATTATTTTTGCCCTCGGATCGTAGGATTTATAAACCCTGTGACCAAAGCCCATGAGTCTGAACTCACCTTTTTTGGCTCTTTCAACATACTTTGGAATCTGATCCTTGGAGCCTATTTCTGCTAGCATCTGAAGCACGCCTTCGTTAGCACCGCCATGCAGAGGGCCGTAGAGAGCGGCAATTGCAGCGGCTGTGGCAGAGTAAGGATCAGGAAGCGAGCTTCCCACGTTTCTCATAGCGGCGGCGCTGCAGTTCTGCTCGTGATCAGCATGGAGAATAAACAGTATGTCGATTGCTCTTTCGATTGCCTTGTTCGGCTTATAATCTTTTTGAGCGATGTTGAACATCATGTTAAGAAAATTACCGGCGTAGCTTAAGCTGTTATCAGGATATATATATGGAAGTCCTTGTGCATGACGATAAGAAAAAGCAGCCAGCGTAGGCATCTTGGAGATTAGTCTTTGTATCTGAATTTCTCTGTTTTCTTCATTAAAAATATCCTTTGCCTCTGGATAAAAGGTTGAAAGTGCGCCAACGGTGCTAAGAAGCATACCCATGGGGTGAGCATCGTATCTGAAACCGTTTATGAACCTTTTAATATTTTCGTGAACATAGGTGTGATGTGTTATATCGTGCTCCCACTGCTCGAACTGCTTTTTATTTGGAAGCTCCCCATTTAGCAGCAGGTAGGCAACCTCGAGGTAATTACTCTTTTCAGCCAGCACCTCTATAGGATAACCCCTGTAAACCAGTACTCCCTTATCACCATCAATAAATGCAACACGGCTTGTGCAGTGTGCGGTATTGCTGTATGCAGGATCGTAACTCATCATCCCGAAATCACTTTCCTTGACCTTGATTTGTCTTAAATCCATAGCCTTGATGGTGTCATTAGTAATAGGAACTTCATATTCCTTACCGGTTCTGTTATCTGTGATTGTTAATGTATCTTTCTTTGCCACAATCAGACCTCCTTCGTGTGATAGTATACAATTTGTAAGAATAAAAAGTTTAATATTCTAGCAAATAACTTAACCACAGTATCAAAACACGCTTAATTTGTCAAATGTAATTAACACTGAATTCAAATATGTACTAACCTAGCTTCTATTGGGTTAAAGTTGATTAAAGTGGGACTAAATCTAAGCTACTAAGGATTATTAGTGTACCGCTCCCCATTTATCAGGCGGTATTTTAAGTACATTCTAATTTGTCATTCTAGAGGACGGGCTTTACCGTTAAGGTGAAGTCCGTAAGACCTTAATGTTTTAAAAAATCATAGCAGCCGAAGAACCTAAAGACTATATGCTTCGCATGCGCTCAAGCATGACAATCAGACTCTTCGTTTCACTCAGAGTGACAGCCTAATTTGTCACCCTGAACTAGTTTCAGGGTCTTAAAAGAGAGATGCTGAATTAAATTCAGCATGACAGAGTATTTTTTTTAGGTATTATTAAAATCGTGTACTCTTTTCAATCGTCATTGCTGTAGATGCTCAGTAATTCAGCAACTTTCTGAACTATTTTACTAGCTTAATTATACTTTTTATGGAGAGCAGTATATTATCTAATACTTAAACCTAATAAAGCTCGCTAAGCGACGGCTGTATGCTCTCTATTACTTCATTCAGGTAAGATTCGATCTCTTTTTCCTTCTTTTCAAACAAAATATGCTTTTTTATGTCTTCCAGCAGGTCGCGGTCAATGTTGTTAACAAGGTACCTTATCACAGGCGCCCTCGTTGGTGACACGCTTAAGACTCGGTAGCCAAGAGAGAGAAGTATAAGTGATCCGGAAAGCGATCCTGCTATCTCTCCGCACAGCGATATCTCCATATGCAGGTGCTCTGTTTTTCTAAACAGATCGTAGAGCATCCTTATTATAGAAGGGTGGTAGCTTGAATACAGATGTCCAACCTCATTTGAATTGCGGTCTACTGCAAGCAGATATTGAATGAGGTCGTTTGTGCCGACTGAAATAAAATCCACAAGGTGCCTGTAGTCTTCGAGCTGATATACTAGTCCGGGAACTTCTATCATTATTCCAAGGGGCGGAAGCTCGGTTTTGTTTACTCCAATCTCGTCACCGATCTGCTCTATAAGCTCTTTTGCCGTCTCTACCTCCCATATGTTTGTAACCATGGGGAGCAGTATCCTGAACTTGTGCCCTTTTGTGCCCGCAAGCAGTATTGCCTTTATCTGATCCTGAAATGTCTCAAGATACTCCATGGAAAACCTTATTGCCCTCAGCCCCAGAAGAGGGTTTTCTTCTTCAGGGAAATTAAGATAAGGAAGCAACTTGTCAGCTCCCACATCAAGTGTCCTAACTGTTATATAGCCGCTGAACTTTTCTCCAACTTTGTCGTAAATATCCACCTGTTCTTTTAATTCAGGCCATTTATCAAACTGAGAAAATGCAAACTCAGTCCTAAAGAGCCCTACGTCTGAAAGCTTATTCTGGCCTGCAAGCGAAACGTCAATCGGAAACCCTATATTCGCCGTGAGCTTTAGAGCAATATCGGGGTTTGGATCCTTTTGGCTTTCCTTTTCTATAAAATCCCTTAACTTCTCAAATTTTGAAAACTTGCTCTGATATTCCTTAATAAGCTCTTTGTCGGGACGGGTGAATACAAACCCGGTCTTTCCGTCTACAATAATTTTTTCACCTGTGTTTAAAAGATCGGAGATATTCTCAATCCCCACAACTGCAGGTATCCCCAGAGACTTTGCAAGAATAACCAGATGAGAGGTCTCTCCGCCCTTCTCAGTTACTATTGCGGCTATCTTGTTTTTATAGAGCATGGAGATAAAAGACGGACCGACATCCCTTGCAACCAGTATTGAGCCTTTTTTAACCTCGGAGCCTGTATTTCCATCAGACTTCGCTTCTAGCAGGTAATGCAGAACCCTCTGCCCAATATCACGGAAATCTCCTGCCCTTTCCTTAAAATATACGTCTGTAAGGCTTTCAAAGTGCTTGGCTATATCTTCTACCGTATCTATAAGCGCCCTTTCCGCAGACACTTTTTTCTTCTCAATTTTATCGAGTATTTTCTTTTTAAAGCTCGAATCATTCAGAATAAGAAGATGCGTCTCAAAAATATTTATCTCACTCTCTGTTAAAACATGCTGGTCTTTTAATTCGTTAATCAAATATTCGAGGTCCTTTTTAACGCTTATAAATGCGTTTATTACCTTGTCCGATTCCTCTTCTACACTGCCCTTTGGTAAGACATCCGGATTGTATTGATCGTAGAGACCTTTAAATATATAAACATTGCCCACTGCAAACCCCGACGACACCCCCTTTCCCTGAAATGTCATCCTGATCTTCTTTTTCTTTTTAGACGCAGGTTTTAACCTCTCAAGGCTGTCGGCAACCTCAAGCAGCGCGGCAAGCCTGTTGGATATGATCTGAAATAGAGATTCTTCGGATGGATGAATAAGCCTGCGCTCATTTGTCTGACCCACTAGCACTCCCATAAACCTGTTTTGAAGCTGAATGGGAAGCCCGATGTAGCTTTCGTACTCCTCCTCACCAATCTCGGGGAAATATTTATAATAAGGATGCTCGGAGGCGGGCATGGCAATAAGCGGTCTTTTAGAGGTAAATACATATCCGGTTAACCCCTCGGACGCTTTCAGGCTTATTGGGTTTTGTGGGTCTACTTTTAGTCCTCTGGTTGCTTTCAGTACAAGACGCTCGGCTTCGGTATCCCACAGATATACTGAAACTATATCAAAATTAAGTGCATCGCCGATCTTGTTTACCACCTGGTCGAGAATATTGCCAAGACCGGAGGTACTGTTAATAAGATCGCCTATCTCCTGGACTACCTTCAGGTGAAAATCCGATCTGTCGATTGTTTTAATATTGGTGGTTTTAATGTTCTGCATAAAAATCTGACTCTTGGTCAAAATAATACTGTAATTATATTATATTTAACTTCATTAAACATCTTTTTTTTTATTAATAGAATAAAATAGCTACTTTGCAAGAAGCATAGCCGATACGATCGCCAAACTTATTCCGGCAATCTCTCTTGCTCCAAGCCTCTCTCCCAAAACCACGACCGCAAGCATCACAGTGAGCGCAGGGTAGAGTCCTGTGAGTGGAACCGTGACCGATAGCTTGGCGTCTTTAAGAGCCATGATAAACAAAACCGTGCCTATTCCCCAGCTAAGCCCCATGGCAAGTGCTGGATAATTAATAGTAAAGCCTGTAAATATATCATTTTTCTTAAGCAGTATAACGGTACAGAGTACCGTGATCGTGCCAAGGCCTTCAAAGAAGTAGACCCTGAAGGGAACGCCGCTGCCAGAAGAAGCTATCTTGCCAAAGAAACTTCCAAGAGCAAAAAGAGTAGTCGCGGCCAGTGCAAGTATAAACCATCTTTCTAACATTTTATTATTTCTCCTCTTTATTTAAGACTTTTAAGCATTATATATGTTTATATGCTGCGGATTGTACAATTATAAAATTTAAGTATATTAACAGCCCTTAAATTTTAATAATAACAACATCTTACACATTATAATATTATTATATATATAAAGAGCTCATACAATGAACGAATCCAATGAGACAAAAGAAAAATTTAACGCAGCTATTATAGGATCAGGCCCTGCTGGCTTTTATGCAGCCGAACACCTTTTTAAAAATAAAGTGTACGGTTTTAATGTAGATATGTATGACCGCCTGCCCACTCCGTTTGGGCTTGTAAGATCAGGGGTGGCGCCGGATCATCAGAAAATAAAGACCGTAACAAAGGTATTTGATAAAATCGCCCAAAGTCCCGATTTCAGATTTTTTGGCAACATAGAGTTTGGAAAGCATATTAACTTAGAAGACCTTAAGAAACACTATCATATAATCATATTCGCAACAGGCGCTCAGACTGACAGAAGGATGAACATTCCCGGCGAAGACCTTAAGGGCTCATACACGGCTACAGAGTTTGTAGCCTGGTACAACGGCCATCCCGATTATGCCGATAAGCAGTTTGATCTGAGCCGAGAAAAGGTAGCGATTATAGGAGTTGGCAATGTAGCCGTAGATGTTGCAAGGATATTTTGCAGGACAACCGAAGAGCTGGAAAAGACGGACATAGCAGACTATGCTCTGGAAAAATTAGCAGGTAGTAATGTAAAAGAAGTATATATGATAGGAAGAAGGGGCCCGGCTCAGGCTGCATTTACAAACCCGGAATTAAAAGAGCTTGGAAACTTAGAAGGCGCAGATTTAATACTGGACAAAGATGAAATAGAGCCTGATGAAATTACCAAAAAGTATCTGCAAGAACATCCGGAGAAAAGCACCTCCAGAAAGCTTGACCTATTAAAAGAATATTCTGAGGCTGGCACTGGCAACAAAGACAAAAAGCTTTATATAAAATTTTTACTCTCCCCTGTTGAGATAATAGGCAGAGATGACGGCCGGGTCAGGTCTTTAAAACTAACAGAGAACGAATTATATGAGTCATCCGACGGCTCTATAAGATGTAAAGCCGTAGATAATCATATTGAGCTTGATGTAGGACTCGTGTTCAGATCAATCGGCTATCATGGCGTGCCCCTTCCAGAAGTTCCATTCAATGAAAGCTGGGGAGTCATTGCTAATGAAAGCGGAAGAATAGTGGATGAAAAGGGCAGTCATATATATGGACTATACGCTACGGGATGGATAAAACGCGGGCCTACAGGAGTGATAGGAACAAACAAGACAGATTCTGCAGAGACTGTAAAGTGCGTAATAGAAGACATATCAAATGATAAATTAAATAAGCCTCAGGATACTGACACGGATTCAATTGAAAGACTGCTTAAGGAAAGGAATGACAAATTTATAAGTTATGAGCAGTGGCAAAAGGTCGACAAGTCTGAAGTGCAGCAGGGACAAAAGCTGGGACGGCCAAGACTAAAATATACAGACGTGGATGAGATACTTGACATTGCCCGAAAATAGAAGCGGACTGCATCAGTTCATTTTTTTTAGCTCTGTTATAAATATCTCTACTATCTGAGAAATACCGCCCTGCAGACAGTCATCCACTGACTGAGTAATACAGTTCATAAGTTTACCCGCTTGCCATGTGTTTGCTTTTATAAGCTTATCGTTTTCCACCTGAGGCCTTATTAGCGTTACATGCTGGATTAGCTCTATTTGAGTATATATAACATACTGATCGCCGCTGTATGATTTACTTGGAATTATCCTTATCTTAAGATACGAGCCGCCCAGGGTACTTTCCCACTGCTCATACTCTACTACTCTTATCTTTTCTTTCCTGAACTGTTTTTCTACATTTTCCTTAATCGTTATTTCACTAACTCCATCATTCCTGATAGATTCAGGCAAAGCATCAACTCTGATTGCAACTGCGGAGATTCCCCTAAGGGACTGCTGGGGAGAGGAATATGCTAAAGACACGGGAACTGCCAGGATTAGAACTAAAATGCCATATGGGAAGATATTCATTTTTTTCATATGTATTATTTTCAGCTGTGATAAAGAAAATCCAAATCAAATCTAAATGTTAATTATAAGGAATTAAATTCTTATTAACAGTTTATTTTTAAGGAACTTGTTCCTGCTGGATATTCCACGATAATTGAAATATATGGTTCAGAATTTTATTATAAGCCATTATAATAGGAAATACAGGGTGTTTTGGGTATATATGCTTATTTAAACCAATAGTACTATATATGGCATAATATTTGCTTATTTACTTAATAGTTAAGACAACAATATGACAATAGTTGTAACATAACCTATAGGATTTATAACAATTTATGACATAAGTATTAATCAAGAAAAGAATATTCACTTGCAAGTTCCTATAATCATTTATTTTAAAATTAAGACTTGAAAAGGAATGAAACTTGCATAATACTTTAGTATTGATTAAAATTATCAGAGATGAAATAAGAGAAATTAAAATTTAGATGTATAAGTAAAGGAGGATAAAATGAAATACCTTTTAGCATTACTTACAACAGCACTTATTTTTGCATCGTCTTTCGATGTTTCTGCTCAGAATCCATCACCCCCCAAATATGTTGATGGGGAAGTGCTTGTAAAATTTAAACCCGGATCAGCAGCAAAAAAACAGGAAGCGATAGACTCAGTAGACGGTACGACAGAGATAGAATTTGATATAGTCCCAGGACTACAAAAGCTAACTACAAATCTGAATGTGCCAAAAGCTCTCAATATATTAAGCAATAATCCCAATGTAGAATATGCAGAACCAAATTATATTGTAAATTTGGTAGATTCCGGCACAAGGTTTCCAAACGATACTGATTTTAATGAATTATGGGGAATGGATAACAGTAATGATGCTGATATTAATGGCCCCGAAGCCTGGAATCATTATACTGGTGATCCAAACTTCCTAGTTGCTAATATCGATACGGGAATAGATATTAACCATGAAGATTTACAAGGCAATATTTGGTTTAACCCGGGCGAATCCGGTAGCGGCAAGGAGACAAACGGCATAGATGATGATAATAATGGTTATATTGATGACTGGAGAGGCTGGGACTTCAGAAATAACGACAATAACCCCGCCGACGGACACGGACACGGCACTCATACCGCTGGAACAACCTGTGCCCGTGGTGATAACAACACAGGTGTTACAGGCGTTGTATGGGATTGTAAGAACATGGCGCTTAAATTTCTAAGTGACAGCGGCTCCGGCTCAACATCTGACGCAGTAGAAGCAATACAGTACGCTGCCTCTTTTGGAGTAAAAGTTTCAAATAACAGCTGGGGAGGCGGTAGTTGCAGTACGGCACTTAGAGATGCTATAGCTAATTCAAATTCTATATTTGTTGCGGCTGCGGGTAATAGCAACTCAAATAATGACAACAGTCCACATTTCCCTTCAAACTATGGACATAGTTATAATGGTCAATGTTGGAATCCAAATACTGGTTGGCAAACTGTAAATTATCCTGCTCTGGATAATGTTATTGCAGTTGCCTCGATAACAAGTTCGGGTTCTAAATCTTCATTTTCCAGTTATGGAGCAAATTCAGTGGACCTTGGCGCACCGGGAAGCTCAATAAGAAGCACCCTGCCGGGAAACAGCTATTCATCCTGGAGCGGCACATCAATGGCAACACCACATGTTACAGGAGCCGTTGCTTTAGTATGGGGACAAAACCCTACATTAACAAATGTTCAAGCAAAAAATTGCATACTTGATAATGTAAAAGATGGGCCGTTGGATTCAATGGAAGGTATTACAGTAACAGGCGGCATATTAGATGCGCATAGTGCGCTTATTAATTGTGCAGGAACTCCGCCAACACCAACACCAACTCCAACTCCTACACCAACTCCATCAGGACCATATGAGTGTGATATAACTGGTTCGTCTGTGGATAATACCAATTGTGACAGAGGAGATTTCTGCGTAGGCAGAGACAGATTCATATGCAGCGGTCTTACTAGACAGACCGAATGTATGCATGCAGGCTGGGCTCCTGCAGACAGCTGTTGTTACAGCAATGCTTCAAGTCTCGACTTAGCGCAGAGCTGTAATGCACCCGGAGAGCCTCTGCCGACACCTACTCCAACTCCAACACCTACACCGACTCCTACCTCGACTCCGACACCAACGCCAACAGATGAACCTGTTTGCGAGCCGACACACAACAAAGAAAAAGGCCCGCGCTGCTCAGACGGACTGGATAATGACTGTGACGGACTTATAGATGGAGCAGATCCAGATTGTTAATTAAAATCAATATAATTATGAAGTAAGTTAGAGGAGAGCCCATAAAAAGGCTCTCCTTTTTTTGACTCAATCAGCAAATGCTGCCGAAATTTTTCTTCTGAATAAATCTATTTTATTTATCACGATTTTTGCACTGCTGCCAACCTCGAGCTGACTCTCTGCCTGAGGAGTCAGAGGAAGGTCAATTAAATATTCGGGAAGGTAAACATTTACCTTCCTGTCGCGCACCGAGCTTATAAAGCCCGTAATCTCGGTTATTTTATTATCCAATAAATATTTTAGCACCCAGTATCTTTCTCTGGATTTTTCAATAAGCCTCTTTTCTTTTACGGCCATTTCTGTTCTTGCATAAATTTTCTCTAGAGAAGAATTGCTGTAGATGGGCCCTGTGCCGTTTAGGCAGCTTACAAGCTGTCTTTGCAGTACAAGATCAAGATATCTTCTTATGGGTGATGATATCTGCACGTATGCGTCTATGCCTAAAAATTTATGCTGCTCTGCAAATGTGCTTATTGTTGTGGGTCTTAAAAATTTGAGCACCTCTACAGGGAATATTTCACTCTCTCTGTCCAGATTTTTTATTTCCTCACTGGTGCTGTCTATTTGCGACCTGAATACAGCGGGGATTTTGCTCTCCGCAAAATATTTTGCTGCAAGGTTATTTAGCAGTATCATAGACTCGGCTATAACATTGTGAGAATCAGTTGTCATGGAATATGCCGATAGCGATTTTACCGTATCATCTTCAAGCTCGATCTTCATAGTTGGGAGCTGTAATATGATAGCGCCGTTTTTGATCCTCTTTTGTCTGAGAGCATTTGTTATATCTAAAAGCCTGTTACCCTGCGGGGTTTTTAAGTAAGTCTCATTTGCCTGTTTGTAGCTTATATTCCGATTTACATTTATTTTAGTCTGCACAAATTCATAGTGCAAGATATTGTTACCGGCATCAAATGTTACAAACAAAGTGAGGGCTTTTCTTGTGTTCTTTGCGCTCAGCGTTAAAAGCTCAGAGACCAGCTTTGGAGGGAACATGCTGATATTGCCTTCTGCAAGGTATATAGTTTCACCTCTTTTTAAAGCCTCACTATCCAGATAAGTTTTTTCGTCTACAAAAGCCGCTACATTCGCTATATGAACTCCTACCCTTGTTTCATCATCGAGCAGCTCAACAGAAAGCGCATCGTCTATATCCGTAGTGTTTTCATCATCTATAGAAATTAGCTCCAGTTTTGTAATATCCAGTAATTTGTCATAAGTAACTTCTTTATTTATAAATGTTTCGGTCTCAGTTATAATTTTTTGCGGGTATGTATCTTTAATTCCAAAACGCTTAAATACAGGGTCTTCATTTTTGTCCCACCTGCCTATCCCTATTAAATACTCAAGAGCATCTACCTCGTCTCTTATACCTACCTTATTTAACAGCGGCTTGATCTCTTTTAATTTCTCATACTTATCCTGCTGTACCGCGTAGCCTTTTATGAGTTCTATATAATTAGAATATTTATCCAAATCTTCTTTGCTAGCCTGCACTGCCCCCTCATATGTGCCCTTTATCCAGGCAAGCGCCTGTTCTTTTTCTTCTGCCTTTCTTTTAGCCTCTTCCTTTTTTCTAACAATCTCTTCTGACTCTTCAGGGCTGTTGAGATATATTAATCCGTCCTGCTTCTTAAAATATACTTCGTCTCTTTCAATAGCCCATACAAACAGCAGCCTTTCCATATTGCTTGAGTTTTTCTCAATATAAAGTTCAAGTATCTCTGCAAGTTTATACCCCGAATCAGCCCCAGGGTCATAAATGCAGTCCCACATGGTCTTAAGATCAATCTCCTCCCTGTTTTCATCAAGCTCCCTTCTAAGCGCCCGGAGTTCGAGTTTTATTTCTGAGCTGTTACCTGTTTTTTCTGAATTAATCCCTGAGCAATAAACTATCTGGTCGCTTTCTAATTTAAGCTGTTTACCTTCCTCGGTAATAACAGAAATCTCATCTTTAATTACTTCATTTACGCAGGCAAGAGATATGAAGTTTCTTTTTTTATAAAACACGATTTCGTTTACTTTAGGCATAGAAGACATAGTAGATTATTACAAAGAAGCGCTCTTGGATTTTAATAAATTATAAGGATATTTAACTATTAAATTCAGATGCTGATTTTATAAAATCAACAAAAAGCGGGTGCGGGCTTAGAGGAGTCGATTTAAATTCCGGATGAAACTGACATCCCAAAAACCACGGATGCTCCTTTATTTCTATCATTTCTACCAGATTATCATCCGGAGATAATCCGCTGAATATTAAGCCGCTCTTTTCAAGCTTTTTCCTGTATTTATTATTTACTTCATACCTGTGACGGTGTCTTTCTGAAATATTATTCATTTTATAGGCCCTGTATGCAATCGTATCATCTTTTACCTTGCAAGGATAAGCGCCTAGTCTCATCGTGCCGCCCTTCTCTTCGATTGATTTCTGATCTTCCATCAAATGCACAACAGCGTTTGCAACCCCATCTTCATACTCTATTGTATGAGCGCCCGCTATCCCGCATACGTTTCTTGAAAATTCTACAAGGGCCATCTGCATTCCGAGACAGATTCCAAAAAANNAACCCTCTTTTACCAAATCCCCCCGGAACCAAAATACCGTTCACTTCGCTTAGAAGACCGTCTATGCAATGTGATTCTATATCTTCAGAATCTACATATTTAATCTGCACCTTGGTATTATTTGCAAATCCGCCGTGGGCTAGCGCTTCATGAAGGCTCTTATAAGCATCCTGATGGTTTACATATTTCCCCACTACTCCGATTGTTACTTCGTTCTTTAGATTTTTTACCCTGTTTGATAGCTCAGTCCATGTGTCCATTTGAGGCTTTCTCGTCCAAATATTAAGGGATTCGGTGATTATGTCATCAAGCCCTTCCTGATGGAATATCATGGGCACATCATATATTACTTCTACATCCTTTGCCGTAATTACGGCTTTTTGCTCTACGTTACAAAACAGTCCTATTTTTCTTTTCAGGTCCTGAGATAAGAACCGGTCTGTTCTGCAAAGCAGTATGTCTGGCTGAATACCAATCTGCAGAAGGTCTTTAACGCTGTGCTGGGTCGGTTTTGTCTTAAGCTCGCCTGCCGCAGAGAGATACGGAACGTAGGTTAGATGTATAAACAAAGTGTTTTCTTTCCCAAGCTCTGAGCGCAGCTGCCTTACCGCCTCTAAAAACGGCAGGCTCTCTATGTCTCCAACGGTACCTCCTATTTCTACTATTACTATCAAGTCATCCTCGGCAAGGTCCAGTACCCTTCTTTTTATCTCGTCTGTAATATGAGGAATTACCTGTACCGTATCCCCAAGGTATTCCCCTCTTCTTTCCTTTGAGATTACCGAGTCGTATACCCTGCCGGTAGTAAAGTTATTTTTTTGGCTCAGCTGGCAGTTTGTAAACCTCTGATAATGGCCCAGATCAAGATCGGTCTCAGCCCCGTCATCGGTCACATAAACCTCTCCATGCTGAAAGGGGTTCATAGTGCCGGGGTCTACGTTTATGTAGGGATCTAGTTTTTGAAGGGTAACTTTGAGTCCCCTGCATTCTAGTAAGCATCCGATAGACGCCGCTGCAAGGCCTTTACCAAGTGATGACATAACACCACCTGTAACGAAAATAAACTTAGTTCTTTTCATCCCTGCTTCTTAATATATTCTAATCTAACTAAGATTCAAATAAAGTTTTTATTTTTTTAATGTCAGCAAAAAATCGTTTAATTTCTTTAGAGCCTCAGCGCGGTGACTGTACTTGTTTTTCTCATCCGGGCTAAGCTCGGCAAAGGTTTTTTTTGCAGCAGGGTAATAAAAAATCGGATCGTAGCCAAACCCACCGTCTCCCTTTTTAGCCGTAAGGATTTCCCCTTCACATGTCCCGGTGAATGTACTTTCTTTGCCAGAAGGATCAACAAGCGCAATGCAGCATACAAACCTGGCTGCCCTGTCATCAACCCTGAAGAGCTCCTCCAAAAGTTTTTCTATGTTATCGTCGTCAGACGCCCCCTCACCTGCATACCTGGCAGAGTAAATGCCGGGCTCGCCGCTCAATGCTTCGACCTCAAGCCCGGAGTCGTCTGCTATGGTTAGCTTATTTGTGATATTTGCAACAGCCCTGGCTTTAATGAGCGCATTCTCTTCAAAACTGCTTCCTGTCTCTTCGATCCTGGGAATATTATCGAAATCGTTTATTGATAGCACCTTTTCGATACCAAGGGCAAGGAGTGATCTGAATTCCTTTACCTTACCTTCATTCGTAGAAGCTATTACCAGTTCACCTATCATAAGAGCAATTTATTATTTATTATTGAGGACAGATCTCTGAAGATTCAAAAGCTCGTTTACTCCCTTTTTACCCAGTGCAATCAGCTCATTTAGTTTTTCAATGCTGAATGGACTGCACTCGGCCGTACCCTGCACCTCTACCAGGTTGCCTGTGCCTGTCATAACAATGTTCATATCAACATCGGCGCCCGAGTCTTCTTCGTAGCAGAGATCGAGCATAGGCTCTCCTCCAATAATCCCCACGCTTACGGCTGCGACAAAATCTTTGATCGGGTTTTCGTCGATAAGACCTTTTTGAAGCAGATCGTTTATGGCAATATGAAGCGCCACGAAAGCACCCGTAATCGATGCCGTCCTGGTACCGCCGTCAGCCTGCAGCACGTCGCAGTCTACTATAATCGATTTTTCTCTAAGCTTCTGCAGATCGACAACCGACCTCAGTGAACGGCCGATTAATCTTTGTATCTCCTGTGCCCTTGCATTCACCCTGCCCTTGGCAGCATCCCTGGTGTTTCTTGTATGAGTTGAGCGGGGAAGCATAGAGTATTCGGCAGTTACCCATCCAGAACCTGTATCCCTTAGAAATGGAGGAACAGAATCTTCAACGCTAGCCGTGCAAACCACGTGGGTCTTCCCAGCTTTGATTATTGCAGAGCCCTCGGCGTAATTCATTATATCCGTGAGGATCTTTAGAGATCTCAATTCATCAGATTTCCTGCCGTCTGAGCGCATTTACTCTACTCCTTAGTTTATTATTACACTATTTATTAACAGCTTACAATGAATGTTTATAAATAGCGTTTATTAAGGGCACAATGAGTATATGAATTATGGTGGAGGCGCTGGGAATCGAACCCAGGTCCGAAGAAGAGCCTCACAAGGCCTCTACATGTTTATCCCTTCTTCAAATTTCGCAGTGAAATAACCCGAAAGGAAAGTATTTCCACCGCTATCTTGCGTGAAATCTCGTCTTCATCCGCCACAAGAAAACTTAGAAGACCAGCCCGTCTTTATGACGTCCGATTTAAACCCGGCGGGCGGGGTTTAAGAGACGTCGCAGTCATTTATGCTGCGAGTGCGTTGATTGGTTCGGCACTTATAATTGTTCTACCAGTTTAACGAGTTAGCAGAAGCTCGACATGCAGCACAAGCTATCCCATCCCCGTCGAAGCCAAAACGCCCCCATAATTCATAATTAT
>JABAHS010147098.1_pt3 | contig 16212 bp, 16 predicted proteins | sample 7062111 | NCBI WGS metagenome assembly JABAHS01 (sample SAMN14534600, study PRJNA622989) | marine sediment metagenome | biome: marine biome [ENVO:00000428]; feature: marine pelagic biome [ENVO:01000023]; material: deep marine sediment [ENVO:00002113]; isolation source: pool of 4 deep marine... | reverse complement strand
CGGCAGGAGCAGCCGGCTCCGCCCACGGTCAGGGTGGACGTAGAGCGCCACTAAGGAAACTTCGGCTTAGGCCGGAAGTAAAAGAATCACCTCCGAGCAGCCTAGGAAGGGAAGGAGCCAGAAGGCCCGAAGTATCTACAGCGTTACCTTGCTCGCTCGAAAAGGGATGAAGAATCGAAGTAAGTTGAAACCATAACAAGCTGCTCAGCAAAAAGTTTGCTAAGAATCCGCTTTTCCAGCCGCAGCCACCCGACTAGCAGGAGAAATCTCCCGAGCATTTCAAAACGTTCCCCCAGAGTGTTTCGCTAGGCTCCTTCAATTCAACCGCGACTAATGTCCATCCGGGAAAAGGGGAAGGGTCCATACGGGTTACTCTTGCGATCCCATGCTTTTCTTCCTCAACCGCGTAGATCCGCGCGATTTGTCCCAGTTGAGGAAGGACGCCGGCCTTCGCCCTCAGCAGAGCGCCGTGGGAGCTGACAACTTGAGTATCAACCCGCGCTTTAAGATATTCTCCACCGAGGCTATGCCAGCTTATCTCGATGGGCAGAGTGATTCTTGCTCGGTCGCTGCGTCTCCGGTCTTTGACGACCATTTTCTTGGTCGGAACTAAGCACCGGCTAGGAGTCTCGAATTCTCGACCATATAAACCTTGACGTTCGCCACGTCAAGAAAAGGGGTAACGTTTTCCACAGGATTATTGTGTTCGGATTTATATACTTGCGGTTTTCTTAGATGAATTGCGAGATGCCCGGGGCCGTCCTGAAACGGACTGCCACCGCTGCCATAGACCTCTGATCAAATGAGAGGGCCGTCATAGAGGTCATGCTGCTGCGGAGTATAGATTCCCATCCCGGTTTCGGGCTGCGAATGAGGCCCTGCTTGTCACCAAGCCATTCCCGCAATCAGCATCAGGGCACACAACGGCCAGACCGGAAAACGGAGGATACTTCTGGGCATCAGGCTCCTGCTGAATCAATCGGAGTAGAAGAGAGTCACGCGGGAGACGGAGCCCGCTCGTATGGTTATCGCCCTCTCCTGCGAACCGAAATATTCGTGCCAGATCTTCAGTGTATAGGTCCCAGGAGGAGTCTTTTTGATGCGGAAGCTGCCATCCTGAGTGCTGACCCGAATGGAAGGGATGGTCGTCAACACGGATGAACGCCTGCATCCAACCATGGATAGCGCATTTGACAGTGATCGTCTCCGGGCGCGTCACTCGAACTAGCTTGGAGCTATACGGCGCCAGACTCAGGTTTTGTTCCCGCAATCCGTATAGGTGCACGGAGTGAAAGATGGCATCGCTGTTCGTGGCTTCGATAGAACTGCCGGTAAGGAGATCCATCACATGGGGCCGGAAGTGACACGCCCGGTTGTCCAGTACAAGATCAATCTCTTGAGCGTCTGTGCTTCAACCCCTAGGCAGGGGAAGCTTCCCAATTGCGCCAGCGGGTAGATTCTCTTAGGCTAGCTGTCTTCGGGCCGCCGAGGCGGCCCTGAGGGATGAGTTCATTCCGCAGCCGTCCTCCCTAGCAGCTTGATTCGCCGAGCAGTTCACCTATATTTGAGGGGCGCCCTGTTGGTTACTTTCCTCCGCCACGGAAGGAGAACCGGTGGCTCTCACCGCTGGTACCGTTGAATTCAAAATTCTTCTCAGCGGCTTTATAGAAGCTGTTGGAAGCCTTTCCCAAGGCGGTCCAGTTGAAGAGCGGCTCAGCCGAGTTTTCAACGACCAGTGGCTGGCCTGCAGTGGCTCCCTCAATTGGAGTGACTTCCACCTTGGCAATCTTCTTCACCGCGCCTCCGTATGTTTTGCCCACTTGCCCGAAGGCCTCCATGCCGGTAAGCCCGATGGATACTTCTTTCACCTCCGCGGGTTTCCCTAGGGGAGCAAACGTGGGTCCCGTTAGAATCTTCCTCAGCGCCTTCTTTTGCTCCTCGCTAGCGCCCGAATCAATGTAGTAGGCGATATGCCGGTACTCCTGGGCCGCTTCTCGGGTGGGACGGGCGAACTCGCCGGCAATGGCGAAGCTGCTATCGGCTAGATCCACGTCTCCGTAGTTTCCCTCTTCAACCCGGAAGATGCCTACATGCTGGCAGGTGGGGTGGCTCGGGGGCTCACCGAAGATGCACGGACAGCCGACCACACAACTATCGGCGGTCACAGCCTGGCCTTCCACAGCCCAAGCTGGCTCTTTGCCCAGGACGAATACCCCGCTGAAGTGATGTCAATCAGCGGAAAAGTCCTCGGTGGTGGGGCCGCTATTCGTTGTCCGCCCAGTCCGCATCCGTAGTCGGGTCATAAATCCGAGGCTCCTAATTGTAATCCGCTACTTCTCGTCGTCCTAGTACTTTTGTACCCCCCCTGCTAGGGCTTTCGCCCTATTTTTTTGGGGCGGCATTCTTTGTACAGTTTGTTCTCGATGTGAAAGCTGCTGACACGAAGGAGAAGGGCCTCTGTGAGACCAGGTGAGGGATGAACGAACCAGGACATCGCCGCAGCTTGGCGGTCGGCGCGATTCTGGCTGGAGTTTACTTCCTCGCCGGTAAATTAGGTCTTCAGCTTGCCTTTTTCCATCCCAGTGCCACGACCGTTTGGGCGCCCACCGGCATTGCGCTGGCAGCTCTTTTGATTTTCGGTTATCGCTTTTGGCCGGCAATCTTTCTGGGTGCCTTTTTCGTCAACGTGACAACCGCTGGTACGGTGCTGACCTCAGTTGGCATTGCGATCGCTAATACGCTGGAAGGGCTTCTGGGGGCGTTTTTGGTTAACCGGTTCGCAAACGGCAGGAAGGCCTTCGAGCGCGCGGGTGATTTCTTCAAATTTGTCATCCTGGCCGCTCTGGCCAGCACAACCATTAGCGCGACCGTTGGCGTCACGAGTCTTTCGTTGGGAGGATTCGCTGCTTGGCCAGATTTCAGGACGATCTGGCTGACGTGGTGGCTGGGCAATGCTGTTGGCGTTCTGATCGTGGCGCCCTTGCTGCTCCTCTGGAGTGAAAATCTGCGCCTGCAATGGAACTGGCTGAAGGCGCTGGAGGCCGTGGTTTTGTTGCTGTGCGTGCTGGTGGTCGGAAAGATCGTGTTCGGCGGACTCTTCACCTTCGCGCTGCGCAATTACCCTTTAGCTTTTACCTGCATCCCCTTCCTGATCTGGGCAGCCTACCGCTTTGATCAGCGCACCGTGGCACTTGTCCTGACTCTTTTGTCCGCCATTGCCATCCGCGGCACCTTGTACGGCTTGGGCCCCTTTATTACAGAATCCCGCAACGAGTCCCTCTTTTTGCTGCAGGCCTTCATGGGTGTGAGCGCAGTGTTGACCCTGACCTTGGCAGTTGTTGTTGCGGATCGCAAAGCGATGCAAAGCGAACTCCAGAGACAGGTGGGAAGTGATCCCCTGACAGGTCTTGCCAACCAGCCACGGTTCTTCGAAGTCGCGGAAGATGAGATCAAGCGCACCGAGCGTACCCGGCGGTCTTTTGCCCTTCTGTTAATGGACATGGATCGCTTGAAGCAGATCAACGATCGCTACGGCCATCTGGCCGGGAGTCAGGCACTCAAGCGGATGGCGGACGCGCTACGCTTGCAGTGCCGCGTCGTTGACACCGCGGCGCGATTCGGCGGTGACGAGTTTGCGATGGTACTGCCCGAAACAGGAGAAGTAGGGGCCGGACAGGTTGCCCAGCGCATTTGTGAGTGCTTGGCCAAGGACGGAGAGAAGCCTGCTCTCTCGGTCAGCATAGGGGCGGCGGTTTATCCACAGCACGGGGACACAGTAGAGAAGCTCCTACGAGTGGCCGACGTTAAGCTCTATCAGATGAAAATGAGAGCGCGGGGCCGGGAGTCGGAAATTTCGCGGCCTCTTCCGCAAAGGAAGGGGGCACGCGCTGCCACCGTGACCCAACCGAAGGCAAGCAGGCGGCGAAGCCAGCGCGTGCCCTGGCGCACACCCATCATTGTCAACACGTGGTTGCAGGAAGGGTTAAACGTGCGCGAGCAGGCGGAGACGGAAGTCGTCAACGCCCATGGCGCTCTTTTGCGCCTCTCGAGCCTCTTGCCCGTGAGCAAACCGATCGAGTTGCTGCACCCGCAGACCAATAAACTCTCGACGGCGCGGGTGGTCTGGGCGGACACGAGGACGGAAGGCAAGGCGCGCGTCGGAGTCGAGCTGACAGAGCCCAGCGAAACCTTCTGGGGCGTACACATCCCCGCCGGACAGTTGACCAGCTAGTCCCAAGTGGCGTGGGCGGGGCGGGCCGGTCAAAAAAACCCGTGCTCGTATACAGCCGGCTTCCGCAGGCGTCATCCCCAGCCGACACTGACCGCATAGTCAAAGATTTTCTCGCCCGAGGAGAAAGCGTCTACAAAGAGGATCGCACGTCTTCTCACCCGTGCCAGCAACTCCAGAATGCTAAAGGGCTTGGTTAGGTAGTCGTCCGCACCGACCTCCAATCCCACAACGCGGTCAAGTTCAGATGACCTTGCTGTCAGCATCAGAATTGGAGTATAGCCAGGTTGGTTGCGCAATTGTCGGCAGACTTCCAGACCTTCTAAGCCGGGCAAGATCAGGTCAAGGATGATCAGATCAAATCGCCTTGAGTTGGCCTCTCTCAGGCCGCTAACCCCGTCGGGGGCTACCACAGCCTGACAGTTAATATCCTTGAGGTGCAGAGAGAGCAGTCTGGCGATATCCAGGTTGTCTTCGATTATCAGGATCTTGCGAGTCATTCGCTCGCAGCCAGCCTGGGAGAACTTCAAGGCTCAACTCCAGAACAAAATGATCACGAAACTTTCACGCAGCTTGGAGCCAGTCCTTCATTTAGGTCGCACTTGAGTCTTTGACCTGCTCCCGGGGGATTGTAACACTTGTTTTAGGGGGCAGGTCAGATTGGCGGAAGGATCCTCGACGTGATAGATAACTGCGTTGAGGCCAAACTCCTGCTGGAGTGTGAATCCCTTTAAGTGGTCCTAATGTTCACGAATGAACGCAGAAACTACCGCGGAGTATGTGCCAGAGCGCTCGAGAGGAGTCAGACGCAGACTTCTTCTTGGCCATAGCCAGTTCCATCAGGAAATGTTCATTGGCATACAGACCGTTGCTCGAAACGGCTTTAAATTATGAGGTGTCCTTCAGTGGGCGTAGGGCAAGATAAGGGTCAGCGAGTACGCATAGCTCAATATAGAACTCCGCCAGCGGCTCCTCGATTGGAAAAAGTGCGATTTCGGTTTGAAGGGCAACCCCTCCCATAATTGATGTCAATTCAATGCCGGTGGATTCAGCCCAAAGGCTTCTCAAACCCTTTGGTTTGCTACACTATTATTAGCCGGTGCCGTTACGATAAGACATGAGACGGAGCCTACTTACGAGATGCCCGGATTGAGAAGTGTAATCATCCTTGGGCTTGTTTTAGTCACGGTCACCGTGTCCACGCCACTCTTGGCCCAGAATCCCAGCGACCCAGTGGAACGGCCCCGTGGCGGGCTTTTCAGCGAGGAAGGGCCCAGTGGAGGACAGCTTTCGCTCGCCTGGTTCGTCCTGGGATTGTACGTCCTGGCAGGTCTGATATTCGCGGGCGCTTGTGCGCACCTGGCGGTGCACAGGGCGCTCCCGCCGATCCCGTGGTTCTTCGTGGGATTCTTTCTGAATGCGGTGGGCTATTTGATCTTGCTTACACGACCGCGGGGTGATGTGCGGGTATTCCCGGCTGGTATTCCCCGCGGCCTGCGAAAGGTACCCTGCACTTACTACTCTGAAGAGTGCCCCGAATGCGGGTTTTGCAATCATCCGGCTAGCCACTTCTGCTCTGGCTGTGGAACCAAAATGGAACCACTCTTCACCGTTGTTGACGGCGGACATCACCTCGGGCGCCTTTTATGAAGCCTGCACCCGACTCACCCCGACCCTGCTCATCGATGAGGTGGGAACCCACGCAAGCAATCACCGCCTCCGACATCTCTTGCGGATGGGGACAACCCGGGATGTGGTAGGCATACGGCACAATCGGGTGGTGCGGGTCTACGGGCCAAAGGTCATATCGTTGCTTAAAGCGCCGGACGATGCCGCATTGAACACGCGCTGCATTCTCATCTCGATGACAGAGGCGAACACCGACGGTTTGCCCAAGGCTAGCGACTCGGCGCTGGAGCAGAAAGCACAAATTTTGCAGGCTCAATTGCTACAATTTCGCCTGCAGAATTATGGGCAACTAAATCCCCCTTCTTTGCCGGGGACTACGGGCTTGCGGCCGCGGACGAAAGACCTCTTGACTTGCTTGGCCACGGCGGCGGCCGAAGATGCCCAACGGGTGGACTACTTAGTGGGGTTCTTCAAGTTCGATGATACAGTACGTCAGGAACCCCTGCCCCCGGAAGAAGATGCCGTACTCGCGGCGCTTTTTTGCCTATTGCATGTGCAGCCTAAGTACACCAAATTTTCTGGTAATTGTCTCCGCGTAACTGACTTAACCTGCTTGGTGAACGACGTGCTCGAAAAATCAAAAGCTCGTCTCCGAGTCAATGAGTTGGTCAAGGTGCACGGATTGGATAGCTTGGCTAGCCACTTACTAGTGGTTCCACCAGAAAAGTGCCCGAAATGCCGCGAGGTGAAAATCGCTAATGCATACCGTGCAATCTGCACTCTCCTCAAGGAAGGCCGGTGAACATTGTGAACGTTATGAACGTCGCGGAGCCTAATTATCGCACGTAAAAGGTCGGACGGACGGTTGAGCGGCCAGAAGGGACGGAAAATTCGGAGAAGGGGTTCGTCGGGGCAATCAGGAACCCAAGGCATTGTCCATCATTGAGCCAGAATGCATCCGTGGGGCGGAGACAGGGAACTCTCGTTCGGGCAACCAGAGAGAACTAGTACCAGACGATTCCTCTTATCACTATTACCCAAACTGTTGTACGTGAATTTGTGAATTCGGATTGTGGAAACGCGGTTTAGGAAACCGTGGCCATGCAGTTAGCTAAGTTGTTGGACGAACGACAGAAAGCCTGCAACCTCTTTGAACGAAGCAAGTTTCCTTCTTGGTGTACGGAGTTGACTCAAGATGTACTGAGTTGTTCGCGAGGTCCCCACAATGTTCCCCACAGCGACCCGGCCGAGAAGGACATCAGTTGCGTGTTTGACCCGACTCCGCGCTGGGCTCGGTGAGCTGCACCTTGATCCATTCGGCAGGGCCGGTGTCCTCGCGCTCTCTGTCTTCGTACTTGACCTCGACCAAAGCTCCCTTCTCCAAATCCGCGAAAGTACCCTTCTGATTGGTTAACCTAAGCTTGCTCCTGTCCAGCCAGATCCTGGTGCGACTCGTGATCCTTCCGCTCCAGGTTCCTGAGGACCCGACGACTGTGATGGTCTGATCCTGAGCGTTGATTGTTTCGATCTTCCCGATGATAGTCACCTTCCCAGACAGTCCTGGAGACTCCCCAAGAGGGATAAACATTTCAGTCGCTTTTTGTGCGTAAGCATGAGCTGTGGTGCCCAATAGCAATACACCTGTCCCAATAATGCGGACCCAAAACTTCAGCATGGTAACGTGCTTCCTTTCCCCACTTTGCGTGGGCATCACTACGGTGTTTCAACGAGCAAGGTTTCCGCCTTCTTCTGCTGGCGAATAGCCTTCTGAGTGTGTTTGCCTCTAAAGAACAGACTACTGGCTGCTTTCTTCGTAAGCCTTTTGGCCTCTCCAAGTTGGACCGTGGCTTCGGGATGGAGACCACCGCCTGCCAGTACTGTTATGCTGTCTTCCGTCTCACGAACAGCGCGCTCGAGGAGCTCCCTCGCCTGTTCCCGTTTGAAGAATCCCTTGTGGGCACTCGCCTCCAATAGCTCGATGCTAACCCGGATGTTGTCCAGGACATTGATGACCCTCAGGAACGCTGCTAGAGCCTCGACTTGGGTTGCCTCAAGCCTTATTCCCACGCCGTTGGGATCAAGGCTGGCCAATGTACGGCCCGCGGGTGAATTGTTAAATGCGTCAGTATTATAGAAAGCTACCGCCTCCTCGATGGTTCGGACTGCGTCATTGTGGAAGAATGGGCCGGTATCCGCCGCCTCCACCAGCGGGGGTGTATTGAACGTGCCGTCGCCTGGCGTACCAAACCCGTCATCGGGCGGGACCAATTCCCCAGTCAGGTCAGCTGGCTGGTCGGGAAGATCCTCGACACCCGTATTAAAGTTGGCGTTCCCAATGTTGCCCCCGCCGAAATTCGCCGTGGCACCGGCATTGACATGGCAGAGGTTACACTTGCCGAGTGAGTTGTCGAGGAAGATCTCCTGCCCCCGTTTTGCGACGTTTCCTTTGAGCGGCAGCGGTAAAGTCAAATCCTGTTGTCGCCCCAGGGAGAGCATGAAGGCTTCTACGGCACCCAGTTCCTCATCAGTCGGAAGCCGAAAATCGACCCCGGCAACCCGATTCAAAGTCTTGGTGAAGTGCTGAATGACTGCGCCCACGGCAAATGAACGGAGCGACTCATCCCCCGGCGCGCCATCACCCGACCACCCAGTACGAGGACCCTGGGGGCTATCCACCGATGTCCGGAGAGCGAGCACGTGTGGGACACCACGCATGACAAATTTGTTCGCCAGGTCATCAAACCCGTCTAGGTTTTCCAAGATCAGCCCGAAGTCTCGCATTAGCTTTGGCTTTTCGAAGTTCTCTTTCAGGTCCGGATTGAATTCGGCGACAAAGAGCGGGTCGCTGTCCGGGAGTGTGGCGATGAAAGCAGGATCGATGGTGAAGTTATTTTCTGCTGGATGACAGGTTCCACAGGTTCTCCCGTTGCCATTGAACGTTTCGTTAAAGAAGATGTCCTTCCCTTTCGCAATGAGTTCGCTTTGGGGATCGGTCGGGAGAGGAGGCGATGACTGGCAGCCTGACAGCGTAGTCAAAGCAAGCAGAATTTCAGCAACCCGTGCTTTGCCACCTGGCTTCATGCTATATGCCTCTGGCGGGTGATTCTCCCTACAAAATCCTAGCACACTTCTACGACAGTTAGTGACACACCATGCAAGCAAATTGCAAAGATCATGGTGAAGTTATTCCGGAAAGGCAGCAATTTCTCATACTCTGAAGAAACTTGCTCATCTGAGCCAGCTCACCACACGAAGCGCTTTCTTCAAGCGCACCCGCGACATAAGAGTCCTACGGCTATCGGAGGATCCGGATTCTGCTGAACCGGGAAGGCTGGCAGGTAGGCAGGAAGCTGGTGTATCGGCTCTATCGAGAAGAGGGCTTGGTGCTGCGACCGCGGCGGCCCCGCCGGCGCCGGGTGGCGGTGCATCGCCGGGAACGGTTTCGGCCTACGGCGCCCAACCAGGTCTGGAGCCTGGACTTTGTAGCCGATCAGTTGGCCGATGGGCGGCGCTTCCGGGCTCTGACCGTAATGGATATTTTTACGCGGGAGAGCCTGGCGATCGAAGTGGGGCAGAGCTTGAAGGGCACGGATGTGGTGAAAGTGCTCAACCGCCTCAAGCTGCACCGCGGCGTGCCCAAGTTGTTGTTCTGCGACAACGCTCAGAGTTCACCAGTCAGATCATGGACCTGTGGGCCTATCAGAACAGCGTGCGGATCGACTTCTCCCGGCCGGGCAAGCCGACCGATAATGCCTTCGTAGAGTCTTTCATCGGAACCCTGCGGAAGGAGTGCCTGAACGCGCACTGGTTCAGTTCCTTGACGGATGCCGGGCAGACCATCGAAGCCTGGCGCCAGGAGTACAATGAGAGTCGGCCTCACCGGGCGTTGGGGGAGCGCAGCCCGGCTGAATTTGCTTGTCAGCCCAAGACTTCTGGGGAAGTAATCGAGGTTGAAATGGCCGGAAGCTCACCTTGAAGCTGGTACAGGAAAGGGGAGCACTTCGCGCCGCGACCGAGCTAACATTGCAAATGGTACAATCCCTCGGGGCAGGTCACCGCAGGTAACTAGTCTTCTCGGATGAGATCCAGATTGTTAAAACCGCTGTTTGTTAGACTGCGCCGGGCTATCTCAGATCGATCCGAATCGGTATATGGTCCCACCAAAACCTCATATGAAAGCCGCCAAAAAGTCCACAGGCTTCGCCTTCGCTTCACAAATACTAGATAACCCAAGTCTTGAACCTCTCTCGCCATCGTTTCTGCCTCTGCTTCCTTCTCAAAGGAGCCGAGACGCCAGTAGATGCCGGGGCGGAGATCGGATATAACACGCACAGGGGAAGACGGCTGCTCCTTTGATGACTCAATTTGGATGACTTCATTGATTGCCTCCTGGCGGGCGCCCGTCTGAAGAGAGGATTGAACCTCTTTCTCAGGCACCGAATCATTCAGCGTTGCGCTCACCGTAGCACCAGAAGGCTGTGGCAGCAACGAACGGGAACTGAAGATTAGTAGGAGAGAGAGTCCAGTAAGCACCACACACTCACCCAGCAACCGGTTCCTAGATGGAACTTGAAACAACTGAGTAAAGCCCGACCGAGGCGTATTTTCTGGGGACGGAAGACTAATCACTTGGCCAAGAGCCGCTTCAAGGTCTTCGACCGACTGAAAGCGCTTATCTGGATTCTTTCCCAGACAGCGAAGGATGATTTTTTCGAGTGAAGACGGAAGATTCGGCTCATGCCATCGAGGCCGAACGGGCCTCTTGCCAATGTGTTTCAACGCGGTGTCAATGAGGGTCTCGCCACGAAACGCCGTGGAGCCTGTAAAGATTTCATAAAGAATGAGTCCTAGAGCGTAAATGTCGGCGCGCGAATCCGGTGGCGCACCCTTGACTTGCTCCGGTGACATGTAAGACGGAGTACCGACGAACGATCCCGTGTTTCCATTCGCGACTTGTGCCCAATGCGCAATGCCAAAATCCATCAACTTGACGTTTCCTGCCCTATCGATCATTACGTTCTCTGGTTTCAGATCACGATGAACAATCCCCTGGGCATGAGCTTCGCGAAGGCCGGCGCAAATCTGCAGTGCCAGATGAATCCCACTCCGAAAGCTCAAACTTCGGAAGCGGATAAGCACCTGGCGCAGGCTTTCTCCATCGACAAATTCCATTGAGATATATACTGTGTCATGGACGCGACCGAATTCATGGAGTCGGCATACGTTCTTGTGAGTGATACGGCGGGCCAACCGAATTTCATTCTTAAATTGTTCTGTCACTGTTGAGTTGGCCGCAATTTCAGGTTTGAGAATCTTGAGTGCCACAATATCGCCTGTTTCCCTTTCATGCGCCTTATAGACGATCCCCATGCCCCCGCGCCCCATTTCTGCAAGTATGTCATAGCGATCGGTCAAGTCCCGTAACGGGGGATCATTCAGATTCAAGGCTTCTTCAAAATTTGTAGGAGGTGTCTCCCCGTGGGCCAGGATTAGAGCACCGGTCGCTTCCTGGCGAATCTCGCTATACGTAGCTGGCTCAGCCCAGATAAGCTCATAGATGTCCTCTCGGTCACTTTTGCCCTCCACCGTAACTTTACCTATCCACCTACACGGCAAATCGAGCCTTGCCCCGATCTCTTGATATATCGTCTTGGAAAGTAAGACTTGGGCCGGGCCAGTGCGCTTTGTGATACGCGCCGCCAGATTCACTACATCGCCTACAACGTCATTGCCACTGCGGAACAATACTCCCGAATGGATGCCCACTCGTACATAGAAGCGTTCGCGCTCGGCGAGCCTCTGATTGAGACGTCGTTGGCGTCGTTGAATTTCCCGTGCGGCGCGTACAGCTCGGAGGGAGTCGGAAAAATCAGCCAGGACGGAGTCCCCGATGGTCTTGACTACTCGCCCTTGAAATTTCTGCACCACACGCCTTGCAAGCTCGATGTGACGGTGCAACAAAGACAATCCAGCTGTGTCTCCATACCGGTCAAAATAACCAGTAGAACCTACGACATCGGTGAAGAGCACCGCCGCTGCTGCTTTATGTTGGCGCAGCGCTTCGTCGAGCTCCGCCCGGGTCTTGAGTAGCTCATCGATATTGGATTTGTGGCTGTCCATGTTTCCTCGCATTCGAGGAAACCTCCCCAGGACAGGCCCTAATTATACGCCAGTACTGACAGAGTCTAGTACAAATAGTTGAGAGGCTTATCCTGCGGCTGATGATCCAGTGCTGCTAGCATTTTTCGATAGAGCCGTGATTTGGCCCTGGGCTCATCTCGGCTAACGTAGGGAAAGGCCCGGTAGCCGGCAATAGTCGAAAGGTCACATTTTGGATAGGACAACAGTAAGTACTGACGCTACTTGACATGAGCCCCTAAAACCGGTCCAGTCCGAATGTTAGGATTTGGGCCCCCGCGAAGTGCTCCCTTTTCCTGTACCAGCTTCAAGGTGAGCTTCCGGCCATCCGTGCCAAGGAAGCACAGCTCGTTACCAGCGATGCAGATTTTCGCGACATCCCAGGAGTGCAGGTCGTCTAGCCCATCGCAGCAGCCAGCGATTTCCCGAAAGTTCATCCGCTGCACTACATCGCTGATTATTCCTCGTGGATCGCTGCTTTCACCTTGGTCAATAGCTCAGGCGGTATCTTCGCCATACCGTGATCTTTCTTGGCGTGCTCGGCGGCTTGCTTCAGAATGTCTTCTTCACCGCCAACTTCGAAATCACAATCCACACCCATTTCCTTGCACTTTAGGATCTTCCTCACAAAATGCTCCTTTTTGCTCTCTGCGTAGTGAGGTATTCGACGGCGGGAATCCTACGCCCGGTCCCCCAGAACCTAGTCGATGTGACACTGCTCTTGGGCAAAGACGACAAAGGACATATGGCCACGCGGTACTGGGTTGAGATTGCTCTGTGACAATTACGAGAGTAAAAAGGCCATACGCGGTTGTGTTCATTGGGCGACTTAGCGTATGAGTGACCGAGTGACATAAAGCTATTCGATGCGGGTGAGACTCACCCGATCGACCCAGAGTGTGCCGGCAATCTTATTGTCGAATTTTTGACTGGGGGCTCGGACCACGCGTAACGTGAGAAGCTTTGTGTCGCGTCCAGTCGTGAATTCGAGTTCATGCCGAGTCCAGCTTGAGGTCCCCACTATGTCACCCGTATGGAAAAACCACTCGTTTCGATTGTAGAAATCGACAAGCTCAAGCCGGGGTCCGCTGTCAGTCGTGATGCTCCGGGCCCGCGTATAAGCAACGAATCGATAATTCGTATCGGGTCGCACCGAAACATGATGAGTGATATGGCGGTAATCCAAATTAAGTTCGCCGCCGAATTGAATCTTCAAGGAACGGGTTCCGTCGAAGAACGTCAACGTATCCACTTTGACCACTACGCCCTCGGCAGGTCGGATTCGCCAGCCCAACCCGCCGTTCAGGATTTGGCTTTCAAAATCGCCGTTCAAGATGAGATTCTGGTCCCAGGGTTGCCGCCGAAAGAGGCTGGCGTTTCGATTTATAACGGCCTCCCAGACCTCCGTGAGCTGATCGATGCGGCGGCCCCGAATCAGGGCATCCAGGTAAGGAAAGGTGGCGTGAGGTTCAAAACCTTGCTCGAGATCGAGCAGCCTCTCCCAGACCTGAACAGCCGCCTCCAGACGGTCTGTTCGCACTAGATAATTCAGATAGTGGAAGTAGATGTCGACGTCGGGTGGAATCATCCGGGCGAGAATGAGTTCGCGCTTAACCCCTGCAGTCCAGATCAATTCGTACGCAGGTAGGCGCAGTTGGGGATCTCCGAGCAAGGCTTTACGGAGAGCCGCCAGTGCTTCTTCTACCCTCCCTTGTTGGATGTAGAAGTTTCCCAATCGCCAATTGATGCTAGGTGAATTGGGAAAAAGTTCCCGCGCCTGCTCGTAAGCTTCCCGGGCGTCGCCGGGCCGACCGGCGGCACGATAGGCGCCCCCCAACTCCGCCCACAGCTGGGCCTGATTCGGGTCGCGTTCGACAGCCCACTTATAAAAGCGGACTGCTTTTTCCGCGTCGCCGTCCAGGACAGAGCGTTCATAGTACCTGCCCAACATCCGGTAATACTCTGGGTTTCGCGCATCCCACTCGATCGCCTCCAAGGCGCCTTCCGGAAGCGGATGGTAGCGAAAGTGCCAGAGGGCAATGGCCTGGGTCACCACCAGGTAAATGCAATACAGGAGTCCCGCCGAGAGAACGGCCCGAATGGCCACACCGATGCGTTCTTTCCTTTGTCTTGGCAAGGAAGTCTTTTCTTCTCTTCGACTCAGTGCAGCGGGCTCGCGCCTCTTAGAATAAGGTCAAGGCTGTAACAACACAAGCCATTAGAAGCGGGCGGAGGCGGCAATTTCCTTGCGGTGGTTCTGGAACCAGGCCAGGGTGTGGCGGAGGCCGGAGGCGAAATCCGTGCGGGGCTGATAGCCCAGCAGCATGCGCGCTTTGTCGATGGCGGCCCGGCGTCGGCTGTGGGTGTCCCATCGCCGCCGCTCGGCGTGCCGGATGCCCGCGGGGTTGCCGATGAGTGCGTTGACCTGTTGGGCCAGGTCGATGACCTTGGTTTCGACTCCAGAGGCCAAGTTGATGGCTTCGCCCACAGCCGAGGGCAACACGCCGCAACGCAGCAGGCCCGAAACGATGTCCCCCACGTAAGTGAAATCCCGTGTTTCCTTCCCCGTGCCGGTGATGGGAAGCGGCTGGCCCTGCTGGGCCCAGTAGATAAAGTTGGGGATCACATTGCGATAGCGCCCGGGAATCTCTCCCGGGCCGTACACGTTGAACAGCCGGGCGCGCACTACGGGGAGGCTGTAGCTGTTGTGGAAAAAATTAGAGTAGAGCTCTCCGAGCAGCTTGGTGATTTGGTAAGGCGTGTTCAAGTGAAGAGAAACGAATTCCTCGTGCAAGGGGAGCGGCGCTTGCGAGCCGTAGACCGAGCAGCCGGAGGAAGCATAGACCACCCGTCCGACTCCCGTGGCGCGTGCCTGTTCGAGCACCCGGAGCGTACCCAGGCCGTTCACTTGCAGGTCGGCCTCCGGATGCTCGACCGAATTTTGGTTGGCGAAGAACGCCGCCAAATGGAACACGAAATCCGGCCGGAAGGCGAACGCCCGCGTGAGCAAGCTTCGGTCAAGGATGCTACCTTCGAGGAAAGCGACGCGATCAGATGGGGGCAGGTTCCAGCGCTCGGCGGCGGACAGGTCGTCGATGACGACCAGCTGGGAGATCCCCCCCTCGAGCAGGGCGTGGCAGAGGTTCGACCCGATGCAGCCCGCGCCTCCGGTGATCAAGGCCACCCGGTTGCGGTAGGCTTCGCCGATTTGGGTATCCGTACTTTGAGGGCCGAGCGGTTCGGACATCGTCAGGCTAGGGCCGCTAAGTCCACGTCCATTGGCCGGTTCTCGGCGAGCGAATCGAGCACCCGCAGGGTGGCGAGCGAGCTGGCCAAGATTTCTTCAAGTGTAAACGGCATCTCGCCGCCGGCGGCGGCGTTCAGGAAAGCCTTCATCTCCTCGCGGTAGCCCATGTCCTGCTGCATCAGCCAGACCGGGTGGAAACGATGCCGCCGGTGGAACTTTGCGGTGCGAAAATTGTTGATACGAACGGAGGCTTGATCGCCGAAAATTTCCACCCGTTCACGGGCGACTCGCAGGTCGCCTACCGTGGTGTAGGTGATGGTGCCTGTGGAGCCGTCTGCGAAGCGAACCGTAATGTGCAAGTTCTCCTCCCGGCGTACGGCACCGCCGGTTGAATCGACGGGTTCGGTGTAGACGCGCACTGGCGGCGCCTCGGCGAGAAATTGCAACAGGTCAATGAAGTGGCACATCTCGCTGCGAATGCGCCCGCCGCCTTCGAGCGGATCGTAAATCCAGTGGTGGGCCGGCAAGGGGGCGGCATTCACCCGATACGTCATCACCAGCGGCCCCTGGCGGCCGGCCAAAAACTCCCGCGCCCGCCGGGCCAGTGGGGAGAAGCGCCGGTTGAAGCCCACCTGCAAACGCCCGCCGGTTTCCCGAGCTGCGGCGGCCACTTGCCGCAATTCTTCCTCGGTTAGGGCCAGGGGTTTTTCCACGAAGATAGTCTTGCCGGCGCGCAGACCGGCGACCGCCAGCCGTGCGTGCAAGTCGTGCCGGGTAGCGATCAGCAGGGTGTTAGTTCTCGGATCAGTGACCACCGCTTCTGTATCGCAGCTGGCCTCCTGGAAGTCGAATTTCCGTCGCACATGGCAAGCGCTGGGGGCGCTGGCGGTAGCCACCGAAAGCAGGCGCACTCCCGGTCGCCGCACGTGCGGCAGCAAATAAGTCTGGGCGAACTTGCCGCAGCCGACCA
>JABAHS010128099.1_pt1 | contig 16232 bp, 9 predicted proteins | sample 7062111 | NCBI WGS metagenome assembly JABAHS01 (sample SAMN14534600, study PRJNA622989) | marine sediment metagenome | biome: marine biome [ENVO:00000428]; feature: marine pelagic biome [ENVO:01000023]; material: deep marine sediment [ENVO:00002113]; isolation source: pool of 4 deep marine... | reverse complement strand
CGCCGCGCCCTCGGCGGGCCAGCGTCTGGAGGGGCTGGAGAAGGTGCGGCTGCCCGACGTGGTGAGCGGCGGCGCGCAGCCCGAGGCGGCGGCCAAGGCGCGCGAAGCGGCGCCCGGCAAGGTGCAGAGCCTGGGCCGCCTGGTGAGCCTGCAGGATTACGAGACGGAGGTGAACACGATCCCCGGCGTGAGCGCGGCCACGGCAGCCTGGGGGCTCAAGGACGGCGTGCCGGCGGTGCTGCTGCGCGTGCTGCTGGAGGCGGGCCGCGAGGCGGAGTTCCAGGACGTGCGCGCCACCATCGCGCACTTTCAGCGCTGCCGCGGCCCGGACCGATTTTCGGTGGCCATCGAGCAGGCCTTTCTGCGCTACGCGTTCCTCGATCTCCTGTATGCGTACGACCCGCGTCTCGTCAAGGCGGATGTGGAAGCGCGGCTGCGTGCGGCGCTCGGGCTCGTGGGCGACGAGGACCACGCGCGCAGCGGCTTGCTCGGGCTGCGCAACCGGCGGCTCGGCGAGCCCGAGTACGCGAGCCGCATCGAGGGCGTGGTGCAGCAGGTGCAAGGCGTCGTGTGGTGCAGGGTCACGGGGCTCGGGATGTTCGCCGCCGGTGCGGCCGACCCGACGGCGCTGGTGCTGCCCGCCGCACCGCGCCCCTTCAGCGCAAAGCTCGGCTGCGCCGAAGCCGAGCTGCTGCAGCTGCATCCCAGCCATCTGACGCTCAGCTCGGCGGCGCCGCCGCCGGCGCAGGAGTGCGAATGATGAGGCCGAGGCGATCGCCATGAACGGCACGGACACCCAGCGCGTTCCCCTCTACGAACGCCTGCCCGAGATCTATCGCATCCGCGATGCCGAGCAGCTGCCGCCCGACCAGCTGCGCGAGTACCTGGCGGCGGTGGAGCTGGGCTTCGACGCGGTGCACGAGAGCATCGAGGCGCTCTATCACGATCTCTTCATCGACACCTGCGACGACTGGGTGATCCCCTACATCGCCGATCTGGTCGGCACCAGCCATCTCAAGGGCGATCCGTGGACCCTGCGCGCGGACGTCGCGGACACCATCGCGCTGCGCAGGCGCAAGGGCACACTGGGCGCGCTGGAGCGGGCCGCCGCGAACCTCACCGGCTGGGCGTGCCGCTGCGTAGAGCTGCGCGAGCGCCTCGGGTGGACGCAGCACCTCAATCACCAGCGCCCCGATGCAGGCGGGCTGCCGCCCTACGGTTCGCCGGCGATGACGCGCTTCGCCGTGCCGCGCGGCGGCACCGTGCCGGTGCGCGATCCGGCCATGCTCAGTCTGCTGGGCACGCCCTTCGATCCGCTCGCCTACACCGCCGACGTGAAATCGGCCGGCCGAGAGGCCTTCGGCGACGGTGCGATCCATTACAACCTGCCCAACCTGGCGGTGTTCCTGTGGCGCCTGGAGGCGTACCGGCTGCGGGTCAGCGTGCCGCTCGCCAAGGGCTTCACCAATCTCGGGCCGCCCCCCGCCGGCAGTCACCGCGCGCGCTTCGCCGTGTACTTCGATCTCGATCCCCTGGACCGCCCGGTGCGGCTGTTCAACACCTGGCGCACGGCGCCCGATCGGCTCACCCGCCCGGACGCGGTGCCGGGGCCCGTGCTCGATGCGCGCCTGACCACCGGGTCGGAGGCGGGCAATCCCGCGGCGTACGTGAGCGTCGATGTGTTCGACGCGAGCGCCATACCTCCGAGCGGGCTGGACCTCGGAGACGTGGGGCTGCAGCTCTACCTGCCGCAGGCGGCCTTCAGCGGCATCGACTGGACGTTTCGCGGCGACAACCTGTGCGCCTGGGAGCAGGGCCTGCGACGGCCGCTGCGGCGCTACGAGATCGTGGTCGATCCCGATATCGGGCGCGTCATGCTCGGCGTGGCGAACGCGGCCGAGCGTGATGCCTTGATCGATGCGAGCGCCGGCGGCTTCGACTCGCGCATCTATTGCGGCTACACCTACGGCGCGGCGGGTCCGGTGGGGGCGCATCCGATCTCGCGCGCCGCGAGCCCGACGGCGTTCGCGGGGGAGCCGGTGGACAGGCGCGTGGTGAGCGCCCTGCCGGGCGGGACCTCGCTGCAGTCGGCGCTCTCCAACATCCACGACGCACCCACGCCCATCGTGGTGGAGATCCAGGACAGCCTGGTGCATCCGCTCGACATCGACACGCTCCCCGGCGCCACCAACGCCGACGGCCCGGTCGCGATCCAGCTCAACCGCTCGCTGGTGATCCGCGCCGCGGGCGACCAGCGGCCGATCATCCTCCTGGCGCGTCCGCTGCGCTTTCGACCCACCACGCCGGGCGACGCGTCGGTGGCGCACCTGGCCGTGCGCTTCGAGGGCGTGTATCTGGCGCGCGCCCCGGGCTTCGCGGCCAACGCACCGCTGGTGGCGCGCGCGGCGCTGGCGCGATTGGAGTTCGACGGCTGCACCTTGGATCCCGGCGGCCAGCGCCAGCGTGACGGGACGCGCGAGGCGTTGTGGCCGGCGCTGAATCTCGCGCAGCCGTACGGGTTCGCGGATCCTGCCGACGAGGACGCCTTCGCACCTACGCCGGACGTGCTGCTGCGCCGCTCCGTCGCCGGCGCCCTGGCGCTCGATGAAGGGTATCGCCTGGCGGTGATCGACAGCATCGTCGACGCGGGGGCCGGTGTGGGCGACGCGCCGGGCGGCGTTTACGCGCTGTCGTCCGCGACCGCGCCGGACACGGGATGGAGCGCGCCGCTGCACGTGCGCGGCGCAACTTTCTTCGGGCGCGTGCGCACCGCCGAGACGTACGGCGCGGGCGGCATCTTCGCGCAGCGGCTGGAGGTGTGGAACAACCAGACGGGCTGCCTCAAGTTCTGCTGGTTCTCGGGCGATGCCGACCGGCTGCCGCCCAACCACGCCTGCGTGCATGCACCGGACGCGAAGCTCGCGTTCACCAGCGATTGGTTCGGCGATCCCGGTTACGGGCAGCTCGCCCGCGCGAGCGACTTCCGCGTGCTCTCGCGCGGGCCCAACGACGATGCGATGGGTGCGTTCGGCTTCCTGCTGGAAGCGCACAAGTGGGCCAACCTCCAGATCCGCTTCCGCGAGTTCATGCCGGTGGGCGTGCGGCCGCTGCTGCTGCCGGTGACCTGAGGTGCCGTTTGCAGGCCGATAGGTGAGAAAAGACCATGAAAGGCGACTTCTCCATCTGGCGCTTGGGTAAGCACGACAACGACCAGGGCGTGCTCTATCAACAAGGTCGGGTCATGCGCGACGCCGATCTCACCGCTGGCGAGCTCATCGACCTGCACTGGAAGAAGCAGGCCGGCCGCGACGTGATGGGCGCGGGTGTGGCGGCGGTGCCAGCCACGGAGCCCGACGGGTTCCGGGTCCAGTCGGCCGCGGTCAGCGGCACGCCGGCGCAGGTGCATCTGAAGGTGCACCCGGGCCGGCTGTGGGCCGACGGGCTGCTGGTGTATCTGCCGGAAGATCCTGCTGCGCCGGGCGCGCCGGTCGAGCGTGTCGCCACCTACTTCGGACCGCCCATCACGAGCCCCATGCCCACGGTGGCGAGCATCGGCGACGACGTGCGCGACGCGGTGGTGCTGGAGGTGAGCCTCGAGGAGATCAACGGCTTCCAGGACCCGGCGCGGCTGATCGAGGCGGCCCTCGGCGGCCCCGACACGGCCGAGCGCATCCACACGCGCTTCGCCTTCCGATTGTTGCGCCTGGGCGAGAACGAGAGCTGCGACACCATCGCGGGGAAGCTCACGGACGATCCCGCGGCGAAGGGCAAGCTCAGTGTCTCGCTGCAGCCCGCCACGACCATCTCCGGCGACTGCCCGGTGGTGGCAGGCGGCGGCTACACCGGCTTCGAGCACAATCTCTACCGCGTGGAGATCGCGCAGACCGACAGCGCAACCGCGCGCTTCAAGTGGTCGCAGTTCAACGGCGCGCTGGTGGGGCGGGGCGAGTTCGATGCCGCCGCCACGCCGAAGCGCTGCGTGATCACGGCCAACCGCGCCGCCATCGTTACCAGCGGCCTCACCGAGTTCTATCTCGAGGCGCTGCAGCTCGACGCCGCGCTGGGCCACTGGCGCGTGGTGTACGGCGCGCAGGCCAACCTCAACAGCGATCACGACCTCGAGCTGACCGATCCGCCCGTGTTCGGCGCCTTCCCCGCGGCGACGGACAGCGTGTTCTTCCGCCTGTGGAACGGGCTGGCCGACGTCGCGGACTTCACCGACGCCGCCGCGCCGGTGGAGCTGCGCGACGGCATCCGCCTGGTGTTCGACGCCCCTGCTGCCGGCAACTATCGTCCGGGCGACTACTGGACCTTCGCGGTGCGCGCGGGCGAGGTCAAGAACCCGGAGACCCTGATCGACCACTTGCCGCCGGCCGGCCCGCACTACCACCGCGTCCCGCTGGCCGAGATCCAGTGGACCGCGCGCCAGGACACCACCCTCGACGGCGGCATCGAGGACTGCCGCAAGCGCTTCCGTCCGCTCACCAACCAGAAGTTGTGTTGCTCCTTCCTGGTGGGCGACGGCATCTCCAGCTTCGGCGATTTCAACGCGCTCGAAGAAGCGGCCGCGCACCTGCCGGCAGGCGGCGGCGAGCTTTGCCTGCTGCCGGGCCTGCACTTCGCGAATCTCGAGCTGACCGGGCGCCACGACGTGACCGTGCACGGCTGCCCCCGCCGCACCTTGGTGCTTCCGCGCCTCGCGCGCGCTGCGGATCCCATCATGCATGTGCGCGGCGGCGGCGGTGTGCGGGTGTACGACCTCGATCTCGTCGCGCCGTTCGGTGCGGTGGCGGTGATCGAGCCCGGCGACCAGGGGCCGGCCAGGGACATACGCGTCGAGGACTGTCGCATGCTGGCGCGCACCTACTGCCTGCGCGTGAACGGCGCCGAGGACGTGACCATCGCGCACAACCGCATGTGGGTGCTCGACACGGCGCAGGGCAAGGTGGCGATCTCGATGAAGGCCGCGGGCGCGCTCATCGAGCGCAACGTGCTGGGCGTGTGGCCGTTCGAGATGAAGCCGCCCGGGACCGACGGCGGCAACGGCCGCGAGACGCCGGATCCGTCCGATCCTTGCCAGGATCCCGAGAGCCTGTACGGCAACATCCAGTTCGTGCGGGTGTACAGCGCCTACGTGTGGGCCACGGCCGTGCTGGCGGCGCCGGCCCAGCCCTATAAGGCGCTGGGGGGCGTTCATCTGCTCGGCAGCTGCGAGCGGGTGCGCGTGCTGGAGAACGCAGTCGACGGCGGCGCCGGTCACGGCATCACGCTCGGCGGCCTGCTGCCCGGCGAGCCGCTGCCCGCGGCCACCACCGAGGGCGCCAGCAGCCCGAGCGTCACGCTGACCGAGCCCTACATGGTCGGCTACACCCAGGACCAGAGCAATCNNCTGTCTGCGGGCGGCACGCCTGCGGCGCAGGATCGCAGCAACGCCCAGGGCTACTTCGAGATGAAGCTCGAGGAGGGCACCTATCAGGTCAGCGTGAGCCCCGGCTGGCGCATCGTCGAGCTGAAGCAGAGCGAGTTCGAGGGCACGCCCTTCTACGTGCTGGTGCTGGCGCCGGCCCCGGTCGAATTACCCGACGAAGCGGCCTTCCTCTACGAGATCACGATTCAGGAGAACGAGATCGTGCGCATGGCGCTCTCGGGGATCGGTTTCCGCCGCTTCTCGGATGAGCCCGCCGAATTGCCCGCGCCGACGCTGTCCGACCCGGAGAGCATCGTCGACTACCTCTCCGCCATCCTCACGCCGCGCGAGCTGCTGGGCGTGGCCAACGTCGTGCGCGACCTGATGATTCGGGGCAACCGCATTCACGACAATCTGCGCGCGGTGCTCGACGACGCGCTGCGCAAGGAGGTGCAAACCATCGGCCAGGGCGGCATCTCGCTGGGGCTGACGGAGTCGGCGGTGATCGCCGACAACCTGATCTACGAGAACGGCGGCAGCGCGGTCAAGCCCATCTGCGGCATCTTCGTCGGCGCCGGCGAGGACGTGCAGGTCACCTCCAACCGCATCACGGCCAACGGCGTGCTGCCCGACGATTACGAGACCGCCCGGCTCGAGGGCGTGCGCGGCGGCATCTTCGTGCGCTTCGCGACCGCCTTCGTCGCGGGCGGCACGGCGGATGCCAACCAGAAGCCGGCGCTGCGCATCGAGGACAACCGCATCGACCAGCCCGCCGGCCGCGCCATCACCGCCTACGCTTTCGGCCCGGTGTCCTGCGTGGGCAACTTCCTCAACAGTGAGCGCGCCGGGCGCTGGAATGTTCTGGATGCGCTGATCGGTGCGGTGCTGATCCTCGATCTGGGCGGCGTCCATCGCTTGCTGCGCTTCGGGAAGGCGGTCAACGCGCTGGACACCGCCGGAGATGCTGCGATCAATACCAATGCGGAAGCGCCCGCCGACTCGGAGGTGCTCGCCGCCGCGCCCGCGGCGACCACCGGCGACTTCCGCAACCAGGCGCTGGCCGAGCTGGTGCTGCCCGGGGGCGAGGTCCTGTTCAACAGCAACCAGGTGCGCATGGGGCCGCTGAACCGCACCTTCATCTCCCAGCTTCTGCTCACCCTGGACGACACGGGCTACGACGCCAACCAGAGCGCGGCGTTCCGCTCCGACCTGCTGTTGGCCAATGCCCTGGTGCTGGCCAACACGCTGCGCACCACCGACAACCGCTGGCGCGAGGATGCGAGCAGTTGTTACTTTTCACTGCTCAGCTATGCCGTCACGATGAACGCTTCCGTGAGCCCGGGCATGAATACGTGCGCCCACAATCAGGGCGATCACTGTATCGTGCCCCTGGCGGCCGCGCCGATCCCGGTGGTGGACGACGGCAACCTGGAACGCAATCGCGCCTTCTGTCAACGCATCGAGGCGGAGCCGGCCACATTGAGCAAGTACCTCGTGCAGGGACTGATGGCGGCGTGGGCCTCGCAGAATGCCGGCACGATCACCGCGCAGCAGGCGCCGGCACTGGCACGGAAGGCCACCGTGCAGTCGCTCCATTCGGTGACGACGCTGCAGGCAAGCCATCAGCACGCGTACCTGGCCGAGAGCGGGCGCCTGGCAGGCACGTACGGCGCCGACAACCCGCGAGTGACCGCCACGGCCCAGCGCGCGCAGAAGAACGCGGCGGTCCTGCGGCAGCTACAGGTCGAAGGCGAGCTCGCCAACATCCCCCCTCAGCAGCCGGCACCCGACTCCGGCGCGGTCCTCGACGGGCGCGTGGTGGACCCGGCCTACCGCGGGCGCGCAGACCTCAGGGTCGAGCTGGTGCGCAAAGACGGCACGGCGGTGGGCGTGGCCGGGACCACCGATGCCACCGGCTACTACGCCGTGAGCATGGACAAGGAGACCGCTCAGGCGCTGGCCAGGGAGAGGGCGCTGTACGTGCAGGTGAGCGACACAAGGGGCGCCGTGCTGCAGCGCTCGGAGACGCCCCTGCAGATCCGGCCCGGCGCCGCCGTGCGCCGCGAGGTGACGGTGCCGGTGAAGACGGCGCCGCAGTCGGTCATCGACGGCGCCAAGGTGATCTATCGCGGCGGTGCGCCCGGCGGCAGGTCCACGCCGCTGGAAAACATCAAGGGCATCGGGCCGGTGACCGCCGCCAAGCTGCGCGCGGCGGGCATCCCGGACGTCGAGACGTTCCTGCGAACGCCCGGCGAGAAGCTGGTGGAGATTGCGGGGTACGACGCCGAGGTATTGCGCAAGCAGGCGGAGGAGGCGGTCCGGGGCGGCGCGGCGACCGAGGGGGAGACGCCGCCGAGGGAGGCGCCGGGCGAGGATGAGACGGGAGAGGGTCCGCCACGGCCTCGCCGGAGGCGGAGCAAGAAGACGCCGAAGAAGAAGTAGCGGACCCGGTGCCGGGTGATGGGCGGGCACGCATCCACCGCCGCGGCGAAGGCGAGACCGGCGCAGCCGCAGGCCGAGGTGGTGCGGCCGACCGTGCGCGCGGGCAGAGATGCTTCCCGCTCCCCGGGCGGCGCCATGACGCGCGACGGGAACGGCGCCGGCTGCGGCCCGGCGAACCCCGGCGTCGCCCGATGCGCCTGCGGCGGCGGCTGTCCGCGCTGTGTGGCGGCATCCGGGCATCGGGCTCTGCCGGCAACGGTGCGCTCGCGCGCCGAATCCATGCTGGGGGCCGATTTTGCAGGCGTGTGGCTTCATCCCGACGCCGCTCGTGTGACCGCGCCATTGCGCGCACGCGCGGTGACCCACGGTCAGGCGATCTACTTTCGTCCGGGCGAGTTCCAGCCGGGCACGCCGGACGGCGACGCCCTCATCACGCACGAGCTCGCGCATACCTTGCAAACGCGCCAGCGGGAAAACGGCGCCGCCGCATCCATGGGGCCCGTGTCCGAGCCCGGCGACGCCCTGGAGCAGAACGCCGACGCCCTGGCGCGGGGCGAAACCACGCACGTCCTCGCAGCACCGGCCGGCGCGGCTCTGCGCTCACCGTTCGATTCCGAGAGCGCCGAGGAGCGCGCCCGCCGCGAACGCCTGCTCACCTCGATCGACAACGCCGTCGACCGGATCCTGCGCTTGCTGCGCACGGGCGGCCTGCTCGATCGCGGCGAGGTGGCCACCGAACGGGGCGGGGTCCGCGGGGTGATCTACGGCCCGGCGGGCGCCGCCAACGAGAGCTTCACCAGCTACGCCGACCGCGACGACCGGCTGCGCCGGATCGTGCGCACGCTGCTGGCCATGTCGAGGCTCTACCGCAGTGCGCCGATACCGGCCGAGTTTGCCCCTCCGACCCGGACAACGATGCAAGTGCAAAGGGAGGGTCAGGCGCCGGTCCAAAGGACCCACTATCAATCCTCGGTGCCGGTCGAGGGAGGAACGGCACACTTCGGGGGCCGCAGCCCCGAATGGGCCGACCTGCAGGCGGCGTACAAACGCTACCAGATCTCCGAAGGGCAGACGGGTGCGGCGTACGACTTCGACTGGCTGTATCTCGATCCCGCCGCCACCATCGTGCCCGGTGCGGCCCGCGGGGCGCCCCGCATCGGGCGGGGCGTTCCGACCGGCGCCTACATGGTCGTGCCCGACATCGAGCACGATCCGCTGCGCTACTGGCGCCTCGACGGGTACTCCCCCATCCCGCAAGGGAGCACCATCGTCGAGTTCTGGCACGACGACTTCGGCTACTACTACATGCATCGCGGCCAGCGCATCGACGTCCCGAGCCCCTGGTCTCCGTGAACGCGCCGATGAGGTACGCCGCTGAGAAAGGGTCATCGTTGCGCCGGACTGGCAACGGCGTCGAGTCTGCGGCGAAGGCCGCTTCCGCGCAACGCGGTTCGCCGGCGTCCGTCGGCGCGCCGGCATCCGCCTGCGCCTGCGGCGGCGGCTGTCCGCGCTGTCGCAGCGGGATCCAGACCAAGCTCGCGGTGAGCGTGCCCGGCGATCCTCTGGAGCGCGAGGCCGATCGCGTCGCCGAGCGCATCGTCAGCGGACTCGCTGCCATGCCCAGCGCCGCCGCCGGTCCGGCGCAACGCGTGCAGCGCGTACCCGCGCTGGCGCCGCCAGCCGAGGAAGACGGCGACGTCGGCCCGGGTGACGAAGACGCCGAGGAGACCGGCGAGGACACCGTCGTGCGCTTGCCCGCGCCCGGTGGCGAAGGGTCGCCACCAGGCCGCCCGCTGGAATCGCGGCTGGCTGCGCGCGCGTCCGGCGGCCGCACCTTGCCACCGGCGATCGCTCAGGCGCTGGGCGCTCGCATGGGCGCGGACCTGAGCGACGTGCGCATCCACGACGACGCACAAGCCGCGGGGCTCGCGGCACATCTGCAGGCGCGAGCCTTCACCTGGCGCCATCACGTTTACTTTGCCCCCGGAGAGTATCGTCCGCATGAGCGCGAGGGGCTGCGCGTGCTCGCCCACGAGCTCGTGCACGTGGTGCAGCAGGGTGCGGTGGCGCCGCGGATCCCGGCGCCCCTGGCGCCCGGGGCGTACGGCCTGCGCATCGTCGATGAGCAAGGCGGCGAGAAGTTCCTCGGTCCCCCCATCTCCCCCTTCGAGAGCATACCGGCGGGCGCAGCCGAACCGGAGCGAACCGTGCCGGAGGAGCGGGAATCGGAAACGGCTCCCGTTCAGCGAGTGCCCGGGGTGGGTTCAGCTTCCACCGTGCTCATCCAGCGCACGGCCACTTTCACCAAGCCGACGGTGAAGACCGCCAATCCGCTGCTGCGGGTGATGAAAGGACTGACCCCGGGCCTGACCACCCCCGAGATCAACGGCCACAAGAAGCCGTCCGGCAAGCAGCTGCTCAAGGCGCTGGCGCCGACCAAGGTGAAGCAAACGGGCAGCGGCGGGGCAGGCGTGACCTGCCGGTTCGATGGCTTCGACATTGCCACCACGGCGGAACAGATCGTGTCGACACCCGCGCCCGCAGGCGGCTGGACGGCGACCGTGGGACCGGCTGCCGCGATTTCCAGCAGCCCGAAATGCGCCAAGGTGGCGAAGCTCCCGCTCACCATGAATGCGTTGCCGAGCAACGCCGACTTCGTCAAGCGGGTGCAGCAAAGCGAGGACGAGCACGTGGCCGATCTGAGATGGCTGCACGCTCGCTACCTGGTGCCGTACGACGCCTTCGTCAACGGACTGAAGGGCAGCGGCGCCGATCTGCGGGCGTGCGGCCAGGACCTCATGAGCAAGCTCGGTTTCCACCGGACCGAAGCCGCACTCGAGTTCTCGCGCGGTTGGGCGACGTCGGTAGAGAAGCTCGATGGCCCGCTGGGCACCCATACCGACACGGCTCGTATCGCCACGAACGCCGCGTGCAGCGCAGCCACGTTGACGGTAGGCCAGCCAAAAGCGACCAAACCCCATGCCGGCCCAGGCAACGTCGCGCCGGTGAATCCGACGGTCACCAACTTCAATCCCGCCAATGTCAAGGTCGTCGGCAAAGACCTCAAGGACGGCAAGACGCTGGTCAAGAGCTTCGGCAATGCCGCCGATGCCACGGCGGCGCTCGCCGTGATCCGGCATTACCGCATGACCTCGCGCAACGTCATCGGATCGTTGGAGTACTTCCTCGTCGGAAAAGCCGCGCCAAAAGGGGCGCTCAAGGGCGCGAACGAATTCAGCATCGACCCGAAGGGTTTTCAGGTCACCTTCGGTTTTCCCAATGCCGGCAAGTGGGCGATTACCGACGTCTCAGCAATCGCCACGGGCGTCAACGTCAACATCATCGCCGACTTCGGCGCAGACCGCGACGAGGCCTACTCGGCCTGGTCGATCCTGTCCGCCTTCGGCTTTACGCACAAGGGTTGGGTCGGCGGCACGCGCCAGAAGCCGGAAATGACCTATTTTCGCGTCTGATAGCCCCATCCTCATCCCGGCTGCCGATGCTCGATCGGTTGACTCCGGACGAAGCTTCGGCGCGACGAGCTTCTGCTGTACCATGCGCAACGCCGAGCGCCATCTACGCGAAGGGCGCGAGCGCGGGAATCTCTCCGCGCACGACCTCGAACTGGTCCGGGTCGGCTTCGAAGCGGTGCGGCGCCGCCGTGAGGGCAGGCCGCGCTGGCCAACCGGACGCTGGCCGAGATCATCGCGGTGCCCATTTACGGCAGCGAAAATACGAAGTGTTCAGGGGGCGTTAGCCTCCGCGGCAATTCGATCGATGCATCTCATCTGCACTGACCGGCGACATGCGGCCTCGAAAGCGCGTGCATCCGGAGCGTGGGCCGATCGCTCCGAGTCCCTCCCGGTCGTGACGACCGAGGAAGCCGCAGATTGATGGTGCGGTGAATCGGCGATGTCCAGAGCGAGCCTGACCGGCGTACGACGAGATCGCAGCCGACCGCGGGTGGGCCCCCCTTCCGCGCGGGGCGCGATGCGCGCGCGCTCGTTGCCCGCAACGACCCACTGCCCGTGCGGCGGCAGCTGCCCGCGCTGCGCCGGCGGACCGACACCCTCGCCCGTGGCCTCGCGCGGGCGGGCGATGGAGCCCGGCGTGCGCGGCCAGCTCGAGGCGGCGTTCGGCGCCGGTCTCGACGGCGTGCGCGTGCACACCGGTCGCAAGGCGGCGCGCGCCGCGCGCCGCCTCGGCGCTGCCGCGTTCACCGTCGGCGACAACATCTTCTTCGGCCGCAGCCGCTACGCGCCCGGCTCGACGGACGGCCGCCGCTTGCTGGCGCACGAAACCGCGCACGTGCTCCAGCAGCGCGGCGCGGGGGGCTTCGTGCCGCGCGCGGGTCGCCGCGACGAGGCGGCGGAGCGGGAAGCGCACGCGGCCGGCGTGGCAGTCGCGCGCGGCGAGGCATTCCAGACGCGCGTGACGACGCCGGCCCAGGTTTCGCGCGACGAGGCGGCGGACACCGAGGCCGCCGACGCGGATCTGCTCGAAAACCCGTACAACGCTGGGCTCGCGGCCGAAGAGTTCGCCCGGCTCACCCTGAGCGTCGTCAAGGATCCGATCCTCGCCGCCCTGCGCCGGCACGACTCCATCGAGTTCCTGCGGCGTCTGCGGCAGCTCGATAACACCGACCGCGCGCTGCTTCTGGCCGATACCGCGTTCCTCGACGAGGTGCACCGCTACCTGCGCGGGACGAGCTACTGGATGGTGCTCCTCATCCTGCGCTACGGGCGCCGGGCCCGCCCGGACTACGTGCGGCAGCTGCTGCTCGCGGTGACCTTCGGCGAGTGGCAGACCGTACGCGATCTGATCCGTGCGTTCCCCGAGCTGCGCAACCCCCACATCGTGCCGGGCGTGCGCCGGATGCTCGACGAGGCGCTGCGCGGACGGCCCGAGCACGACGGGATGCTTGCCATCTTCGATCAGCGCGCGACGGCGTGGCACACCGAATCGGGCACCTACCGCGAAGTGCACTACGAGCAGCCGGAAGGAGGTGGAGCGTACGCGCTCGAGCGGTTCACCGGCATCACCCGCTACTCGTTGACGCGCACCGCGTCGGAGCTGCGGGTGGTGGTCCGCATCCGTCTGGTTCCCAAGGACAACCCTACCGAGACGTACTACCCGGAGGACGCCCGCCGGCGCGAATGGCGCAATGCCATCGAGGAGAACTGGAACAACCGCTTCCGGATCACCAACGGCACGACGCGGCTGCGGGTGGTGTTCGTGCCGGTGTTCACCGAGAGCTCGCCGCACCACACCGTCGAGGTGGATCCGAGCGAGGACTATGTCCGCTCGAGCGAGCACATGTGGTGGGCCCGCGCCTCCGGCCTCACCGTGGCCCACGAGTTCGGGCACATGATCGGCAATCCCGACGAGTACCGCCTGCCCGGCGGGATCGCCGAGATCGGGCCCGAGCACGGGCTCACGGTGGCGGAGGAGCTGCGCAGCAGCGTGGAAGGCATCACCGGCATCGAGCGGCCGCGCCGGGTGGGCGGCCACACGCTGCCCGGGATCATGGGCAGCAAAGTCGGCGGTGCGCTGCCGCGGCACGCGTGGCCCGTCGTCGCGGTGTTCAACGCCCACCTGCTACAGGCGGGCGAGACGCCGTTCCGCCTCGAGTGACATGAGCTTCGCACTGCCGGATGAGGTGCTCCTGCACTACAGCCACAGCGGCGGCGCGCCGCCGGCCAGCCTCGACGTCCTCACGGTATCGGTCGACGGTACCGCAAGCTACCTCGCCGGCAATCCGTGGCCGCAACAGCCGCCGTTCGACGAGCTCGGGTGGTACGCAGCCGCGCTCCCGGAGGCAATGTGGCGGGCGATCGGCGCAGGCGCGCGCGTGGCGGCATCGAGCTCGGCGGCGGGCGGCGGCATCCAGTCTGATACGGGCCGCGAGTTCTTCGCCGTGCGGGTGGATGGCCGGGTGTTCACGGCGCGCTGCAATCCGGCGCACGTTGCGCCTGTGCTCTCGGCGTTGCGGGCGGCGGCGCACGAAGCGATCCGCTGGCTGCGCGGCCATCCGGTGCGAACGGTACGGGGGGCGCTCGCGCTCGACGACCGCGCGCCCGATCGGCTGATCGTGCGCCTCGCGAACCGGGGGCGCGAAGCGTTCGTGCTGCAGGGGTCCGCGGCGCCCGGTGCCGAGCTGGAGATCCGCGCCGCAATCCGGCCGGCCAACGGCGGGCGCGCGGCACACACCGCCGCGCCGGACCGGCTGGTCGGCGAAGCGCCGCTCGCCGTGCTGTCCGCCGAGGGTGCGCCGCTGGAGCGCACGAGGTGGCGTCTCGAGCCGGGCGCCGCCATCGTGCTGACGCTCGATGCGACTCCCATCGACCTCGGCCGCGCCGCCGCCGGGGTGCTCGAGTGTCTTATCCGCCTGTGCTTTCCGCGGCCCGGGACGGACGGCACGACGTTCGTGCAGGAGGGGTGGCTGCTCGCGGCGGCGCTTACGCTCCCCGCGGCGCCGGCCGGGACGACATCCTGAGCGCCGGGCAGGCCGTGATGCGCGCGCACCCGGGAGGACCGCGCACCGGGTTACGCGCGCACGCGGAAGCGGATCATCGCGTGCTGGCGCATGCTGCGCTTCGGTGATCGCTTTCTGGTGCGAAGCCGTGCTCGGAGACGACCGCATTGAGCCTCGACGACGGTCTGGTAAGCTCCAGACCCAGGCTGGTGGCAGCTTTCCTGGAAACGCCCGTGCCCATCTACCTGGAAACCTTTCGCGCCACCGTGGCACCCGCCGACTGTGACCATCTGGGCCACATGAATGTGCAACATTACTTTCGCGCGGTGAGCGATGGGATGTTCGCGGTCATGGTACGGCTGGGACTTACGCCCGAGGAGATTCGGCGCCGGGGGCTCTCGTTTGCCGTGGTACGAGCGGAGACCGAATTCCATCATGAGCTTTTTCCCGGCGACGTCATCGCGCTGGAATCGACAATCCTGAAGGTTGGAGGAAGATCGGCCACCTTTCATCATCGCCTGAGAAATCTGTCCACCGATGACCTGGTCATGAGCACCGAGTTCAAGTGCGTGCTTCTGCAGCTCGGCAAGAAGCAGGCGGCCGTCATTCCCCGGGATATCCGGGACGCGGCGGCGGAGCACTTTGCGACTGAAATCTGAGCGCTTGCCAGCCGCGGGCGCCGCATCCCCGTCCGGCAAGTCTTCGCTCGGCGGGCGCTACACGATCGCGTGCTGGGAAGAGGCGGTCGCGGAGCTGGACGTGCGCCGGCGGATCCCGCCCCGGCTACAAAACACCGAGCAGGAGAGCGCGTGGGCCGGTGCTGCCCGCCTCTTCGCCTGAGGGTGCTACCACGCTGGCCGCGATGAGCGCATCGAGCCCGGGTGCGGCATCCTGGTCGAACGTGACCATGCCTTCGATGAGTGAGGGGAGATCCTCCGGTGGGGCGCTGACATGGTCGGGCAGGCGCCGTTCCTGAAAAACCGCAACGGGCCCTGAAGAGTGATGTTCGACGCGGGCGTTCGGTGAGGGGCTCGTCGTCCCCAGCGCCGCCGCCTGGGGCGGCCGGGAGTCATTCGTCCCGGCGGCGTGATGGTGTCCGGCTCCGGGTTTCCGGTTCCTGCGCGTCGCGCCAGAGGTCGCCGATAACCGGGTCTTCCGCTTCCGGGGACGGGTCGCTCTCCCACTCGTAGCGCCGGCGCGGGGTCAGGGGGTCGCGGCGCCGCAGCAGGAAGGCGGCGAGCACGCCTGCGAGCGCGCCGAAGAGGTGGGACTCGAAGGAAATACCCGGCTTGGTGGGCAAGATGCCCCAGACCATACTGCCGTAGAGGAAGAACACGATCATCGCCAGGGCCATGGATGGCCGATCCCGGCGCAGCACGCCGATCACGAAGACGAAGAACATCATCCCGTAGGTGAGGCCGCTGGCGCCGAGGTGGGTGCCCTCCCGGGCGAGCAGCCACACGCCGGCACCGGAGCCGAGCCAGATCATCGGCAGCGCGATTTTGGAGGCGCGAGGGAAGCCGTACAGCATGGCCGTGCCGAGCACCAGCAGAGGGGGGGTGTTGGTGAGCAGATGCGTGAAAGAGCCATGTACCAGCGGGGCGGTGAGAACGCCGTGCAGGGCCGTCGTCTGCCCAGGGCGAATGCCGAGCAGGCCCACGGGGAGGTCCAAGGAGAGCGCCGCGACTTGGATCGCCCAGAGCGCGGCGGTGAAGACGGCGGTGATGGCGGCGGCGCGGTTCAGGGAAATGTCGGGCATGAGGACAGTGTAGAGAAAACACGGAGGCGGCGAAGGAATGCTAGGTTGCTGATGATCTGGCCCGCAACGGACACCTGGACGCGACTGCCGGACATGCCGACCCCGCGCGGCGGGCACACGGCGGCCGCGTTGAATGGGCGGATTCACGT
>JABAHS010000777.1_pt1 | contig 16244 bp, 17 predicted proteins | sample 7062111 | NCBI WGS metagenome assembly JABAHS01 (sample SAMN14534600, study PRJNA622989) | marine sediment metagenome | biome: marine biome [ENVO:00000428]; feature: marine pelagic biome [ENVO:01000023]; material: deep marine sediment [ENVO:00002113]; isolation source: pool of 4 deep marine... | reverse complement strand
AGCTGGCGCAGGTCCTGCGCCGTCTGCACAACTCACCGGTCACGCGCCATCCCGATCTCCTGGTCGGTATCGACACCGGAGACGACGCCGCCGTCTACGTCGCGCCCGGGGGCACGGCGCTCGTCCAGTCGGTCGACTTCTTCACGCCGGTCGTCGACGACCCCTACGACTGGGGGCGGATCGCCGCTGCCAACGCGCTGTCCGACATCTACGCAATGGGCGGGACTCCTCTGACGGCCCTGCAACTGGTCGGCTGGCCGCGCGACACGCTGCCGTTCGATCTGCTCGAAGAAGTCATCGCCGGCGGCGCCTCCACCATGGAGGCCGCCGGTTGCACGATCGTGGGCGGTCACTCGATCGACGACCCCGAGCCGAAATACGGGTTCGCCGTCACCGGCGTGGTCGAACCCGACCGGCTCGTCACCAATGCCGGCGCACAACCGGGCGACACGCTCGTGCTCACCAAACCCCTCGGTACCGGCATCATCGCCACCGCGGTCAAGCACCAGAAGGCCGGCGCCGATGTGGTCGCAAGGGCCGTCGAGGTGATGGCCTCTCTGAACGAGGGAGCCGGCCGGGCCATGACGTCGGTGGGAGTCGATGCGGCAACCGACGTCACGGGCTTCGGTCTGCTGGGGCACCTCAACGAGATGCTCGTGGCTGGTGGAGTGGGGGCTCAATTGAACGTGTCGGCTGTTCCTCTCATCGATGGAGTCCTCGACCTCGCCGCCTCGGGCGTCCTGCCGGGTGGCTCGAAACGGAACCTGGAAACTGCCGCGTCGTTCGTGGACTTCGGCGACACATCGGATGTGCTTCGCAACGTGCTCGCCGATGCCCAGACCTCCGGCGGCCTGCTCATCGCCGTGCACCCCGACCGGCTCGAGTATCTGCTCGAGACCCTCGCCGCCGAGCGTACGGATGTCGCCGCCGTGATCGGATCGATCACCGAGCGGCCCGGTATCCGCCTCCTACCCTGACCATCACCCCTCCTACACTGGGCGTTCATGCCCTCTGCCGTTTCCCGTCAGGTCTGGATCATCTCGATCGGTGTCGGCTTCGTGATGACCGGACTGACCCTGGTAGCTCCCATCCTGCCGCTCTACGCACTCGAGTTCGGCGTGTCCTACACGGCCGCCGGAGCGCTCATCACCGGCTTTGCGGTGGCGCGGCTCTTCTTCAGCCTGCTCGGAGGAGTGGCCGGCGACCGGTGGGGCGCCAGGCGCGTCACGGTGTTCGGAACCGCCCTGCTCGCCGTCTCGAGCGTCACGGCCGCGCTCGCCCCGAACTACGGCGTGCTGCTGGGATCTCGCTTCATCGAAGGCGTCGGATCGGCGATCTTCGCCACGACGGCTTTTCAGTACCTTCTGCAGATCACCCCCCGGGAGCGCCTCGGGCGCGCCGCCGCTGCCTATCAGACCGGGCTGCTGGTGGGGGTGGCGGTGGGGCCGTTCGTCGGAGGTTTCCTCGCCGAACTCGGCGACTTCCGGACGCCGTTCTGGGCGTATGCGGTGCTGGCTGCCGTCGTGTCGGCCTCCGCCTGGTTCTTCATCGAGGATATCCCGTCGAGAGGAGCCGGGATCCGGACGGTGTTCTCTGCTGCCGGTCGACTCATACGATCGCCCGCATTCGTCGCCCTCATGCTGGTCGGCTTCGCGATGATGTTCATGCGCGGCGGAGCCCGGGTGACCCTGTTGCCCCTCTACGCCGAGCAATCGCTCGGATTCGACCCGGGCGACATCGGCATCCTGTTGTCGGTGTCTGCGGTCACGAACTTGTTGATCGTGAACCCGGCAGGTCGGTTCGTCGATTCCGTCGGCCGCAAGCCGGTTGCGCTGGTCGGTCTGATCAGCGCAGCGGTCGCCACCGCCGCCTACGCCTGGTTCGACTCTTTCTTTGGGCTCTTGTTGGTTTCGATGGTCTTCGGTCTGACATCGGGTCTGGCGAGCATCGCCCCTCCGGTGATGGTCGGCGATCTCGCTCCCGAAGGGCTCGAGGGATCCGCTGCGGGTGTGTACCGGGCGGCCGGTGACCTCGGCTTCATTGCCGGTCCGCTTGCCCTCGGGGCGGTCGCCGACACCGGGGCATTCACGTCCGGGTTCGTGATCACAGGGCTGATCATGCTGGCGGCGGCCGGCGTTCTGTCGTTCGTCGGTGAGACCCGGCGGGAGCCCGTCACCGACCCGGTATCGTGAGCGGCCGATGACGGATCGGGCACCCTATCTCGATGAACGACTGGAACGCATCGCCTCGGCGTTGTCGATCGGCGGCCTGCAGAGGCACCTGTTCCTCTGCGCAGAGCAGACGGCGCCGCGCTGTTCTACTTTCGAGGAATCGTCGGCGGTATGGACCTACGCCAAGCGGCGGATGAAAGATCTCGAACTGGCCGGTGCCCCGCCGCGCTGGCGCGGCTTCACCGATGACCCCGCCCCGCAGGATTCGCCCCACGGCAACGCGATCGCCCTGCGCACGAAGGTCGACTGCCTGCGCATCTGTGAGCAGGGACCGATTGCCCTGGTCTATCCCGACGGCGTCTGGTACCGGTCGGTCACGCCCGAGGTCATGGAGCGCATCATCCAGGAACATCTGATCGGCGGCAGGCCGGTCGAGGAGTACGTCTTCGCCAGGGACGGGTTGCAGGGTGAGGTATGAGGAAGTGGGTTAAGCGGATCTTCCTGCTGTGGGCCGGATGGCGCCTCTTCGGTGCCGAGCCACAGCCGAAGACCGCTGAAGCACAGGAGCACCCGCTGCGCCTGCCCGGCCGGTCGGTATTCGTCGGCGACAACGAGTTCTTCGTGCGCGAAGCGGGCAGCCCCGACGCTCAGCCGTTACTGCTGGTGCACGGATGGGGTGATCACAGCCTCATGGTGTGGTGGAAGCTGATCGGCAAGCTGGCGACACGGTATCGGGTCATCGTGCCGGACAACCGCAACTCGGGGAAGTCCGATCACCTGCGGGGTCGCTACGAGATCGCCGACATGGCCGACGACCTGGCCGGCATCATGACCGCCCTCGGGATCGATCGCGCCCATGTCGCCGGATACTCGATGGGCGGTCTGGCGGTGCTCGAACTCGCCAGGCGGCATCCCCATCGTGTCGACAAGGTGGTCCTGGCAGGGACGTCGGCCGGTCCGGCGCGGTCCACGGCCGAACGAGCAGTGGGCGGACTGGTGATCGTCCTGGCCAGGGCACTCGACCGGCTGAGCCGCTCAGAGGTCAGTCGCGCCAGGACCGGATATCTCCGACGGGTGGGAGCGGTGCTTCCCCGTCACTACCGGTGGGCCTACTGGCAACACCTGAACAGGGATCCCGACCTCTACTGGTTGGCGGGCTCTGCCATCAATCGCTTCGACGCCCGTCCGTGGATCGCCAAACTGACGCAGCCCGCCCTCGTGATCATCAACACCGACGATCAACTCATGTTCCCAGAGCTGCAGTACGAGCTCGCCTCGCTGCTTCCGGCTCCTGAGGTCTTCGAGATCGCCGGGGCGCGCCACGAGGCGCCGCTCACCCATGCGGGACACATGGTCCGGGCGATGGAGCGGTTTCTGGGGTAGGTCGCGCGCTTCCCTCCCCCGGAGCGCCTTGGCCGTTTGCCCATGACGAACATGGTTGTCGCCGAAAGCTGGACGGGGGCTGCGTCGTTGCTCTGGGCGCCGCCTGAGGTATCCTTACTTCTATACGGCAGTAAGGACAGCGCCAATGGATGCTGCGGCCAAGGTCACATCGAAGGGCCAGATCACCATCCCCAAAGAAGTCCGTGACGCGCTCGGCATCGTCGAGGGCGACGAGGTCGTGTTCCGGGTCGAAGAGCATCGAGCTGTGCTCGCCAGAACCCCCAACCTTCTCGATCTCGCCGGCGCGGTCGAGGTCCCAGCGGTCCGGCGCCACGCTCGCTGGGATGAGGTTCGTTCCCAAACACGACGCACCCGGGCCGAGTCGCGCCGGTGACGGCCTTCATCGACACCAACGTCCTCATCCGGCACCTGACCGGCGATCCCCCGGATCTAGCCGCACGTGCGACTGCGTTTCTGTCAACCGCCGAGGAGTTGCTCCTTGCAGACCTGATCGTTGCCGAGACGGTCTACGTGCTCGAGTCCTTCTACGAAGTCCCGCCTCAGGATGTGGCACGAATGGTCCGATCTATCGTGGCGTTCGCGCCGATCCGGACGTTGGATCCCACGTTGTTGCTCAGGTCTCTCGAGATCTACGAGAAGCACCGCATCGACTACGCCGAGGCGTACCTCGTCGCCTCCGCTGAGCGGGCAGGCGTCACCGATATCGACTCCTTCGATCGAAGCATCGACCGAGTTCCAACCGTCACTCGAATCGAGCCTTGACAACCGCACTCGATAGGTGCCGATCTGGGCGCTCTCGGCGACCGGTGCTGGAGGTCAGCCGCGCGGTGACCTCGTAGACGTATGTCTCTGTTTTGAACGTGTGGGAGAGGATCTCGAACGGCTCAGCGAAGGCTTCTGTGAGTTCGGACCATCCGCAGTGGCGCAGGTTGACGTGTGCTGGGAGTCTGAGGCAACTCCTCCGAACGATCGCAGTGGCCGTCCCGATTGAGGCAGACGCATTCAAAACTGTCACAGAGTCCTGATACGTTGTCAGTGTTGGTTCTTGCACTTCCCCACGAGTGAGAGAGGTTGATCCGGTGTCGTGGAGTGAAGTGTCGGCGGACGATCGTACGGTGGTGTTGGATCAGGCCATGGGGCTGATTGCAGCAGCACAGCGGTTGGCGTTGGATGTGATTGCTGCGGCGGATACGGTTGAAGACTTCCTGGCTGATGGTGCCACCGACATGGTGTCGTGGTTGGTGGCTCGCTATGGGATGGCCCGGTCGACGGCCCGTCAATGGGTGGCGGTCGCCACGAGTTTGCAGGGGTTGCCGGCAATCGCCGACGCGTTAGGGGAGGGCCGGTTGGGGTGGGACAGGATGCGGACGCTCTGCCGGTTTGCCACTGCGGAGTCGGACGAAGAGTTGGCGGAGGAAGCAGCGGAGAGTTCGGCGGCGACCGTGGCGCTGTGGGCGCGGGAGCAACGCAAAATCACCAGTGCCGATTCAGACGACGCGTACGTGGAACGGTCGTTGCGCTGGTGGTGGAACCAGCACGACCGCAGCCTCCGGTTGTCCGGCCGTTTGGCGGAGGATGACGGTGCCCGCCTGGAGAAGGCTTTGGATCGGATCGCTTCGGGCTATCCGAGGAATCCCGACACCACACCGGACTGTTCGATGGTGTTGAGGTGCGGCGGGCGGATGCCCTCGTCGAGTTGGCATCACAGCGATTGGGTGCCGACACGAACCCTGATCGGGCCACCGTCGTCGTGCACGCATCGGTGGAGGCACTGACCGGTGAGGGAACAGGCGAGCTCGAAGCGGGGGTTCTGGTGGGTTCGGAGACGGTGCGACGGCTGGCGTGTGATTGCCGGGCTCAGATGGTGGTGCACAATCCGGATCGATTGCCGCTGGGGATCGGACGCCTGTCACGGACGATTCCCGCCTGGTTGGCCCGGCAGGTGCGCAAACGGGATCGAGGGTGCCGGTTCCCGGGATGTGGAAGAGTCCGGTGGGTGCATGTGCATCATCTCGAACATTGGTCCCAGGGTGGGTCGACCGATCTCGACAATCTGCTCACCCTGTGTGTCTTCCATCATCGGCTGGTGCATGAAGGTGGTTGGACGATCGAGGGGGACCCCAACGGCGAGGTCGTGTTCCGTCGTCCTGATGGGCGGGTGTTCGAACCCCAGCCGTCCCCGTTGGCGGAGGACTGGTTCGACCGGTTCCTCACCGACCTCTCCACCTACATTGGCAGCACCGACCCGCCCGACACCTCGTAACCGTTCGGAGACGCCGGCCGGCAATCCCGATCCGTTCGGTGACGGCCCCGGCTAGGTCTCGACGCCGTTCCGGGCGATGACATCGCGGTACCAGTAGGCGCTTTCCTTCGGGATGCGCTCCTGGGTTTCGTAGTCGACGTACACGATGCCGAAACGCTGGTGATAGCCATGCGACCATTCGAAGTTGTCCATGAGCGACCATTGCAGGTAGCCCGACACAGGCGCGCCCTCTTCGATCGCCCGGTGCACGGCTGCGATGTGCTGCTGGAGATAGCGGATACGGCGCGCATCGTGCACCCCGCCGTCTGCTCCGGGACCGTCCGGGTAGCTGCAGCCGTTCTCGGTGATGATGATGTCCCGCGGCGAGTACTCGCGGGTGATCCAGGTGAGCAGGTCTTCGAAAGCTTCCGGACGCACTTCCCAACCAATCGCCGTGTAATCGGCTCCAGGGACAACCTCGGCTGAGAGTTGGTCAAGAGTCTCGTCGGATGCGGACAGGTGGCGCGTGTAGTAGTTGATGCCCAGGAAGTCGATTGGTCTGGAGATGAGATCGAAATCGCCGTCCTCAACGAAATCGAGACCGTTCGGCAGGTAGCCCTCAGCCGAGTAGTGGTCGATCATGTCCTCTGGATAACCTCGGCCGAACAGTGGATCCATGAGCCACCGGTAGTAGTAGCCGGAGAACCGCTCGGCTGCTTGGTGCGCTGCCGGATCGTCGGAGGCGGGATATGCGGGCTCGAAGTTGACGGCAATCCCGAGGCGCCCGCCGGGCACCGCCGCCCGGAGCACATCGGCAGCCATTCCGTGTGAGAGGAGAACGTGGTGAGCAGCCCGGATCGCGGCGTGCCAGTTCCGCCGGCCGGGGGCATGGACACCGTCCTGGTAGCCCAGAATCGCCGTGCAATACGGTTCGTTGTGGGTGATCCACTCCTTGACGCGGTCCCCAAGTCGATCGGCGACGACCGCCGTGAACTCCGCAAATGCCTCTGCCGTCTGTCGCAACGGCCATCCCCCCTCGTCTTCCAGGGCCTGCGGAAGCTCCCAGTGGTACAGCGTCGGCATCGGGGTGATGCCTGCTTCGAGGAGGCCATCGACCAAACGGTCGTAGAAGTCGAGACCGCGTGCGTTCACCGTTCGCCTTCCGGTCGGGAAGATGCGCGGCCAGTTGATCGAGAACCGGTACACGCCGATCCCGAGATCGGCCATCAATGCGACGTCATCCGGCCATCGGTGGTAGTGATCACAGGCAACGTCGCCGGTGTCGCCGTCGCGGGTTCTGCCGGGGGTGTGGGAGAAGCGGTCCCATATCGACTCGCCGCGACCGTCTTCGGTCACGGCACCTTCGATTTGGTACGCGGACGTGGCGACGCCCCACCGGAAGCCATCGGGAAACTGGAGATAGTGCACGCCGGGAAGGTACCAGGTACGGGGTACGTATAGCGACGGCCGAGCCGTCGCTACTTGTAGGCTTTCTCCCCGGCCCGGATCGGCAGCGACAACCAGTTCTCGTGGGGCGGCAGCGCGCACGAGTAGTCGTCGGAGTAGGCGCAGTACGGGTTGTAGGCCAGGTTGAAGTCGACGTGAATCTTGCCGTCGACCGGGTCCTCGAGGTCCAGGTACCTGCCGGCTCCGTAGCTCTCCTTGCCGGAGGTGGCATCTCGGAACGGCAGGAAGTAGCCGGGATGGCCGGGCGTGCGCAGCAGAGTCAGTTCGGCGGGTTCGCCCTCCACCTCGAACCTGATCTTGCCGGCGCGGTAGTAGGTGCGTGCCGCACCGTCCGACGTGGCGATCTCTACTCCGGTTGGTTCCTCAGGTTCGAAATCGAGGTAGAGGTCGAGATCTTCGGCAGGCTCGAAGTAGTTCAAACCGTTGAACTCTTTGCGTACCTGGAGAGGGAGAGGAGACTGCCGGCTAGATCCGAAGAATTCGTCCTTGTGCCGGCGGAACTCGGTCAGTGTGTGGGCGTCCATGGCCTGGGACAACGCCTGGCAGGTCGGAGGCATTCCGGGCAACAAGTTCCGGGTTTCAAGTTCTGAGTTCCAGGATCACCTCGGATCCGCCGGAACGGCTCCACCACCGCCGTCACTCAAGACCTGAAACCTGGATTGCTATCGCCGTCGTGGGGCCTGTCCGCCGGGTCCTCGCCAGTTCGAGAAAGCTCGCTCGATGCGATCGAAGATGGTTTCGTGGACCCGGTTGACCTGCGGCAGGCGGATGGCATCCAGCGCGCGGCGGAGTCCCCGGCGAATCCGTCCCGCCCAGATGCGAGCCGTCGCAATGCCGATGCCGGCAAACAGCGTCAGAACGCCCGCTGCACCCGCCGCCGCCCACCATCCTGCACCAAGCACGCCGAGCACGAAGGCAAGTACGACGGAGAGCCCGACGCCGGCACCCAGGAGTCCCTTGGCCACCCGTCCGATCAGGCGGGTGTCCGCCTCGAGCGTCACGAGGTGCTTTGACGGCTCCACGCTGTGCACGTGATGGGTGATGGGCCCGACACTGCGAAGCGCGCCGCTGCCTCGCCCGACGCCGAATCCCATCCTCAGTGCGGCGACGGGTGATGGATCCTTTTCCCACACGATTCCGTGGCCGTGGAGTCGCCGCTTCTGCAGGCCCTCGTGCTTCTCCAGCCAGGTGTCGATGGTCTCGTTGACGGCAGCGACATCGCCGTCGACCATCGTCCGCTCTTTCATCCGCACCGGCGCCAGGAACCGGTCGAGGGGAGTCATCTCCACCTGTTCGGAGGCGGTCGCCTCTTCGAACAGGGCACGCCGCACGTGGGCCGGATCGATGCCCACCTCGGCGGCGATCCGTTCGATGTGTTCGGGGTTGAGTGTGTCGGGTCCGTTGTCGTCGTCGAACTGCAGCTCGATGGCGCGCCTGAGCACGCGTTCGACCGACTCCATATTCAGAGCCTCCAGGCGATCGGCGAGGGCCGACGTCGACTCCTCGTCACGGTCGCGGGACTGCTGCGGCTCGAACTCTCGCACCTTCTCAGTATGCCAGTTGCCAATTGGCAATTGCCAGGGGACCTACGGCTTGAGTACCAGAGTTCCCTCGGCGTCGGCCTCTACTGCGGTTCGGTCCCAGTGCATGGGGTGCAGTTCGTTGACGATCCACGCCTCGGTCATGTCGATGTAGTGCTGGTGGAAGATGTGGCCCGACTGGCCGGTCGGATGAACGGTCCTCGATCGCTCGAAGTCCGAGAGGTCCACCACCATCCGCATCGAGGGGAGGGCGACGACCTCGTAGCCGTCGTCGGCAGTCCAGCTCGTGGCATTGACGATGGAACGTCCGCCGTCGACTGCGTATGGGCCACGGTTGAACAGCCATTCGAGCGGAGCGATGCCCGACTCTCCGAAGGTGGCGTTGCGGAACGTTGCCGTGTGGAGGTCGCCCCAGCGCCAATCAGACGGATCATCGCCGAGCGTGTCGGAGAGTTCTCCAATGGCGGCGATCAGCGCCTGTTCGAGGATCTCGTCCCTGTTCTCGACTTCGGACGTCGTGGAGATGTCCCACCACGAGTTCGACGGTTGCGCCAGTAGATCGATGACCACCTCCGACCACCGGCTGCCGCCGTCCGGTCGGAACCGTTCCGGGATCTCGTCGTGGAATGTGAGACGCAGGAGATTCCGCCACACCGACGCGTACAGCGCTGCACCGGACGAATCGGCAGACTGCTGGTAGCTCTCTTCGCCGTCGTCGGCCCACTCGCTGAGCAGATGCTGGGCATCTCCGGCGACCGGCTCATCGGTCCGGAGGTCCAGGAGAGCAGGGACGACCGCCTCCGCATTCAGGTTGCGGCTGTCCCGCTGGAGGTCGGCCATGAAGGCCACGTCGATGCCGTCGGCTCCGGACAGAACGTCGAAGATCCGGTCCCCGCGGTACCCGTAGGCGAGGTCGTAGGCGAGGAAGTAGGGGAATGACCCGTCGACCACGTGCTGATTGGCACTGTGCAGGAATCCCTCCGGGGGATTGAAGGCAGACGGCATGTCCTCGAACGGGACGAAACCCGTCCACTCGGCTGCTCCGGACCACCCGGCGACCGGCCAGCGGCCGTCGCCCGCCGACCGGATCGGAACGCGGCCGGACGACTGGTAGCCGATGTTGCCGTCGACGTCTGCGTAGACGAAGTTCTGTCCGGCGATGTCCCAACGGCTCACCGCCTCCCTGAACTCATCCCAGTTGGTCGCCCGGTTGATGCCGAGCACGGCGTCCACGAGCCGCGAAGGTTCGAGCGCCGTCCATCGAAGCGCCACTGCGTAGTTCGCCGGGACCTCGACGCCCGCCTGATCGCCGAATTCGTCGAGGGGCCCGTACCGGTCGGAGATGATCGGCCCGTGGTCGGTGACGGCGATCTCGATCTCTCTCGGCGTCGTGCCGGCGATCTCGATGACCTCGGTCCGAACGTCGAGATCTACCCACGTACCTCCGGATTCGTATTGGCCGGGATCGTCCGGATTGAGCCGTTCGATGTAGAGGTCTTGAGTGTCGGCGGCCAGATTGGTCACTCCCCAGGCGATCCTGTTGTTGTGGCCGATGATGACCCCCGGCACGCCGGCGAACGAGAAACCCGTCACGTCGAACGGGCAGTTGCCGTCGCAGTGGAGACCGACCTCGTACCAGATCGACGGCATCTGGATGCTGAGATGCGGGTCGTTGGCGAGGATCGGCATCCCGGTTGACGTCTTCGATCCGGCCACCACCCAGTTGTTCGACCCGATCTCTGCCCCGGTTTCGCCCAGCAGGTCGTCGATGGCGCCGATGCGCTCTGAGGTGTGCGCCAAGAGTGCGGCCAGTTCCCCGGCCGGCAGATCTGCCGAGAGATCCGCGCCGGCGGGTGCGCCGGAGGCGTATGGAGATGAGGGCGGCAGGATGTACGGCCGGTCCGCCGGATACGGAGGAAACAGTTCTTCTACCCGGCTGCGCGGAAGCGTGCCCGCCAGGATTGCCCGTTCGATCTCGGCGCCCATGTTGGCCCCGAGGTCCCACGCCATCATCCGTGCCCAGGAGATCGTGTCGACCGGATCCCATGGTTCCGGCTCATATCCGCGACTCTGCAACACCAGGGCGGCGTACTCGAACGACAGTCTGCTCCCGGAGCGCTCGTCGAGATAGGCGTTCACGCCCTCCGCATACGCTTCGAGAATCGCCCGAACGTCGGCGTCGAGTACCTCATACTCCAGCTGAGAGAGCTGCGTGAAGCCGAGGGTGCGGAGAAAGGTGTCGCTGTCGACCTGTGACGGTCCGAACATCTCCGAGAGCCGGCCCTGGCCGATGTGTCGCCAGAAGTCCATCTGCCAGAAGCGGTCCTGGGCGTGGACGTATCCCTGGGCGACGAAGAGGTCGTGCGTGGTCGACGCGTAGATGTGTGGCACCCCGAAGCTATCCCGGATGATCTCGACCGGAGCGTCGAGGCCGGGGAGTCGTGTCTCGCCGTCGATCTCCGGGAACGATCTCCGCACCAGGAAGAGACCAATCAGGCCGAGGACCAGTGACAGTACGACGAACACCGAGAGGATTCGAAGGAGGGACCGACCGAGTACGCGCATGACCGGCAGCGTAGCGGTCTCGATCGCACCCCTCTCGGCGGATCGGCGCTCAATCGACCAGTGTTCCGGCCAGGTCGGTGATGGCGCCGAGATCCGGGATCGGTTCACCTCGTTCTCGTTCAACCGTCAGCGAAGCCGCCGCCACTGCCATGGGCAAAATCCGATGAGGCTCCCACCGGCCGGCAACGCCGTAGGCCACCATCGCCGCCAGCGTGTCGCCGGCTCCTGTGGGGTCGATCGAGTGCATGGTCGGCGGCCGTACGGTGAGCAGGACACCGCCCTCGCGACACCAGGTCGCGCTCTCCCGTCCGCTGGTCAGGACCACGTCCGGTCCCGCCCGTGAGAGGGCGAGCGCGTCGTCCATCTCGTGCTCGTGACTGGACCATACGCACACCGTCAAGGGGGCGGCGGCTGCTCCCGTCACATCCAGCCCGACGGTCGGCACGCCCGCCGAGGAGGCCTCGACGATCGCTCTGGCGCCCCATCTCGCCGAGTAGGCATCGATGGTCGCCACCGAGCGGCCCGTCCACGCATCCTCATCGACGCTCTGCCAGGTGACGTCCTGATAGCCGCTGGAGATGATCGTTCTTTCCCCGTCGGCGCCGACCAGGACCACGCAGTGCGGGGTGCGGACATCCGGGTCGAGTTCGACCATCGACACGTCGACGCCGCGGGCGGCGAGGTCGTCGATGAGCCAGCGACCGAGCGGATCGTCGCCGAGCGTGTTGCCCAGTACCGCCGTGGCGGTTCCCCAGGCGGCGAGCGCCACTGCCGGATTGGCGCCTCCGCCACCGTAGGTGGTCCGGCTGCGGAGCGAGCGTACGTCGTCGCCCGGCCGGGGGAGCGCCGGCAGGTGGTGCACGAGATCGGGATTGATCGACCCGTAGCAGAGCGCAGACAGCATGAGGCAAGGTATCACGTCCCGCAGGCGACGGACACCCAGGCCGCCCCCGGCAGCGCGACTCCACTATGATCCCGGCTCGATGAGCGAGCTGTTGTCCGCGGTAGCGAACAATCTGGGGGTCCCGGAAGCCCTGGCACAACGATCCGCCGAAGCGCGTGCTGCCGCCGACGGTGTGGACGTGGATGAGATCCTTCACGCATGGTCGGGGGGCGCGACCCCGGCGCCGGCGCCTGCCCGGCCCGTGGAGCCTGCTCCGGATGAGGAACCGGCCGTTGACGCTCCCGCTCCCGAGGCGCCTCCGGTGACGGTGCCGGCTCCGGCTCCAGATGACGCCGTGGAGGAACCGGCCGTTCCGGTGGCCGCGGCCGTCGCCACCGCCGTTGTCGAACGGCCTTCCGTCGCAGAGGTCGCTCCCGCGCCGCTCGGCAGCCGCCTTGCGATTCCCGCCGCGCTGGGAGCGGCCGCCGGCTTGCTGTTCGCGTTCGTCACTGCAGCCGCCGGCGCCGTCTTCTTCGTGGACAATGCCGGAACGGTCCCCGCCGACGATGCGGTCCGTGCTGCGGTCGAGGTGCAGGTGTTTCCCGTCGTGATCGGGATGGGCATCCTCGGTGCCGTGTTCGGCGGGTTTCTCGGGGTGATCGGTCGCCGTGGGCCGTCGCTGCTCCGCCGCGATCTGGCCGTGGTCGGAGGGTCCGGGATCGTCGTCGGCGGCATTGCCGGTCTCGTGTTCGGTGCCGCCTCAGGTGGCGCCCTGGTAGCGATGCTCGGTCAGGAGACCCTGGAGGAGGGAGTACTGGCAGTTCCCGTTGCTCCGGCTCTGTGGCTGTTGCTCATCGGAGGCGCTGCCATCGCCGCCGTGAATGCCGTGGTGTCACATGTGACGGCAGTACCCGCGGGACTCCCGGCCGGCGATCTAGCCGATACCGGCGAGGTACGCACTCGATTGCGTCAGTCGATCTTGCTGCCGCTGACGGCTCTTCTGGTGCTGGCACTGATCATTGGGGCCTTCGCCGCCCTCTTCCTGGTGTTTCACGAGGCGGCACCCGCACTGGCCATCGTCATTTCCGCCGGCATCCTGCTGTTCGCCTTCCTCGGCGGCTACCGCCCGAACATCCGTCTCCGCTACACCGAGATCATGGCCGCACTGGCCGGAATTGCCACGGTGGTCCTGGCGATCGTGATGGTCATGCTGGTTCGCGAAGGCCACTGAACCCGGACGGGTCGGTCCGGCGGGTGCTATCCGCTCGTCAAGGCCAGTACACCGAACGTCGCCAGCACGATGGCGTACAGCGCAAACGCCCCGAAGAATCCGGCGGTGAAGAACCGAGCGATCAGCCGCTTCTCGTACCGTACGTGCATGTAGAAGGCCACGACGATGACGAACTTCAGGATCGCCAGGATGATGAGCGTCGGGTACACGATCGATCCTGAGACGCCCGCTTCTTCGACGTAGTAGAGACCCACTTCGATGGCGGTGAGCACGGCGAGGATGAGCGCGATCTGGACGTACAGCTTCGGAGTCGGATGTGCTTTGGTATCGGTGCCGGCCATCGCAGTTCCTATTTGATCAGGTAGACGACGGTGAAGATCACGATCCAGATGATGTCGACGAAGTGCCAGTAGAGGGCCACGTTCTCGAGATTCAGACCGGAGGTCGTCGATAGGCGGCCCCGCCGCAGTGAGATGCCGGCGAGCGTCAGCAACATGATCACACCCACCATGACGTGCATCCCGTGGAAGCCGGTCAGCGTGTAGAACGCAGATGCGGCCGGGTTGGTCGAGATCTTCATCGGTGGATCGTGGAGCACGAATTCGGTGAACTCGTAGGCCTGGCCGGAGAGAAACACCATGCCGAGCAGGGCCGTCGCCACCAGCCAGGTCCGGGTCGACCGCTGGTCGTCGCGATGCATGGCGTGGTCGGCCAGCACCATGGTCAGCGAGCTCATGAGCAGCACGAACGAACTGACCGAGGTGAACGGGATGTCGTAGAGGTCGACCGGGTACGGCTCCGTGTAGCCGGTGCGGCCCTTGAAGAGCAGGTAGTTCGAGATCAGGGCGCCGAAGAACATGAACTCGCTCGAGAGGAAGATCCACATGGCGAGCTTCCGGGTTTCGATCCCGGTGCTCTCGTGTTCCTCGTGGGTGATGCCGCTCATCAGTGGGCCCCCTCTTCCTCGACGGGTTCCAGTGCCCAGCCGATCATCGACGACAGCAGGACCAGCACGCCGAATACCAGCAGCGGCAATCCCCAGCCCCGGGTGTGGTAGATCACCCCGTAGCCGATCAGCATGAACGCAGCGCCGGCGAAGAACGGGAAGTACGTCGGCGAAGGTAGGTGGATCGGTGCCGGCGGGTTCACGCCCTGCTCCTCGAAGAGGGCGATCGTGGCGTCTGCGTCCTCCCGCCGCACCGGACGGCCCTCGTCGTCCTCGTCGTACTTGCGGTGCCACCAGTCGTCGAGTGACTGGACCTGCGGGCTGACGCCGAAGTTCCACTCCGGGGTGGGATTGGGGATGCTCCATTCGATCGTACGGGCATCCCACGGATCCATTCCCGACTCCCTGCCGCGCCGTTTCGAGGTGATCCAGTTCCACATGAACACCAGGATCGAGAGAGCGATGACGAACGAGCCCACGGTCACGACCATGTTCCAGGTGCCGAAGTTGTACTCCTCCGGGTACTTCCAGGTGCGTCGGACCATGCCCTGCAGGCCGAGCCAGTGCATCGGTCCGAAGGTGAGGTTCATGCCGATGAACATGAGCCAGAAGTGCACCTTGCCGAGCTTCTCGGACAGCATCCGGCCGGTGAGCTTCGGGAACCAGTAGTAGAGGCCGGCGAAGATGCCGAAGATGGCGCCGCCGAACAGCACGTAGTGGAAGTGGGCGACGATGTAGTAGGTGTCGGTCTGCTGCCAGTCGGCCGGGACGATCGAGTGGGTGACGCCGGACAGGCCGCCGATGACGAACAGGGCGACGAACCCGAGCGAGAACAGCATCGGGGTNNAACAGCATCGGGGTCGTGAACTTGATCTTGCCCATCCACATGGTTCCCAGCCAGTTGAAGATCTTGATGCCGGTGGGGACGGCGATCGTCATCGTGGCCAGCCCGAACGCCGCCTGGGCGACCGGGGTGATACCGGAGGAGAACATGTGGTGTGCCCACACGCCGAAGCCGAGGAATCCGATGGCGCCGCCGGCGAAAACGACGGCCGGGTAGCCGAACAGGGGCTTGCGGGAGAAGACCGGCAGGATCTCGGAGACGATGCCCATCGCGGGCAGGATGAGGATGTAGACCTCGGGGTGGCCGAAGAGCCAGAACAGGTGCTGCCACAGGATGGGGTCGCCGCCCTGGAAGGTGTCGAAGAACAGCGTCCCGAGTTGCCGGTCGAAGGTCACCATGAACAGGGCGACGGCGATGATCGGCAGCGAGAACAGCAGCAGGAACGCCACCACCAGCGTCATCCACACGAACACCGGCATGCGGAGCAACCTCATGCCCTTCGCCCGCATGTTGAAGATGGTGGCGATGAAGTTCACCGACGAGATCAGCGATGCGAGGCCGAGGATCTGCAGTCCGATGGCGCCGTAGTCGAGCACCGTTCCCGTCGAGAAGCGCGGCCCGGCGTTGGGTTGGTACATGAACCACCCGCCGTTGATGGTGCTGCCCAGGAACGAGGCATCGGTGGCGCCGCCGGGAAGGTTGCCGCCGACCGGGGGCCCGCTCGTGCCGAACAGGAACGACGAGTAGAGGAAGATGCCGCCGAAGATGAAGATCCAGAAGCTGAGCGCGTTCATGCGCGGGAAGGCGACGTCCCGGGCGCCGATCATGAGCGGCAGCAGGTAGTTGAAGAAGGCAGCGCTGACGGGCATCACGAAGAGGAAGACCATGGTCGTGCCGTGCATCGTGAACATGGCGTTGTACTCGGCGGCATCGAGGATCGTTCCGTCGGG
>JABAHS010021332.1_pt2 | contig 16247 bp, 11 predicted proteins | sample 7062111 | NCBI WGS metagenome assembly JABAHS01 (sample SAMN14534600, study PRJNA622989) | marine sediment metagenome | biome: marine biome [ENVO:00000428]; feature: marine pelagic biome [ENVO:01000023]; material: deep marine sediment [ENVO:00002113]; isolation source: pool of 4 deep marine... | reverse complement strand
GGTATGATGCGCGCCCGGTCGGGGGTCGGCCTTGGAGCATTTTGGGGAACGGGGCCCGCGACCTGACAATTCAGAACGGGTCGAACACAACAACAAAGCCGGCGCCTCTGTGCGCCGGCGGCGAATTCGTTCGATCCGCAAACTAAAAAGAGTCGGGAGACAATCTAATGAGTAACGAGTTGGCCCTGTGGCTCTCGATCGGTGCGGGCGGCCTCGCCGTACTGTTCGGGATCTTTTCTTCACAGTGGATTCTCAAGCAGCCGGCCGGCAACGACCGGATGCAGAAGATCGCACAAGCTATCCAGGAAGGCGCCAGCGCCTACATGAACCGGCAGTACGGCACTATCGCCATCGTCGGCGTGGTCCTGTTCCTCGTCCTGGGGATTGCGCTGGACTGGTATACGGCCATCGGCTTCGCGATCGGCGCCGTTTTCTCGGGCCTCGCGGGCTACATCGGCATGTACGTGTCGGTGCGCGCCAACGTGCGCACGGCGGAAGCCGCGACCAAGGGCGTCAACCCGGCGCTGAACATCGCCTTCAAGGGCGGCGCCATCACGGGCCTGCTCGTGGTCGGCCTCGGCCTGCTGGGCGTGGCCGGCTACTACCTGCTCCTGATCGGCATGGGCGCCAGCGTCGACAAGGCGATTCACGCGCTCGTCGGCCTCGCCTTCGGCGGCTCGCTGATCTCGATCTTCGCCCGACTGGGCGGCGGCATCTTCACCAAGGGCGCCGACGTCGGTGCCGACCTCGTGGGCAAGGTCGAAGCCGGAATCCCCGAAGACGACCCGCGCAACCCGGGCGTGATTGCCGACAACGTCGGTGACAACGTCGGCGACTGCGCGGGCATGGCGGCCGACCTGTTCGAAACCTACGCAGTCACCATCATTGCGACGATGCTGCTCGGCAGCATGATCGTCAGCGAAATCGGCGCTGCTGCCGTCGTCTACCCGCTGGTCCTCGGCGCGATCTCCATCGTGGCCTCGATCATCGGCACGTTCTTCGTCAAGACGTCCGACGGCGGCAAGATCATGGGCGCGCTTTACAAGGGCATGATCGCCGCCGGCATCCTCGCAGCCATCGCCTTCTACCCCATCACCAATATGATGATGGGTTCCAGCGGCTACGCGACGGGCATATTCGGCTCGGCGCTAATCGGTCTCGCGCTGACAGCCGCAATGGTCATGATTACCGAGTACTACACGGGTACCGAGTTCAAGCCCGTCAAGACCATCGCCAACGCATCGCTCACGGGCGACGCTACCAACATCATTGCAGGCCTCGGCATTTCAATGAAGGCCACCGCGCTGCCGGTACTTGCCGTTTGCGCCAGTATCTGGGGCGCGTTCGCGCTGGCTCCTGAGGGCGACATGCTCGCCGGCCTGTACAACATCGCGATTGCGGCCACGACCATGCTGTCGATGACCGGTATCGTCGTCGCGCTCGACGCATTCGGCCCGATCACCGACAACGCGGGCGGTATCGCCGAGATGGCGGAACTGCCGCCGGACGTCCGCAACATCACCGACCAGCTCGATGCCGTGGGCAACACGACGAAAGCCGTTACGAAAGGTTACGCCATCGGTTCGGCGGGCCTGGCGGCCCTGGTCCTGTTCGCCGACTACACCAATGCGCTGAGCAAAGAGGGTATCGATGCGGTCTTCCAGCTCGACGACCACCTCGTGATCATCGGCCTGTTCATCGGCGGCCTGGTGCCCTACCTGTTCGGCTCGATGGCCATGGAAGCGGTCGGCCGCGCAGCCGGCTCGGTCGTGACCGAGGTGCGCCGCCAGTTCAAGGAAATCCCGGGCATCATGGAAGGCACCGGCAAGCCGGATTACAGCCGTGCCGTCGACCTGCTGACCAAGGCGGCGATCAAGGAGATGATCGTGCCCTCGCTGCTGCCGATCCTGGTGCCGCTCGCTGTGGGCATTTTGCTCGGCCCGAAGGCGCTCGGCGGATTATTGCTCGGTACTATCATCACCGGCCTGTTCGTCGCAATCTCCATGACGGCGGGCGGTGGTGCCTGGGACAACGCCAAGAAGTACATCGAGGACGGCAACTGCGGCGGCAAGGGTTCGGACGCTCACAAGGCGGCCGTGACCGGCGACACCGTCGGCGACCCGTACAAGGATACGGCCGGCCCCGCTATCAACCCCCTCATCAAGATCATCAACATCGTTGCGTTGCTGATGGTTCCACTGCTCGGCTGATCGACGGCGGAAGCAGGTATGAGAAGCCGCCCGGCAACCGCCGGGCGGCTTTTTTCTTGGAACGTCTTCGTCGCATGAGCGGGCCTGAGCCCGCGAAACGGTCGCGGTTCGACAACTGCTCCTACAGGTTGAGCTTGCGATACGCACCCGCGCGCGCCGCGCCCAGGATTTCGGGCCGGTCGACGAAGTAACCCTGCACGTAGTCGACGCCGACATCCCGCAGCCAGTCGAAGTCCTCCTGGCGTTCGACCTGCTCCGCAACGACCCGGAACTCCATGGCACGGGCCAGTTTTATCATCGCCGCCACCATCTCCTGGTTCACCTCGTCGGTCTGCACGTTGTGCGTGTACTTGCCGTCTATCTTCAGGTAGTCGACCGGCAGATGTTTGAGACTAGAGAACGAGCCCATGCCGCTTCCAAAGTCGTCCAACGAGAACTCGCAGCCTATACCGTGCAATACCTCGATGAAACGCTGCGCCTGCTTCACGTTTTCCAGGATTGCCCTCTCCGTGACTTCGAAACAGATCATCGACGGCGCGACGCCGGTCCGATCCAGCGCGTCCACCACGAACCCCAGGAACGCATCGTCTGCGATGGTCTGACCGGAGAGATTGATAGCGCAACTGCGGCGGCCGGCGACCTTCAATTCCCCGCTCGCGATCGCGGTCAGCGTTGCATTGACGACCCAGCGATCGATCTGCGGCATAAGCTGGTACCGCTGCGCGGGACGCAGGAAGTCCGCGGTATCGGACTCGCTGCCGCGACCGGGCAGCCTGATAAGCACTTCCACGGCCGGGCCGGAGTCGGCGCCGCTAGACATCGCAATGATCGGTTGCACCGCGAGCTCGAAGGAATCGTCGTGCAGCGCGGTCTGAAGTTCATGCAGCCAGCGGATATCGCCTCGCTCCCTGGCTACGGCCTCATCCCGCGCAGAATAGATATGGACCTTGCCGCGCCCTTCCTGCTTGGCGACGTAGCATGCCGAATCTGCCGCACTCATCACGTCCTGGACGGTGCCGCTGACATGGCTTATCTCGACGAGGCCGATGGATATCCCGATATTGAAGATCTTGTCCTTCCACACGAAACGGTAGTCTGCGACTGCATTGCACATATCCATCGCGATCTGCCGCGCCTTGTCGATCGGACAACCGATCAGCAGCGCACCGAACTCGTCGCCACCGAGCCTTCCCACGTAGTCCGAGTCGCGCACCTGGTCCTTGATGAGCGTCGCGACCTCGCGGAGCATGTTGTCCCCCGCAAGATGGCCGCAACTGTCGTTCACCGCCTTGAAGCGATCGAGGTCCATGTAGAACAGCATGTGCACCGCTTCTTCGGCATGTGCCGAATCCATCGCCTCGTCCAAGCGGCGTTCGAATTCGCGGCGGTTGACCAGACCGGTCAGTGGGTCGTGAGTAGCCTGGTAGCTCATCTTGCGCGTCAGGCCTCGCAATTCCCCGACGTCGTGGAAGACGACGACGGAGCCCGAGATGCTCTCACCCGGACCGCGGATGGGCGATGCCGACAGCTCGACCGAATGCTCGTCCTCGCCGTCCCGGATAAGCATGACCGCGCGTCGCCCCATGTTGACCCGGCGGCGCATCGCGAGGCATCGCTCGACCGGATCTCCGAGCGGGCGCCGGTCGGAATCGTCGACGAGCGTGAAGAGTTCACCGACCTTATGGCCTGCCGCATCGTCCCGGTTGGTGCCGATCAGCGTCTCCGCGGCACGGTTCATATAGTCGATGTGACCGTCGTTGTCGGTGGTGATGATGCCTTCGCCGATGGACTCGAGCGTGTATTGCGCCGCACGCTTGCTGCGCGACAGGGAAACCTCGAGGCTCNNCCTCGAGGCTCTTCCGATGGCTCACATCGCGGGCCACAGTCAGAATCGCGGGCCGCCCGTGAAACTCGATCTTCGAAGTTTGCGCTTCGACCCAGAGCCCGGCCCGCCCGCCATTGATGAGCTGTATTTCGAACCGCCGGGGCGCCTCCTGATCCTCGAGATGCCGCGTCACGGACTTGCGGAACAAGGCCCGGTACGCGGGTTTGACGAGGTCTACGACATCCCGGCCCACAAGTTGCGCGGGCTCCAGCCCCACCAGAGAAGCCGCCGAGTCGTTCGCCAGCAGGATTTTCTCGTTGTGAATGAGCACGATTTCCGGCAGCGTTCGCGCGAAGTCGCGGAACAACCGGTCCCGATCCTGGATCATCTGGTCACGCTCACCCAGGGCGTCGAACAGCCGATTGATGGTAATGGCCAGATCCGCCATATCGCGGTTGCCGGCCACACTCAGGCGGTGACCGACCGAGGCATCGCCCGCCACTTCAACCAGTTCCTTGCAGAGCCTCCGGATTCGTTTCTGTAGCCGCTGCCGCGCGACCGCTACGGCAATGAGCCCGACGGTTACCGTCAGCAGCAGGAACGCCAGCACGACCTCGATGAGCGTCACGGACTCCATATCAGGCTCCGGTACAGGCGCTCGGGGCCACTGCCGCACGATTCAACCGCAGCGCGAATGCAGACGCAATCGGGTTGTGCCAAATGTGATGCCGCTCAGTGATCATTTGTTATTATTAGTCTCTCGAACCTTGTCGTCGCCGGTGCAACCACGAGGTTGGAAGCGCCTTAAAATAAGGCATCTGTAAGCATATCCCAGTGGCCGAGGCCGACTGCCTTGATTCACCATAATCGGTGGCAAGGTGTTGTGGCGCAACAGGGAAATTCTTGAGCGACTAAAGCATGAATATCGATTTCGCACGCCAACAAATGATCGACCAACAGGTGCGGGCCTGGACCGTCCTGGATCCCTCCGTACTTGCCGTACTATCGGCGGTACCGCGCGAGAAGTTCGTGCCCGTTCCCTACCGGTCTCTGGCATTCGCCGACACGGAAATCCCGCTCGGGCACGGTGAGTTCATGATGACGCCCACGGTGGAAGGCCGTGTGCTGCAGGCGCTCGATCTCCACATGAACGATCACGTGCTGGAGATCGGTACCGGGAGCGGATTCCTGACCGCCTGCCTTGCGAAACTGGCTGCTAACGTGACGAGCATCGACATCCACGATGATTTCATACGCTCCGCGGCAGGCAAACTCGCGAGTGCCGGTATCGACAACGTGGCGCTGCGCACCATGGACGCGACCCGCGAACTGCCCGGCGATCACTACGACGCGATCGCGGTGACGGGATCGATCGAGACTTTCGATCCCCGCTTTGTCGCTGCCCTGCGCCCTGACGGCCGCCTCTTCGTCGTGGTCGGGGCACCGCCGGTCATGGAGGCGCGCCTCGTGCGCCGCAGCGGCAGCGCCGACTGGCAAAGCGACGCCCTGTTCGAAACGGAGCTGCCCCCCCTCGTTCATGGCACGTTGCCCCCGCAGTTCGTCTTCTGACTGCGGCAATGATTTGCACACGGAAGAAACCACTTCAGCGTATGCTGCATCTATGATGTAACGACGGTGGCGGATCGATCAGGCGAACTTCGACAGTCCGCGGTCGTCGGAAAACGTAGAAACATGGATTGATTGCCCTAACTGATTTAGTGATATAGTATAGTATAACACTTCGACTCGGCGCCCCCAGCCCCGGACCTCGTGGAATTAAGACGAATGCAAAAAACAAAGATTTTCAGTCCTTTACTGATCACTGCCACGTTGCTCACCGCATCCGTACCGGCCCAGGCGGCCACGCTGCTGGAGATTTACCAGCAGGCGCTGCAAAGCGACCCGCGAATCCACGAAGCCGAGGCGCGCCGACTGGCGGCGCTGGAGGCGGAACCGCAGGCGCGCGGTGTGCTGCTGCCGCAGATCGGCTTCAACGCCGACTGGACCAGGACCGAGTCCGAGGGTTCAGGCGTGCAGAACACGGTCATCGAACAGCCGGAGGGATCGGGTAATTTCGTCGTGGTGCCGTTCTCGTTCCAGACCGAGGTCAGCGACGAGACCACGCGCTGGAGTTTCAACCTGCGCCAGACGCTGTTTCGCTGGGACCAGATCGTCGGTCTCAGGCAGGCGGACAAGGTCGTGGCCAGGGCCGAAGCCGATCGTGAAGCGGCACAGCAGGACCTGATCGTCCGCGTGACCGAAGCCTATTTCAACGTACTCGGTGCCGAGGACCGGTTGCTTGCGATCCACGCGGACCGCAACGCGATCGCCCGCCAGCTGGAACAGGCCAAGCAGCGCTTCGAGGTCGGGCTTATCGCGATCACCGACGTCCAGGAATCGCAGGCCGCTTACGACCAGGCGGTCGCGAACGAGATCGCGGCGAAGCGCTCGCTCGCGACGGCACGCTACCTGCTCAGCGAGATAACGGGTTCCTACGTCCGGGAACTCGCGGCACCCGCGGAAAACCTGCCCTTGAAAAGCCCGGACCCGGCAAGCGAACAGGCGTGGCTCGACCTCGCAATGAGCCAGAATCTGGCCCTGATCTCGAGCCGGCTTGACGAAGCCCTCGCCCGCGATGAAATCTCCTTCCGCCGCAATGGCCACTACCCGACCGTCGATCTCGTCGCCAATATCGGTGCGACGGATTCCGAGCAGGACCAGGACAACTTCAACGGCTTTGGTGCTCTCCCCGCCGACAGCAACTTCGACAGAGACAGCATCGGCATCCAGTTCACCCTGCCGATCTTTTCCGGCGGCACGACCTCGTCGCGCGTCAAGGAAGCCATCTACCTGCATCGCGCGTCGCGCGAGCAACTGCAGCGCGTCACGCGCGAAACGGACCGGCAGACCCGTGATTCCTACCTCGGCGTCCTGGCCGAGATCAGCCGCGTGAAAGCGCTGGAACAGGCCGTGGCGTCAGCCCGCACCGCGCTCGATGCGACCCAGGCGGGTTTCGACGTCGGCACGCGCACCATCGTGGATGTGTTGCTGTCGCAGCGTAACCTTTACCAGTCGATCACCAATTATTACCAGGCGCGCTACGACTATCTCTTGAACGTCATGCGGCTCAAGCAGGCAGCCGGGACTCTGCAGGTCCAGGACCTCGAAACCCTCGAGCCGTTCCTGGCCGCACGTAGACCGCCGGAAGAGCAGTTCGCGGAGGAAGCCAGCCAGGAAACGGAATAAACGGCCGGGCAATCGCTGCTCAGTCCAGCAGGGGCTCGATCATCGCCATCAGGCGTGCCAGCGCGCCCCGGTTGCGTTCGAGAATGTCGCGTCCCGCATCACCCAGGCGAGATGCGGTCGCTGCATCCGACAGCAGGCGGGCCACCTCGTCGGCCAGTTCGGTCGGGTCGTTCACGATCTTGCACGCGTGCCTCGCAATGAACATGTCGGCGATTTCCTGGGCATTGAACACATACGGACCGCTCAGCAACGGTAGCCCGAGCGCCGCAGGCTCCAGCAGGTTGTGCCCGCCGACGGGCACCAGGCTGCCACCTACGAAAGCGACGTCGGCAGCCGCGTAGAAAAGCGTCAATTCACCCATCGTATCGCCGAGAAAAACCTGGGTGGCGGCGTCGCATGGCACGTCGTCGGTGCGCGCGACCACACCCATGCGCTGCTTCTCCGCCAGCTCTCGCACGGCCTGGAAACGCTGCGGGTGACGCGGCACCAGCACGAGCAGCAGATCGGGATGCTGCTCAAGCAGTATCCGGTGCGCCTCGAGCACGAGTTCTTCTTCTCCTTCGTGCGTGCTCGCCGCTATCCAGACGGGGCGATCACCGAATAGTTTGCTGCGCAGTTCCCGGCCACGTACCGTGAGATCGACGGCCAGCTCCACATCGAATTTGATGTTTCCGGTGACCCGTGTGCGCTCGGGCGCCGCGCCCAGCGACAGGAATCGCTCCGCGTCGGCATCGCTCTGCGCGGCGATGACGATACCGTGCGACAGGGTCTCTCGAAACAACGGTAACAGGCGCCGGTAGCTGCGCACCGACTTCGGCGAAATTCGCGCGCTCACCAGCACCAGCGGGATGCCGCGCACACCGCAACCCCGGTACAGGTTTGGCCAGATCTCCGTCTCCAGCACCAGCGCGACCTCCGGGTTCGTGGCTGCGAAGAATCGATTGACCATCGGCGGGGTCTCGAAGGGAATGTAGGTATGGCTGACCTGGTCGCCGAACAGCGCGTCAACGCGCGCCGCTCCTGTCGGGGTCACCGTGGTCACGAGCAATGGCCGGTCGGGATAGCGTTTGCTCAGCGCGCGGATGAGCGGCACCGCGGCCACGACTTCGCCCACGGAAACCGCGTGAACCCAGATACACCTTTCGAGCCGAGGATAGCCGATGCCAAGGCGTTCGCCCAAGCGGTGCAGGTATGCGCGGTTGGTCAGGCCGCGGACCAGCCAATAGCCGACGTACGGCAGGTAAAGCAGGTAAGTCAGCAGGTTATAAAGTATGCGCACGCGGTACTCGCAAAGCGCAGGCGCGTTCAGCCGCCGAGCTTATCGATGATGCGGCTGGTGGAATGACCATCGCGAAAACTGAGCACCCGCACCTCGCCCCCGTTTTGCAGAACTTCCTTGCCGCCCGCGATCTCCTCGGGTCGGTAATCACCGCCCTTGACGAGTACGTTGGGCAGCACGGCCGCGATCAATCCGGCAGGTGTGTCGTCCGCAAACGGCACTACCCAGTCCACTGCCGCGAGACCGGCCAGTACCAGCATGCGATCTTCGAGGGCGTTAATCGGCCGCGAATCGCCCTTGAGGCGCCGGACCGAGTCGTCGTCGTTGACCGCAACGATCAGTCGGTCGCCAAGGCTTTTCGCTTCCTCGAGATAGGCCACATGACCGGCGTGCAGGATATCGAAGCAGCCGTTTGTCATGACGATGCGCTCGTTGCGCGCGCGCGCCTCGCCGACAAGAACCAGGAGTTCGTCCCGCGAAACCAGGCCACGCCCGCCCTGACCGCGCTGGTGCAGTGCGACCTGAATTTCGCCCGGCGTCACCGTTGCAACGCCGATTTTGCGAACCACGAGACCCGCGGCGATGTTCGCCAGCGCCGACGCCGATGCAAGCGACTGACCGCTGGCCAGTGCCCCCGCCAGCGTGGCGATGACGGTGTCGCCGGCGCCGGTGACATCGTAGACCTCGCGTGCCTGGGTCGAAAGAAACAGCGGCTCATTGCCGGTCTCCAGCAGCATCATGCCTTTTTCGCTGCGCGTAACCAGCAACGCGGTCAGATCGAGATCCTCGACCATTTGCCAGCCGCGTGCCGCCAGTTCCGCGTCGCTCCCGCAGCGCCCCGCCACGGCTTCGAATTCGCCCTGATTCGGCGTAAGCAGCGTCGCCCCGCGGTATTTTTCGAAATCTCGACCTTTGGGGTCGACCAGCACCGGCACGCCCGATTCGCGGCACAACGCGATCATCTTCCTCACATCGGTTAGTGCACCCTTGCCGTAGTCGGAAAGAACGACGGCACCGGCCCCGGTAACGGTCTTTGCGAGCGTGTCGACGAGGGTACTGTCCCGGAGTTCGACCGGATTCTCCTGGTCGAGCCGGATCAACTGCTGACCCCGGCTCTGCACTCGCGTCTTGGTGATTGTCGGGCGATCGCCAACCCGGGCGAAATCGCATTCGATGCCGTGCCCGGTCAGCAGGGTCTCCAGGGAGTTCGCCGCCGCATCGTTACCTACCGCACCGATGAGGCGGGTACTCACGCCGAGCGACGCCAGGTTCACGGCGACGTTCGCTGCGCCTCCCGGCCGGTCGTCCGTCTTTTGCACGTGCACCACGGGCACGGGCGCCTCTGGCGATATTCGGCTCGTCGCGCCGAACAGGTACTGGTCGAGCATGACGTCGCCNNGAAAAATCGGGAATCGATAAAGTCACGGCGCGAATTTACCACGAGCAGTCACATCCGGGCACCTGAGAGGTACACCGTGTGGCTGAGGTGGATGCACTGCAAGCAAAAGCGACGCGGAGTCGCGCAGCGCACACCTTGATACGTGAGCAGATTCCGCGCTTTAGTTGACGCCGCGGGGTGCCGCCTCTAACGAGCTCAGCCGCACTTGGAGTCGCCGCAGGCAAGACAGGTCATACAGCCGTCCATCATGATCACCGCCGCCGTGTTGCACTTCTTGCAGAGCTGCGCACCTTCCGGGAATTCGCTCGTCGAGAACGCATCCTGTTGCTTGCGCGACTCCTCGAATTCGGCACGCTTCTCAGCGATCAGTTTCTTCTGGCCATCGTCGAGGCCCTGCTGCGACAACAGTCCGATGGCGATCAGGTGCTTCTCGACGATGTAGCCGAGTTCGGCAATGATCGAGGGCATGTACTTGCCGCCGGGCTGCCAGTAGCCGCCGCGCGGATCGAATACGGCCTTCAGCTCGTCGACGAGGAACGCGACGTCGCCACCCTTGCGGAAGACCGCCGAGATGATGCGCGTCAACGCCACGATCCACTGGTAGTGGTCGAGATTCTTGGAATTGATGAAAATCTCGAACGGGCGGCGCTTCTCGTGCTCGGTGCCCTCGTTGAGGATGATGTCGTTGATCGTGACGTACATGGCGTGATCCGACACCGGCGTCTTGACCTTGTAGGTCGATCCGACCAGTACCTCGGGGCGTTCCAGCTTCTCGTGCATCCGGATGACTTCGGCACGATTACCGCCGCCGCCTTCGCGGCGCAGCTCGGGTCGTTCGCTCTTCTCTTCCGTAGCTGGCTTCTTGACGGCATATCCGACTATTTTCTTTTCAATCTTCATTTCCTGAATTCCTCAACAGATGCTGGTTACTGCAACCTGCTTCAAAACTTTCCGTAGTAGCCTTCTTTGAGCGCGTCGAAGAGATTTGCCGCCGAATGCGTTTCACCGTCGTACTCGACCTCTTCGTCGCCCTTGAGTTCGACCGTCGAACCGTCTTCCAGCGTGAACGTGTAGACCGTGTTCTTCAGGTCCTTCTCCTTCACCAGTACGCCCTGGAACGCTTCGGGATTGAAGCGGAAGGTCGTGCAGCCTTTCAGGCCCTGCTTGTAGGCATACAGGTAGATGTCCTTGAAATCCTCGTACGCATAATCGGTCGGCACGTTGGCGGTCTTCGAAATCGACGAATCGATCCATTTCTGGGCCGCCGCCTGGATATCCACGTGCTCGGTGGGCGAAATGTCCTCCGCCGTGATGAAGTAGTCCGGCAGGCTGTTCGCCGCGGTTCCGTCCTGGGGACCGTGCGGCAGTGCCTCCTTGTCGACGAGCTCGCGATAGGCGAGCAATTCGAAAGAGAATACGTCGACCTTTTCCTTCGTCTTCTTGCCCTGCCGGATCACGTTGCGGAAGTAGTGGTGCGCAAAGCTCGGCTCGATGCCGTTGGACGCATTGTTGGCCAGCGACAGCGAAATCGTACCCGTCGGTGCGATCGAACTGTGATGCGTGAATCGTGCCCCGGTCTCCGACAGTTCCTTGACCAGTTCTGGCGCTTCCGCGGCCAGGCGCTGCATGTAGTGACTATAGCGTGCGTGCAGAATTCGTCCGGGAACCTTGTCGCCGGCCCGGTAACCATCCCCGCGCATTTCCGGGCGGCGCGCGAGCATCTCTTCCGTCACCTCGAACTGCTCGTTCATGATCGGCGCCGGCCCTTTCTCCTTCGCGAGCTCCAGGCCCTCTTCCCAGCCGGCGATCGCAAGTTCGCGTGCCACGTCTTCCGTGAACTTCACGGACTGTTCGTCACCGTACTTCATACGCAGCATCGTGATTGCGGAGCCGAGGCCCAGGAAACCCATCCCGTGACGGCGCTTGCGTTGGATCTCGTTGCGCTGCTGCGGCAACGGCAGACCGTTGATCTCGACCACATTGTCGAGCATTCGTGTGAAAATCCTGACGACCTTGCGGAATGATTCCCAGTCAAACCGCGCGTCCTCGGTGAATGCATCCCCCACGAAACGGGTGAGATTGACGGACCCGAGCAGGCAGGACCCATAGGGGGGGAGCGGCTGCTCGCCACAGGGGTTGGTTGCGCGGATGTTCTCGCAGAACCAGTTGTTGTTCATTTCGTTGACCTTGTCGATCAACACGAAGCCCGGCTCGGCAAAATCGTAGGTCGACGCCATGATGACATCCCATACCCGCCGCGCCGGCAACGTCTTGTAGATCTTGCAAGCAACCAGCCCTTCGGGATTGGTCACGTAATTGCCCGCCTCCGGCCATTCCCTCCAAACGAACTGGCTGTCGTCCGTAATGTCGAGGTCGTCCTGCTCCATCTCCTTCCGCGTGATCGGGAATGCGAGTCTCCAATCATCATCGTTGATGACGGCTTGCATGAACTCGTCGGTGATGAGCAGCGACAAGTTGAACTGGCGCAGGCGCCCGTCCTCGCGCTTGGCGCGAATGAAATCCATGACGTCGGGATGGCCGACATCGAACGTGCCCATCTGCGCGCCGCGACGGCCACCGGCCGATGACACCGTGAAACACATCTTGTCGTAGATGTCCATGAACGACAGGGGGCCGGAGGTATAGGCACCGGCACCAGTGACGTACGCTCCTTTCGGCCGCAGCGTCGAGAACTCGTAACCGATGCCGCAACCGGCCTTCAGGGTCAGGCCGGCTTCGTGCACCTTGTTCAGGATATTGTCCATCGAGTCGCCGACGGTACCCGACACCGTGCAGTTGATCGTGGACGTGGCCGGCTTGTGTTCCAGGGCACCCGCGTTCGACATGATGCGTCCTGCAGGTATCGCACCGCTGCGGAGCGCCCAGAGGAATTCGTTGAAATAGTGTTCCCGTTTCGAGTCGGTTTCTACGTCTGCGAGCGCTCTCGCGACTCTCTTATAGGTGTCGTCGATCGTCTCGTCGAGCTTCGTTCCGTCTTTCGCAACGAGCCGGTACTTGGCGTCCCAGATATCTAGCGATGCTGGCTGAAATTCGATGTCGGCGACCGTGTGCGCATCCAGATGAACGGCGGACTTCATTGGCAAAAATACTCCCCTAAACTCCCTTCGGAGACCCCGAATGTATGGCGTGCCCCAAGTCTTGCGAGGAAACAGGTGCCCTCTCGCCGCTTGTGTATTTTCTCGCGGCGAGTCTCAGAGGTGGCCCCTAGACCCTCGTTGATTGGACACAAGATGTTGTGTCCGAATAGGCTCAAGATTATGCCCGTAGCAGGCCACTGTCAAGGGTTTGGCTGATTTTTTTATGAGTGCTTTATACGATTAAAAACATATAGTTAAAGGCTTTAACGAAGAATTCGCCTTAAAAAAACGAAAAAAAAAGTGACACTTTTGTGAAAACAACGAAGCACTACATATAGTGCCATTAAGTGAAATCGGCGACACCCGTAAAACCGAGGGATTACAGGCCCAAATTCGCACGTTTCGGCGCCTTGAATTGCCCGAGCGAGCCCACAGATAAGCGCGCAACGGTAATCGTGTGGGGCCGGCGTGGCCTGAACACACCCTTTCGCAAGGAGTATAGAACCATGAATCTGAGACGATTTGAGCCTTGGAGCATCGTTGACATGCTGCATCGGGACCTCGACCGGCTTGCCGCGCGCCATATTCCGGCCGGCGACAGCGAAGCGGTCGTGACGGACTGGGTACCGGCGGTCGACATCATCGAGGAAAAAGAGCGTTTCGTGCTGCGCGCGGACGTGCCGGGCGTCGATCCGGCTGATATCGAAGTCAGCATGGACGCCGGCGTTCNNCCGATGCCGAGAATATCTCGGCGCATTGCCGCAACGGTATCCTGGAGGTCTCGATCCCGAAGCAGCCGCAGGTCCAGGCGCGCCGCATCGAAGTTCAGGCCGCCTGACGATTCCTGGCACGGGCGCGACCATTGGTCGCGCCCGTGCATCTGTTCCTCGACAGGCCCGCGGGAACTCACATGCTTTACCAGTGTCGATGGCATTGGGCCTATAATCGCGAATTAACCGGCGATTCAGGCGCCGAGCCGTATCCTGAAAATCGGCTTCCGAAAGCTTGAGGCAAGCAATACATGATGACTAATTTCCGAACCCTGATTGCCGGCCTGCTGCTGGTCCTGTCCGCGGCAACGTGGGCGGCTCTTCCGGCGATGGTTAATGATGAAGAACTGCCGAGCCTGGCGCCGCTCGTGGAGCGGGTATCACCGGCCGTAGTGAACATCCGCGTGAGCCAGACCGTCAGCACTGGCGGGCACTTCGGCGACGAAGCGTTCCGCCGCTTTTTCGGCTTGCCGGACGTCCCGGGCGGCGGGCAACGCGAGGTCGCGAGCGCCGGTTCCGGCGTCATCGTCGACGCCGAGAACGGCTATATCCTGACCAACCACCACGTCGTCGACCAGGCCGACCAGATCCAGATCTCGACGATGGACGGCGAAGTCTTCGATGCGGAGATCGTCGGCTCCGATGCCGCGACCGACATCGCGGTCATCAAGGTCGATGCGAAAGGGCTGACCGACATGCCGATCGGCGATTCCGAGCACGTCCGCGTGGGCGATTTCGTGCTCGCCATCGGCAACCCGTTCGGCCTGGGCCACACGGTGACGTCGGGGATCGTCAGTGCGCTGGGTCGTAGCGGCATCAGTCGCGACGGCTATGAAGACTTCATCCAGACCGACGCGTCCATCAATCCCGGCAACTCGGGCGGTGCGCTCGTGAATCTGCGCGGCGAGCTCGTCGGCATCAACTCGGCCATCATCAGCCGCACGGGCGGCAACGTCGGCATCGGTTTCGCCGTGCCGACGGAGATCGCGAGCTCGATCATGCGCCAGATCCTCGACTTCGGCGAAGTCCGGCGCGGCTTGCTCGGCGTCTCGATTGCCGACATCAATCCCGAAGTTGCTGAAGCGCTGAATTCGCCTGTCAGCAGCGGCGCCCTGATTACGCGAGTCGAACCGGGCTCGGCAGCGGAAGATGCCGGCCTGGAAGTGGACGACATCATCGTCGGCGTCAACGACAAGAAGATCGCCGGTGCGGCTGAGCTCAGGAACACGATCGGGCTGATGCGCTCGGGCGATGACGTGGAAATCGAATACTTCCGCGACAACGACAAGCGCAAGACGTCAACATCGCTTGGCCAGCAGCTCACGGCAGCGAGCGTCGGGGCGGAAATCCACCCCGGGCTCGTGGGTGCTCAGTTCGCCGAATCATCCGCCTCGCGCGACGACGGCGTCGAGGTGACTGCCGTCGAACCGGGAAGCCCGGCTGCCCAGCGAGGCCTGCGTGCCGGCGACGTCATTACCGCGATCAATCGGCGCCCTGTGCGATCCCTCAACGAGCTCAACGAGATCGCATCGAGCAGCCGCATCCTGTTCCTGCTCGTGCAGCGTGGCGACCGTGCACTGATGCTGCAGATACGCTGACAGGCAGCGGCCAATACAAGTGAAAGGACCGGGTTGCTCGAGGGCGGCCCGGTTCTTTTCTGGCGCGGCTTGTTGCACGAGTTCCGGGGGCTGAGTAAGGTTTCATTACAGACATTCCTGCAACGCACAAGGGACTGCGCAATAACGATGTCGCTCCATCTGGCCCTCCTGAAGCCCGCCGCCGGCATCATTGCCACAATGGGTCTGCTGCTCCAGGGAACCGCCGTAACCGCCACGGAAATCGAAGAGCAGCGCGCGTTGTTCCGCGAGGTGTATGCCGATGTTGAACGCGGGCAGTGGAATGCCGTCGATGCACTGAGCGCGGGGGAACTGGAGCGGCTGCAGGCTTACATTCTCTGGCCTGACCTGCGCGCGGCATGGTTCCGGGCCACGCTTCGCAAAGCGAGCCGGGAAGAGGTCGAGGCCTTCCTGCAACAGCACGGCACGCTCAAGCCCGCGAGGGAGGTGCGCTATCGTTATGCCCTGCGTCTGGCGCGAGCCGGGCTGATCGACGACTTCCTCGGCGTCTACCGGACGTACTACCAGGGGCTCGGCATCGACAAGCTCGACTGCATTGCGCTGCATGCCGAGATCCGGGCCGGAAACGGCGATCGTGTCGAACACAAGGGCCGTCAGCTATGGCTGACGGGTCAAAGCCAGGCGGAGGAATGCGACCCGGTCTTCGACTGGATGCGCGACACGAAACGGCTAACGGAAGGCGATTATCGCGCACGTTTCCTGCTGGCCATCGAAGCTCGCGAATTCACCAGGGCGCGCTGGCTTGCGAGGTCCCTCGATGACGCCGCGCTCGAACAGGCAAAC
>JABAHS010128503.1_pt1 | contig 16250 bp, 26 predicted proteins | sample 7062111 | NCBI WGS metagenome assembly JABAHS01 (sample SAMN14534600, study PRJNA622989) | marine sediment metagenome | biome: marine biome [ENVO:00000428]; feature: marine pelagic biome [ENVO:01000023]; material: deep marine sediment [ENVO:00002113]; isolation source: pool of 4 deep marine... | reverse complement strand
CCTGCCCGTCGTGATGGCCGGCTCGCTGGTGATCAAGTATTCCGACCCCCATTCGGGCGGCCCGCCGGTGCTGACGATTCACTTCAAGACGGCGCTCGACCATCTGCCGAAGCGCCACGAAGGCGTGACGCGCGTCTATGCCAAGGCCGAGTCATTCAACGTGGAACTTGCCGAACGGGATTCGGACGGTCGGCCCGTCATTGTCGGCTACCCGCTCGCCAACGTGCAGTGGTGGACCTATGGCGATCTCATCGGCTACCCGCTAGCCAACGTTTTTTCATGGGCGCGGCCCCATCAGCCGCACGTCGGCGCGACGCCAAGAGTGAAAGGCTGAAATGGCGAAGTCGAAAGACCCAGGCTATTTCCGCTCATACCGAAAGGTGTTTCAGAAGATCGTTGCAACCTTCACGCCACACGAGTGCATGATCCTCTTCGCGCTCCAGCATACCGCGAGAGGAACGTCTGCAAGTCCGCGGCGCAAGATCAAGATACCTGGAGAGAAACGGCGCAGGTCTCTTCTTGTAGGCGAAGGCGTCACGTCATATGCCAGATTGGCACAGGATTCCGGCCTCTCCAGGCGGTCGGTAAGGCGATTTCTTCCCTCTCTGGTAGAAAAGCTGGACTGGCTGGAAACACAAGTCACCCCAAGAGGCCCTAAAGAGTGGGGGGGCATACACTTCCGTCTAGATTTCCGAAAAATGGCCCTGTGGGGTGCCGTAAAAGGCCCCGGAGTTGGGGACTCACAGACCCCGACTACAGTTAAGGACTCACAGTCGGGGACTACCAGACCCCCACTATCGGGGTCTGCCAGACCCCAACTAGGGCAAAATCGGCCTCAGTTGGGGACTCACAGACCCCCATCTGAGCAGTTACTGAAGGACCAAAGTTCCCTGAGCAGTGGGCCTCTTGTGGTGCGCGACGTTCTCTCGGACGAGACAATAGATCAACCGGCCCGCGTCGCTTTTGGAGAGCTTTTTCAAAGCTGGAATACCAACGGCGAATTCAAGGCATGGCAGATGTTGGGTATGCTACTGCGGAAACGCTTTTCCGAAGACCCCAAACGAGCATTGGCGCAGAGCTATTACGTGGGAGCATACAAGAGTCCGCGCTGCCGACTGCAAATGCTCATCGGCAGGCTGTCGAGACATTGGCAAGTCGATCCGCCGGCACCACATTGGGATACCGCACGAGATGCGATGAAGTGGGCTCCTGGAGACAAGACTGGGCCGCTATCCCTTGCCAGAATCCTGAAAGCCTTTGAATCCCGCAAAGCGGGCTCGAAAACGCCTGAGAAGAGCGGAGGCAAATAGACGGCATCTGAGACGTTGTCAGATCACATGGCTACTGTAACGCCCGAAATGACTGTCAGGCTCTGAGAATGGCGCTGTGACGGTCGAAAGGAAAAGGAAGGTGAGGCAGATGGCAAGGACCTATGAAGAGAAGTTCGAGAATGCCTTTGCATCTGGGATGGCAGAGCAAGGCGTCGAAGACACGGATCTGATCGCCTTCGCCGGGAAGCTTGCTGGCATCATTCTTCCACGAGCGAAATTTCGCGGAATACCTGGGGAGAGGGCAGGCAAACTGGCGGCAGACATCTGCAAGCCGCTTCGCCAGATGCGGGAGACCGCATAGAAAGGCAGGGCATGAAACGCCGACACAGAAAGTACACTGCCGTGGGAAAGAGGATCGCGCAGCTCGGCCGTCAGGTCGATATCGCCAAGGCACTTGGAATCTGTCAGCAGTCTGTTTCCAAGAAGCTCCGAGGCGACAACGCCATTCTTCTTTCAGACCTGGAGAGGCTTGCCAAGAAGTTCAAGCGGCCTCTGTGCTGGTTCGTGATGTCGGAAGAGGATTGCTCAATCGCCGAGCGACATGCCAGCGCATAGATTGGGGGCAGGGATGTTGACGAATATTCTGGTATTCTGTGGCGGTTTCGCGCTTGGACTCCTCATTGCCGGTATCATGGCCTTCCGCCGCATGGCCAGAAGGGCGGCCGACCTCGAGAAGTGGCAGCGGAAGATGGCAAACGGCATGGCGCACAGTCTTGCCATACAACAGACTGTCTACGGCGAGGAGCTTGACGCCAAGAGCCAGGAATTCACCCGCACGCGCCAGATGACAAACCGAGACATGGGAATCGAAAGCGATCTCATAGATGGGTCAGGTCTGCGGACGCCATGATTGACCACAAGTGGTATCACTGGACGCGCGCGCCGGCTGACGTGAAGGCATGCATTCTTGCCTTCATCGCAGACAGGCAATTTCGCATAGCGGGCGGGCCGTCTCCGGTTCTTGTCATCCATCCAGCGGTTCAGAGATTGTCACAATTCGTGCCGGAACCCATTCACGGTCTTCTTGAAGGGATATACGACACAGAATTCTTCGTGCCTTACGGGGATGATAAGATGATAGCAGTGTGGTGTCGACAACTTGAAGTTGAACTGAAGGATGCCTGAAAGGGGAAAGGCGATGGGCAGGTGCCCAGACTGCGGAGAAGAGATCGCGCACGACATGCATCACGAGTGCGCTCATCCGAACGAGAAGCGATACATGGTCGAATGTCTCAGAGCGCGCGTTCGGCTATTGTCGCGCATCACATCGAGAAGTCCGAGGCTTTCAGAGATCCAAGCAGAAATCTCTGCCATGAATCAGGAGGAAGAAGCGGCCGGCATTTGGCGTGACGAGAAGATCGCGGCACTGACAGCCGCGCTACAGGCATGGTGTGCTCTCGGCAAGCTAGTCTATCCGCCAGAGGTATTCACCGGCATATCAGGAGACACCGGCGCTGTGGCTGTGGCTGCAGCCTGGAAGGCAACGAAGGATGCAGGCTTCGACGCGAGTGCGGGCGAACATCTGATAGCCGAGTTGGAGAAGATGATCAAGCGGATTGAGGAACTGGAGGAAGCACACGGCAAGGGTGAGCGTGGCGGGGCTTGACACCTCGATATCAAGGCCCCCGCCGGTCCAGGCCACGCATCTAGGACCGGCAGCCGTGTGCATACGAGACTGGTAGGCGTACGGGAGGGAGCCGATATGTGTTGGACATGCCCGGACTGCGGCTTGAGCGGTGTGGATACTAATCATTTGTGCCCCGCTAGCCTTGCGAAGCAAACGGTGGATCAGGCAAAGGTGGGCTACATACTGCCTCGTCAGCCGCCCAAACTCCCCCATATTGAAGTTGACACGAGTGGGATGACGACAGAAGAGCGGTTGAAGGCCCTAGAGGACCGGGTCTTGAAGTTGGAACTGAGCCGAGCGCCTTGGGGCTAATGCGTGTACGTTGCGGTAGGCGCAGGAGGAGGTGTGTGATGGTGCAGGTGGTGGATTTCTTCTCGACCGCGTGTACCACGGTGACAATACCGGCGACGGAGGAAAGCCCGGAGATGGCGATTGGGTTTGTGTCTGAACGAGAACTCGCAGAGGCCCAAAAGCGGAACTCACGCTGGAGGGAAGTTGTATCTGCGAAAGATAATCAGATCGCAGTGATACAGGAAGCGTTGCGGAACCTGGTAGTGAGTTCGGCCCGGGTGCTGGGGTTAGCCAACCGGGGTGCCTCGGAGGGATGGGGCAAGGCGCTCGACGGGCTGCAGGTGCAGATCAGCAAGACGCATGAGGTGCTGGAAAGGGACTAGAGCAGATACGACACAGGTAGGCGCAGGAGACAAGAAAAATGCCAACACAGGAATTGACCGCAAGCCGTGAAGCCGTTAGATTCTGCCACATGATCGCAACCCATCCACACTTGCGAGTCATCCGAGTTCATGCACCAACCCAGACTGTCGCCTTCCATCACTTCGAGTCCGGCCTGACAACGGAGATTCCAAGGCTGCCGGAACAGATTCAGGAAAACGGCGCTGACGACATCCTTGCGATCCTCGAAGGCCGCATCAGTCCGAAACGAATCCACCACATCACCCGCATAGTCGGCTACTTCTCCAGAGTCGAAAGCTGGAACAAGAGCAAGAGAGCCGAACTTCGTGATCGGCGCAAGAATCCGCACGTCGTTCCGATAGGTCAATATGAATTGGGTGGACATGGCTAAGGCCAAGAAGAAAGCCAAGACGAAAGCCAAGGCCAAACCCAAGAGGAAGGCCAAGGCCAGCAAGAAGCCCTCGCCCAAGAAGAAGGCGAAGCGCAACAAGCTAACCGAAGCAGATCGCAAGAAAGCCACTGAGGCCCGACGCTCCCACACGAAACAGATATCAGACACCGGCCTGACGGACATGCAAGACAAGTTCGTGAGAGAATATGTGATCCACCTGAACGGAGCGAAAGCAGCACGTCTCGCAGGATACTCTGAGCGCACAGCCGACGCGCAAGCCTCGCAATTGTTGAGTAATCCTAAAGTGCGCAAGGCTTTAGCGCAGGCAATCGATGCACGGAACCGCCGCCTGGACGCAAGTGCGGACCGGGTCCTGCTTGAACTCACCGCATGCGCCTTCTACCGAATCGGCGATATCGCATCGTGGAAGAAGGGCATAGTCACGATCACGGATATCGACAAAATCAGCCTTCACCAGCAGGCGCCCATCCGGTCGATCGAGCAGAAGACGACCAAGGACGGGAAGCCCTGCGGCATCAAGCTCACGATGAATGACAGGGCCCGTTTCCTGGAACTCCTCATGCGTCATATGGGCATGCTTGACCCCACAGGCAGGCAGGATACCAAGGGGACCATCGTGGAGTTCATGGAGCGGCTGAAGAGGGGGGAAGACTGATGGACAGGCTTCAAGTGATCGCTGCCCTCCAGAAGTGGATTCAGGCACGACGGCGAGAAGTAGCCTTCATCGAGAAGCACAGAGAAGTCCTGGACGAGAGACGAGCGCAGGAATTCGCTGTCAAAGGCGCGCGCTCCAATCTGGCCAAAGCCATGACATCCGCAATGGCTGGTCGGCCTGACAAGGAGAAGGACACGCCATATCGGATCACGATCCCGGATGACGGTATCGTGATCGAGATGAAGCAAGGCGACAGCGACTTCACATGCAGCCGGGCGGACATTGTCTTCCCCGCGAAATCAGCCACGTAGGAAGGCTACCGAATGCTTCTCGTGATCATTGCCAGCACGGCCGGCACTTGGCTCTTAGGCGCGATCCTCCTCCTCCGCTTCTGGGCCTCGAGACATCTTGCCAAGAATGGGAGCGGTCGAGCAGTCAAGCAGCGCATCCGCAGGCTGGTAGTGCGGTGCCTTCTCTGGCCGCTGTGGTTTCTCTGGATCGCGGGCAAGTACGTGGCTCATATTCTCTTGCTGGCATGCGTCGGCAAGAAGGGTCGAGAGGCGTTGCGGCGCAATGGGAAGTGAGGGTCGAGATGAGCGGGGAAGAGACGGTCAGGCGGCTGCGCGAAGAGCGCGAGGCGCGTCGCGTTGCTTTGCGAGATAACATCCGTGAAGCTCAAGGAGCGATGGCGTCAGCTGGCTTCGCGATTTCCGATCAGGCTACTCCGCTTGATATGGTCAAGAAACTCCTGGCCCGCAACGCCGATCAGAAGAAGCTGGAAGATGGGTTGCGGGAGAGGTTGAAGGCGGCCGAAAGCATGGCTCCTGTCTACGAGGCCGATGTCACACATGGTCACCCATGCCCATTCTGGATATTGCAAGGCCACTGCGAGGCACGCGAAGACTACTGCCGATGCGCGCATGAACCACGATCAACCCGCTTCCCCAATGACTATCCAGGACGTCCGCCCTGCCGTCTCGACGAAGGCCCGATCCTCGTGAAAAAGGCGGAAGCAGATAGCGGCGGTGGGAGGGACGCGAAGGGCGAGACCACCACAGCCCGAGCTCCCGGTGGTGATCGGTCAAACGACCCTGAAAGTCCGCGTTAGGGGCCGGCCTGAGAGCAAGGCACAGGTATTGCCCTGTGCAGCTCGGACAGGTGCCGAAATGGCAACTGCCGCAGGAGCCCGCAAGGGCTCCGGGAGCGCTCAATGCTCGACGAACGCTGGAGCTGATACTACCCCTCGTCAGCATCCAGCCATTGAGCGTTCCCGAAGCTCTTGCCTGGCGAAAGGGGATGAGACAATGAATGATCCGCGAATCCTCGCAATCGCCTTCCTGATCGCCGCCAGCATTGCGACCATCGCAACCGCGGCAGCTTTCATCTTCTGGCATGTGGCAAGGAAATGCCGTCTCGAAATCCGCCGCCTCATAGGCGAAGTGGCGGGCTTCGGTCTGTCCGAACTCGACAAGCATCCTGAAGCCATCGTCCAGCATCTTCGGGCGGACGCCAATATGTGCGACTTTGCCGGTCAGTCTGACATGGCTTCCAGACTCAGAGGCTATGCGTCCAGGCTCGAGCGGTGGATTGACGACAAAGCGAGGTCAAAGGAACTCAGGGCGATCAAGACGCGCTGAGAGAAAGGGGTCGAGTCGATGGACATGCAAGGGTCGAAGATCGCAATCACTCTTCCGACAGGGCAGACGGTCGAATTCGAACTGATGCGAGTCGGCACAGTCAAGGAATACCGGCGACTCCTCGCCGAGTCAAAGACGCACAAGGCGAAGGCGGAAGAGCACGCCAAGGAGATCACTGCCGTAGTCGCCAGGGCCAACACGGCAGAGGCCAGAAGCTCGAAGGCAGAAGAGGAACTAGCCAATCTGAAGTCCGATATAGCCCAGCGCAAGAGCAGGGCTGCGGAACTTTTCGCCAAGCTCGACGGCGGCAAGTCGGTTCTCTCTCAGACTCTTGAAGAGATGATGGGCGTGATCGGTGAAATCCACGAGGGCTGATCTGTGGACCTGATTCCAGCCCAACGGCGGTCTCTGAATCGCAGCAATGCCCGCATCAACCTTTGGGCCGGTCCTGTCCGCAACGGCAAGACCTACGTCTCCATTCTGCGATGGATCGACTACATAACCAATGACGCGCCTCCTGGCGACCTCTATATGCTTGGCAAGACGATCTCGACTCTCAAGCGGAACGTCATAGGGCCCTTGCAGACATTTCTCGGGCCGGCAATGCATTACTCGTCTGCCAAGAATGAGATATCCCTGTTCGGCAAGACGATTCACACGCTTGGAGCGGCGACGGAACTGGCTGAAGGGCGACTCAGAGGAGCAACGGCTGCCGGTGCGTACTGCGACGAATCGAGCCTCTATCCAGAATCCATGTGGACAATGCTTCTGTCGCGTCTGTCGGTCCCCGGCGCCAAGCTATTCGCGACGACCAACCCAGACAATCCCGGTCACTGGCTGAAGAGCGGCTACATGGACCGGCGCAACGCCCTGGACATGAACGTGTTTGAGTGGACCCTGGACGAAGCTGTCAGGAGTGACGCCAATCCGCGCGGTTTCCTCGAGGCCGAATTCGTTGACGCCATCAAGAAGGAATACACCGGCCTCTGGCGCAAGCGATTTATCGAAGGCCTGTGGGTCTTGGCCGAAGGCGCCATCTATGACATGTTCCAAGATGATCGGCATATCATTGACGAACCGCTGCACAAGCGCCCTGACTACTACATCATCGGCGTGGACTACGGGACCGGCAATCCAACCTGCTTCGAAATGATTGCGGTCAAGCGACAGCACAGGAAACTGCCGGTCTGTTGGGCGGAACACGAATACTACCATGACAGCAAGGCCACGTCGCGCCAGAGGACGGATGCCGAATACGCCCGGGACATGAAGATCTTCATTGCGAAGCACTCATTGCGCTACGGGACGAATCCCGTTCCCATTCACGCTATCTATGTCGATCCGTCTGCCGCCAGCTTCAAGCTCGCGCTCAGGAGAGCCGGAGTCCTGACGGTCAAAGACGCTGACAACGATGTCCTGAACGGAATCCGGACCGTCAGCACAATGCTCTATCAGGGACGTTACTTCGTTTGCCGGGAATGCGAGAATGCGATCCGCGAATATGGCGGCTACGTCTGGGATCCGAAAAAATCTCAGAAAGGTATTGACGAGCCGGTCAAGAGCAATGATCATGCCAAAGACGCGGAGCGCTACGCTCTGCATTCCCACTTTGGGTCGGATCGCATGCTGTGGACCGAAGAGGCTCTGATGTGAGAAGGTGGGCGGCTTGATCGCAGGCACCGGGTTACCATCGACCAAAGACCGCGGCAACGGGAAAGCACTACGCGCCGACAACTGGACGAATGCACTCACCGGCCTTGGCAAGAAAGATCGCGACAAGCGCCGGGTCACGACATTCAAGCAACGCGGGCGCTTTGATGCCAGCACGCTTGAAGCCCTTTACCGCGAAAACGGAATCACCCGCCGAGTTATCGACCTGCCCGCCAACTCCATGACGCGCAACTGGTTCAACATCAGTGGCGACGAAGAGGAACGTGTCACGCAACGCATGGAGACATTGCGAGCGCAGTTCCATGTCACCGAAGCCGTCAAGTGGGCGCGCCTCTACGGCGGATCGATTCTCCTGATGATCATCGACGACGGTCAGTTCGCCGGCGATGATGATCCTGATCTGACCAAGCCCGTCAACGTGGACAACATCAAGGCCATCAACGCGCTCGTGCCGTTTGCCGGATGGCGAGAGGTCCAAGTCGATGAGTCGAGCATTGACAAGGACCAGAGCAGTCCGACATTCGGCCAGCCGTTACTATACCAGGTCACTCCCGTACTTGGCGGCAACACTTTCGACGTTCATGTCAGCCGACTTATCAGATTCGACGGCGAGTTGCTTCCTCGACAGACACAGACCGAGAATGCTGGATGGCATGATTCGGTCATCCAGGCGGCGTATACGAAGATACGCCAAGTGGATACCGTCTTCGACAACGCGGAGATAATCACGCAGGACTTCGTCCAGGTCATACTGAAGGTCGCTGATCTTGCCAATCAGATAGCTTCAGGCAACGACGCTTACGTCAAGGCGCGCTTGAATGCCTTGGACTTGTCGCGCCATGTCTTGAATTCACTCCTACTTGACAAGGAAGAGGACTACTCGAAGAGCAGCAGCAGTGTGGCCGGACTCTCCGAACTGCTTGACCGCTTTATGATGGCGCTGTCATCGGTCACCGGGATTCCTGTCACTCTGCTGATGGGCCGCTCGCCTGCCGGCATGAACGCCACTGGTGAATCGGACCTGCGTTTCTGGTATGACAAGGTCCAGGCCGATCAGAATAACGTCCTGAAGCCGCGCCTGGAAAAGCTCATCCGCTATCTGTTCCTCGAAGACGGCGGCAAGGAACCGGAAGAGTGGTCGATCCAGTTCAATCCGCTCTTCCAGATGACCGAAAAGGAAAAGCAGGACATCTACAAGGGGACAGCGGAAGCGGATGCCGTCTACATCGACCGCAACGTGCTTGATCCGAGCGAGGTTGCCGTCAGTCGGTTCTCAGGCACTGAGTTCAATACGGGAGTAGTTAAGCTTGACAAGACAACTCGCGAATTGGACGAGCCGACAGAAGAGCCTACTGCCGAGCCGACTGACGTTCCGGACGAAGAGCCTGAATGAAGGGAGGATCCCAATGAACAGGATCCCGCTGTGGCCGTTCGCCGTCCTGCTGTTTCTTATCGCCGTCGCCGTAACGCTGCACGCCGAGGGCCCGGACCTCAAGCGCAGGCAGGAGATCGCCTGCGAGGCCGAGCTATGCGACTGCGAGTGCGCGAGTGCGTGCGAACAGTCGCGCCTCTCACGGGAGGTCACGAGCTCAGAAACCGCTATGGAAGAATTCCTCGACGACACCGACAGGACGCACGTGGTTCAAGACCGGCCAGAGACTTCCTCGTCCATCTTCGACAACACATGTGCGCGAGAGTTCACTGGCGAGTCCCGGCATCTGAGATGTGAGGCGGTCGGCGCCGCCGGGGTCTGTTCGGTGTCGCACCTATCACCGATATTCGAACCTTTCCCAAGCACTGCACCGGAGCGCGCCCGCGATCGAGGCGGCCCGGCGTGACGCGATGGAGCCCTCGCGGGCTCCGGGGCAGCCCTACGGGGCTGCGCCGAAGTCTGTGCGGTGAGTGCGGGCTGGCCTGTCCGCAGCCGGGTCGATAGAAGGTGAGTCGTTCAGGACGGTCGCTGTGGGATTCGACCCCCCGTAGTGATCTAGGCCCCTGGGCGGCTCACTGCCAAGCAGCGATGGCAGTGGCTACTTCAGCAGTTGCGGCGACCATTGCAGCCCGCCGGCGACAAATGGGGGGTCGCCGGCGGCGGATACGTCGCCCTCCCGTCTGGCGCGATCCCGCTGGCATCGAGCGGTCATATACGAAGATGGTGCTGGATGTCGCTCGCAGGATCGAAGCGACAGTCCGCAAAATCCTCTTCCCTCAGTTGCCGGTCCTCGTAGACGAGGCTCAAAGCGTCCGTCCCGATAGCGCGCGTCTACCTACCCCGCAGCGCACGGACGGATGGGTCGAGCGTGCGACGGCGTTGGTGTCGGCCATCTCCACTACCCTGGCCGCGCAAGCAGAAGATGTCAACGCCGTCGCCCTCGACATAGGCCAGAAAACGTCTCAGTGGAATTCGGCGCAATGGCAGAAGATTCTGAAGACGACTCTGGCTGTTGACATCTTCCAGTCAGAGCCTTACCTGCGGGATCAACTGCAATCCTTCGCTTTCGAGAATAGCCGCCTGATCACGAAGATGAGCGAAGAGGCCATCAGCGACATAGCCGGTATCACGCAGCGCGGCATAGCCGGCGGTCGTCGAGTCGAAGAGATTGCAAAGGACATCCGCGCTCGCTTCGACGTGACGCGGAGCAAAGCCAAGCTCATTGCCCGCGATCAGATCGCCAAACTCAATGGCCAGTTGACTCAGCTTCGCCAGACGAATCTCGGCGTGTCGAAGTACGTCTGGCGCACGGCGAGAGACGAGAGAGTGCGCGAGTCTCACCGGAACATGGAAGGCCGGACGGCTGTCTGGGATGACGCTACGGTGTATCTCGACAGCAAGGGAAAGCGACGGCCGCGGTCAGGTATTGGCGGCGTCGAGCTCCATCCCGGCGAAGACTTCCAATGCCGGTGCTATGCCGAGCCGGTCCTGGAAGACTTGCTGCCTGACGAGGAAGCTGCGTGATGACAGAGCCACGCATCAAGCGAGGCATGCTGACAACCAACCGGAAGAATCCGGATGGATTTCTGGACCCGGAATCCGGAGCTGGCATCGGGCTGTCGCTGGAACATCATGCCATCCATGACGGCTTCGCGTTCTCGTCGGGATTTGCGAACGACTTGCCTGCAGGTGAGGACAAGGCCGTAGAAATCCGCATCCCAGCCCACGTCGAAATGCACCTGAAGGAGATCCGCGTCTGGACCACAGTCAGCGAAGCGCTTGTCACGCTGACAGAGAATCCGACAATAGGAAATCCGAGCACGACAGTCCTTCCAGCAATCAACAGGAATCGCACAGACGATTATTCCGAGGCTGAAAGCGCGCTCAGCCTATTTCGTGATCCCACCGCGATATCTGGCGGCACGCAACTCTTCCAGGTCAGCATCGGTGCAGGGGGCACCGGAATTTCAGCAGGCAGTGACAAAGAGACTGATGATCGCGAATGGCTTCTTGGAGACAAGGAAACTGACAGTGTTTACACGCTGGTCTTCGAAAGCCTGGACGCAAAGGACGCCAGACTCTCATACTCACTCTTCTGGTATGAGATCGACGAANNTTGAGAGTCTCGACACCAAAGGATGCGCGCCTGTCATACTCACTCTTCTGGTATGAGATCGACGAAAGGGACTGAGCATGCCATTTCCGAACTTCCATGCTGCGCGCATCAAGCAGCCTGGCCTCTTCGTCGAAGGCGGAATCCGACAGCTTGACGCTCCTGACGATGGGGCCATTCGCATCATCGGCGGCAGGCTGAAGAGCGATCCGCAAGGTGCGGCGGTTGTCCAGGCGGTGAGATTCGAAAAAGACAAGTTCACGCCAGCGGAAGCAAGAAAGTGGCTTTCGGATCACGACTTCAAGGCAATCGAGTTCGAGGAAGCGACGAAGGAAGACTCAGACGACGGCGAGGAATGCCGCCGCTTCGACACGACACCGGCTGGCAAGGTCGAGCGAACGGACGAAGGATTCCTTATCGCCAATGCGGTGATCACTCGAGCAGGAGTCTTCAAGTATCGGATGCCTGACGGATCGGTCAGGAGAGAATTCCGATCTCCTGACGAAGTGTTCAAGCTGGACAGCATGAAGACAGCAAAGATGCTTCCTCTGACGAATGATCATCCAACAGAGTTCGTCACGCCGAAGAATGCCAAGAGCCTTGCGGTTGGATACACCGGCGAGAACGTCAGGCAGGACGGCATGAATTTGCGCGCGCCTGTCAAGATCACTACCGACGAAGGCATTTCCGCTGTCGAGAGAGGCCAGAAGGAACTCAGCCTTGGCTACAAGTGCCGGGTGGTCAAGATGGATGGCGTATGGGAAGGCGAACCCTATACGCACATGCAGAAGCGCATCCGGTACAATCACCTTGCTCTGGTACACGCTGCCAGGGCAGGCCATCAAGCTACGCTGCGCCTGGACGGCGCAGATGCCGTTATGGTCAACCCTGACACAAGAAAGGAGCCCAAAATGGAGGGTTCGGTCAGGTTGGACTCCGGCATCGACTATCCCTGCGCCCCCGAGGTCGCAGTGGAGGTCGAGAAGCTCCGCAAGGACCGCTCGGAGCTGCAGTCGAAACTGGAAAGCGGGTCCAAGGCGACCGAAGAGCTGCAGGGCAAGCATGACGCCCTCGAGGCCAAGGTCAAGGAACTCGAAGCGCGCGACGACGCGTCCGCCATCCGCGATGGCGTCAAGGCCCGTCTGGCGCTCGTGAACGCGGCGACTCCCCATCTCCCGAAAGAGACGGTGGAGAAGCTGGACGACATGAGCGATCTGGACATCCAGAAGGCCGTGATCCTCGCCGCGAATCCCGAAGCCAAGCTGGACGAGGCGACGGAAGACTACGTCCGCGGCGCCTTTGAGATCGCCTGCCAGAAGCCGACCGAGAAGAAGGACGGTCAGGGCGCCAAGGTTGTCGGCGCTCCGGGCAAGAGGCAGGACAGGAGCGACCCGCCGGACGCCGAGCAGGCGCGGCTTGACAAGATCGAACGCGACCAGCGGCGCAGCCGGGGCGAGGAGATCAAGAAGAAGTCGGCCTAGCGCAAGCGAAAGGCCACAGAGTAGGAGGGCTTTCAGATGGGCCAGACAAACTACGATCGGGATCAGGCAGCCGGCAAGCCTGGCCTGAAGGTGGACAGCCGGTTTGACCATGTGGTCAGCCGCGCGGCCAACGAAGTCATGCCGTTCGGCGTCGTGGCCGTGGACGTTGCTGCGGATGCGGAGCGGGCGAAGCTGCCCGGCGCCAACTCCGTCGTCATCACCGACGACGGCGGGACGTACACCGCTGGCAACATCGTGGCGGTCGTCAATGGCGTCACGATCACGGAGGCATTCGACACGGACAAGGCGACCACGCTTGGCAACCTTGCCGCGTCGATCCAGGCGCTCGCCTTCATCACGTCGGCAGTCTACGCCGGCGGTTCGGACACGATCACCATTGTGGCCGCAGACGACGTGCGGCTTGCCGTGAGCGTGGACGTGTCGGGCATCACCGGCACGATGACGATCTCGAGCATCGTCTACGCGCTGACGGATTCCATCGTCGGCCTGACGCTCGATCAGGCCAAGGAGCCGGGCTCGAGCCGCGTGGACGTGACCGACAGGCTGCTCTTCACGCTGTCCGGAGACGCGCTGAACACGAACGACACGGTGGACGGTGTCTTCAATGACACCAACATGGCGCAGGTGACCTATGACACGAGCGAGGCAGTGACGCTTCAGCTGGTCGCCAACGCAATCAAGGCGATCAACGGCGTGGCCGATGCGACCGTGAGCGGCCGGACGATCACGGTCAGCAATGAGCCGGGACTTCCGCTGGCTGGCAGCCTCACGGTCGATGATGACACCGTGGCCAGCGTCGAGGCCTCTTTCGACGCGGGCGTCGGCTCGTCGCAGGACGTGGGCATTTCCAAGAGGACGGTCGCCTACACGCCGACGGAGACGGTCAGCATCGTGCGGCGCGGCGCGGCCTACGTGCGGGCCGAAGAGGCGATGGCACGCGGGGACAGCATTTTCGTCAGGGTCGTGGCTGGCGCGAACGGGACGCAGCGCGGCGCCATCCGCAACGACAACGACAGCGGCGAGGCCGTGGCAGCGACAGGACTCGTGCTCCTGGGGCCCACTGTCACCGCGCCGGACGGCACGGTGATCGCGCCGGTGGAGCTGAACCTGCCGTAAGCGCGGAGGCCACACAGGCCCCAGAGTGAAGGAGACTGAAGATGGTGATGGAGACAATCGAGAGCAAGCATCTCGACTCGGACGAGACGATATTCTTCCAGCGGGAGCTCGAAGCCGTGAAGGCTCGCGTCTTCGAGAAGGACTACCCGGCGCTCAAGGGACTGATGCTGTTCCCTCAGAGCAGCGAAGTCGGCGAGGGCGCCGAAAGCATCGTCTACCGGGAATTCGACCGCACGGGCGTGGCGAAGATCATCGCGAACTACGCGGACGACCTCCCGCGGGCGGACGTGACCGGCAAGGAGAACATCTCTCCTGTCAGGAGCGTCGGTGCCGCGTTCGGCTACAGCGTCCAGGACATCAGGGCTGCGGCGCACGCCGGCCGGCCGCTCGTGCCGAGGAAGGCCAACGCCGCAAGGCAGTCGGTGGACCAGAAGCTGAACCGCATCGCCTGGGAAGGCGACCCGACGCATGGGCTGGTCGGCGTTCTGAGGATCCCCAACACGAACCTCGTGACGCCTGTCACGGCGGCAGCCGCGCCAAACGGCACCGGCTGGAACGCCGCCAGCGGCAAGACGCCGGATGAGATCCTGGAGGACTTGGGCAATCTCATCCAGGCCGTGCGCGACAACACGAACGGTGTGGAAGAGCCTGACACCGTCGTGCTGCCCATCACGGAGTTCGGCTACATCTCGCGCGTTCCGCGCAGCGCCACTTCAGACACCACGATCCTGGAATTCTTCCGGCGGACGCATCCGGAGATACGGACCGTGGAGTCAGCGGTGGAGCTTGCGCTTGGCGCAAACGACATCGCACCGAGCGGCGCAGTCGGCGCGACGAACGTCGCAATGGCCTACGTCCGGGATCCCGACAAGCTGACCTTCGAGATGCCCATGCCGTTCAGGATGCATCCGGTGCAGGAGCGCAACCTCGAATTCGTTGTCAACACCGAGGCGCGCTGCGGAGGCATCATCGCCTACAAGCCGCTGTCCATCGCCTTCATGGAGGACATCTAGCCGTCTTTCCCCAGTTGGCCGCCGGAGCGCGTAGCGTGTGCTGCGCCTTCGGCGGTCAGCGGGGAAGGCTTTTCGAGGAGGGTCGAAGATGGGGAAGACGAAGAAGCCTGCAGTCGAGACGGAGAAGCCGAAGCATCGCAAGGACAAGCCGAAGAAGATCACCATCGTCAACAACTCGCCGCGGATCATCACGCTCACCTATCGCGTGGGGGCAGAGGGCAAGCCGGCGCAGGCGATGTCCGTGCCTCTCAAGCCCGGCCCGAACGCCGTGGACCGCCATATCTACGAAACGCATCTCAAGGGCCATGAGACGGTCAAGAAGTACACGACCCAGAAGCCCGGCGAGAAAAACGCCAGAGGCCGGATCGTCAAGGGCGACAAGATGATTCTGGTCATCGACGAGAGCGGACCTCCGGCGACGGCAAACAAGACGGTCGAGGATGCCGTTGAACTCGTCGAGAGCGTCTGCGATCACGAACTCCTCTACAAGATGGAGGAGGACGAGTCTCGCGGCGAAGTCCGCAAGGCCATCGACGAGCGCAGAGCGGAGATCGGCCCGACCGACGTTGCCGAGAAACAGGACTAGGTCATGGGCTATTCAACCGCTTCGGACATCATCGATCTGCGGAATCCCAATCTGTCGTCAAGTCAGCAGAGCCGCAAGTCTGACATGATCGGCTTGGCAACAGAGCAACTGGACGCAGATGTCTACGGGACGAAGATCGAGCTAGCGATTGCTCTCCTCGTGCTGCATTGGTTTGAGGTCGAGAATCGCACCGGAAGCGGTGGGCCTCTGAGTTCGGAAACGGAGGGGGGGCTATCGCGGTCCTATGCCGTGATGGCCTCCTCGTCCGATTGGGGAAGCACGTCCTGGGGCCAGGAGCTTCAGAGACTGACGAATAACGTGGTCTTTGCGCCTCGCAATCGGATGATGAGCTGATGGCCAAAGTGAAAGACATCGACCGCGGCTGGAAGCGCATTCAAAAGCAACTGATGAAAGCAGGAGGTGCGTTCACGAAGGTCGGCGTGCAGGAAGGCGAGCGTCGCG
>JABAHS010148723.1_pt3 | contig 16256 bp, 12 predicted proteins | sample 7062111 | NCBI WGS metagenome assembly JABAHS01 (sample SAMN14534600, study PRJNA622989) | marine sediment metagenome | biome: marine biome [ENVO:00000428]; feature: marine pelagic biome [ENVO:01000023]; material: deep marine sediment [ENVO:00002113]; isolation source: pool of 4 deep marine... | reverse complement strand
AGTGGATGTGGCAGACCGTATGGTGTGTGATGGGATCGAACTTCGCCTGATCCCACACGTACGAGATGTCCGACCCCTCGATCTCGCGTTCTTCCTCGAGCACATCGATGGCCTCGGTACCGCCATACACGTCCATGGCCAGGATGCCATCGGATTTGAGCGCCCGGTGCGCAGCCCGGAAATACGCGAGCAGGTCCTCGCGGCGCTTGAAACCGTTGTAGCTGAAATTGAAGGCGCAGACGAGATCGACCGGCGGGGTCTCGGTGTCCAGCACGTCACCCTGGATCAGCGTTACCCGGCGCGCCACGTCATCGCCGGCCGGTTCCAGGTTGTGCACCCTACCCCACTCCAGCGTTTCGCGGTCCCAATCCACCCCAAAGGCGGTTCGATGCGGGTCGCTCTTGCACCACGCCACGGCCAGATAGGCGGTCCCGCAAAAATCCTCCCGGAACGACAGTGGCGTGCGCGCCCGGAGCTGCACGAACTTCTCGGTCAGGAGCTCGATCTCGGTGCCGGGATCCTGGACCGACTGCTGATACAGCATGTGGCGGTCGGCCTGTTGGCCCATTGAATGGGGGGTGACGACCTTTGTCGCCTTGGACGTCTCTGCCATGGTGTCTCGCTCTCGTTGAGTGTATCGGTTTCCGTCGCCGCGCGTCGCATGATACAAGAGCCGGAAACAAATTCCACCTCTTCCGCAGAATCTACGGGTGGATGTGCGCTCGCGGTGATCGTCGAATGGAAGAGGCCATTCGATCTCTTGGCGCCCCGGCGAGAGCATATGGCTTGTCTAGCCCGCATTTCTCACCGGGACCGCGGGAACGGCAACGTACGAAACCGGCCGCTACCGCCCGGACACGCCGAGAAACTCCTGGGCGTTGCGCAGGCGCACGCGCTCGGCCACACCGGCGGGCAGTGCCCGAACCCAGGTGCGGTGGTAGCGATTCAGCTCATCGTAGTGAAACCAACCCTCGTCGGCCTCCCACCAGCGAAACACCTGCTGGGCATCCCACACCGGATCGGTGCCGGTCATGAAGCGCTTGGGGAACCTGCGCACCAGCGCCGCCCACTGCGGCGACAACGCCCCGTCCGGGCCGGTAATGGCGCCGTAATGCCACGGGTCGCGTGCCGAGAGCTCGACCCACACGTTGGGACAGGCCTCGATGAGGGCGCCTACCTCGTCGGCGCTCAGGATGCCCCCGGCATGGGCCCAGAGAAAACGCACGTCGGGGTTGGACTGGCAGATGGGCAGGAAGTACAGATGACTGGAAGAATCGGTGTGGATCAGCATGGGCACGTCGAACTCGCGCGCCAGCTCGATGAGCTCCAAAAAGACGGCATTGTCTCGGCGCGGACCCAACCCGGAAACCAAGTGCAGCTCGCCGATGCCGAAATAGCGCCCACTGGCGAGCGCCGCCCGCACCCGTCCGGGCACCTCCTCCTGCACGTACCACGTGACCCGGCTGCGCGGGGTGACGTAGGGGCTGTAAAACGGCACGATCCATTCGCCACCGGCCTCGCGCAGCTTGGCGGCACTGTCCGAGGGAACGCTGGAGACGACAGCCAGCACCACGTTGTGCCCGCGCAGGCGCTGCACGGCGGCGCCCGCGGAGATCACCTCTTCTTGATTCCAGTTGAAGTGCAGATGGACGTCGGCCATGGGTGCCCCGGCACCCGCCACCGGGGCGGCGTACGCCACTGCCAGCAACGATGACAGCCGCCGCAGCCTGCCCCAGGCGACAGTACCCCTGGGGTCAGCCGGCGGGCATGGGTTACCGCCCCGGTCGCACATGAGCGCCATCGGGCGTTCCCGAAAGGTGTGGTACAGATGCTTGGTGGTCACGCCCATGGCCTCGGCAAACCTGCCCAGCGGGACGCCGCCGGCGGCGCGTACATCCCGCGCCCGTATTTCGGAAGGCCGTGGCAGGCGTCTACATTGCAGTCGATCGGCCCATGATACGCCGGGGCATGCGGGGCTGCACGCGCCGTCCCCCGCGCTCGGCGATGATTTTCCGTAGAATGCCGCCTAACCCGCATATCTCAGCAGGCGCCAACGGCTGTGGCGCAACGGCGGGAAAACCCAAAAGGAATAGGGCATAATGCAGAGGAATCGAGCAACGACACACTGTTTGCGCCGTTGGCCGATCACGCTTCAGGCTTGCCTTCGCGCCCGCGGGCTTGCCGTTGCTCGGCCCGTCCCAGGGCCTCGCCCTTCGGGCCAACCTTGGGCCGTCCAAATTCGATCCCGTCGAATTTGTCCGTCAAGTGGTAGCTGCGGCTGCCACTTTCCTTCCACAGCGGCGCCTACGAACGCGCTTCATCGAGACGACGTCCTGCGTCTCGATGAAGTCCAGCCCGGGCGTCCCTGGCCGCGCGTTCGCGGCTCCCATCCCGCCGCTCACCCAGCGCCTGCTCGCGCGATCCCAGTCAGACTTGCGGGTTAACGCTATGCCTGCGCTTCCTCGTCCCGGCCCCGCGCGCCCCCGTCTTCGATGGCTGGCTGCCGCCCTGTGCCTGGGGAGCACCTCCTCGGCCGCCCTGGAACGACTTTCCCTGCGGCTGGGCACCCTGGACGGCGCGGGCTGGAGAGCCGAGCAGGTGGAGATGCACGTGGACCTCCAGGCCGAGCGCACCACCTTCGATCTTCGCGCCGCGCGCCTGGAGCTGCCCGCTCCGATTGGGGTCCACCGCAACGTGCGCATGCACTGCACGGACGGCAGCCTGGAGCCCGGCGCAATCCGTTGCCGGCGCGGCACGGCCCGGATAATGCTCGCCATCCTCGAGGGCCGGACCGTGCCCCTCTCGTTCGACTACCGGATCGGCGAGCGACACCTCGCCCTGCAGCTGCACGGCGTCGCCCTGGCCGGTGGCACCGTGGATGCGCGCGCAGAGGCCACCGCGCAGCGCTGGCACGCGGAGCTCGACGGCCGCGGCCTGCGCGGCCGGGACCTGGCGCCCGCGCTGGCCGCTCTGGGCGTCTGGCCACAGGGTTACTCGGGGACCGGGAGCGTCGCGGTGCACGCCGACGCCAATGGCGGCACCGGCGGGCTGGCCCGGCTCGAGCTGAGGACCGAGCTCCGCTCCGCGGGCTTTGCCTCCCCCGACATGATGAACGCAGCCGAAAAGCTGGACATCGTGCTCGAAGGCCGGGTCAGCCGCGACGGCAACGACTGGCGCATCGCCGGCGACCTGCATGTGGCCCACGGCACCCTGTGCGCGGACAGCTGCTGGACCATGCCGGCGCGGCCCGTGCACCTGTCCGCGCAAGTCCACTGGCGGCCCGAGGCGGGTGCGCTCGAGGTGCGGCGCCTCACCGTCACCGATCCCCGCGGCGTGCACGCCGGGATCGAGCTGACCCTGTCTCTGGACCCCCCGCGCCTGGATACCCTGACCCTGCAGCTGGGTCGATCGAGGCTCGGTGCGCTGTACCAGCATTGGCTGCGCCCGACCCTGATCGAGGCCGGCCTCGACGCACTGGAGGTCCGCGGCTGGGGCAGCGGTTCCGTATCCTACGGGGACGGGCGCTTGCGCGCCCTTCAAGCGCACCTGGAGACAGTGGACGTCGAGGATGGCGAGGGCCGTGCCGGCCTCACCGGGGTCAATGGCGTGCTGGCCTGGGACGAGGACGGACGAGCCCCACCCTCGACGCTGCGCTGGCAGTCCGGCCACCTCTACGACATCGCCATCGGCGCGTCCCACGTGGCGATCCGGACGGCGGGCCATTCCGCGCACCTGGACGCGCCGCTGGCCGTCCCGGTTCTGGACGGCAGACTGGAGCTCGACCGGCTGAGCGCGGATTGGTCCGACGCCGAGCGGCCTCGCTTCCAGCTCGACGGCGTGCTCACCCCAGTGTCCATGGCCGCATTCAGCGAGGCGGTGGGCTGGCCCACCATGTCGGGCAAGCTCTCGGGGGTCATCCCCGACGTGCGCTACGACGGCGAGCGGCTGGAGGTGGGGGGCGTGCTGCTGGTGCGCGCCTTCGACGGGGCCATCACCGTTCGCAACCTGCAACTCGAGCGGCTGCTCGGTGTTGCACCCGTGCTGCGCGCCGACGTGGACATCCGCAGCGTAGACCTGGACCTGCTCACGCGCACTTTCTCGTTCGGAAGCATTGAGGGGCGCATCGCGGGCAGGGTACACGAGCTGGTGCTGCTGGACTGGCGCCCCGTGGCCTTCGACGCCCGGCTGGCCACGCCCGAGGACGACGACTCGCGCCACCGCATCAGCCAGCGCGCCGTGGAAAACCTCACCAGCCTCGGCGGCGGGGGCATGGGCGGGGCGCTGTCGCGAACCTTCCTGAGCGTATTCGAACGGTTCGGCTACGATCGTCTCGGCATCCGCTGCCGCCTTCGCGAGGGGGTCTGCGAGATGGGCGGCGTCGCCCCCGCCCCCGGCGGCTACTACATCGTCAAGGGCGGGGGTCTGCCGCGCATACACGTGATCGGCTACGAGAATCGCGTGGACTGGGACGTGCTGGTCACCCGACTCAAGACCATCACCTCTGGTGAGGGGTCTGTGGTCCGCTGAACGGAAAATTGTTCGCCGCCCAAAACACTGTCATCATATCGAGGCCGGCTACGCTGAGAGGAATTGCGCATGAGACACCGCACCGCCCTGCCCGTCCTGCTGACACCCCTGGTTCTCGCGGCCTGCGTCACCATCAACGTTTACTTCCCCGCGGCGGCGGCCGAGCGTGCCGCCGACCGGTTCATTCAAGACGTCTATGGCAAACAACCCGAGCAGGATCAGCCCGAGAACGCGCCGTCTCAGGAGCCGGCGCAGCCGTCGGGGGCCCTTGAGCTGCCGCGGCGCCTCGGCCGCCTCGCGTTGGACATTCTCGTTCCCCCCGCCCGCGCGGCCGCCGACATCGACGTCAATACGCCGGCGATCCAGGCCATCAAGCGGTCCATGCAACAGCGCCAGTCCAAGCTCGGTCCGTACTACAGCAGCGGCGCTATCGGAATGACCGCCGACGGCCTGATCACCATCCGTGATCCCGGCGCGGTGCCATTGCGCGAGCGCAATCGACTGCGCAGCCTGGTCACCGAGGAAAACCGCGATCGCAATACGCTGTATCGCGAGATCGCAAAGGCCAACGGCCATCCGGAGTGGCAGGGTCAGATACGCAAGACCTTTGCCCAACGCTGGGTCGCCAACGCCCCCGGCGGCTGGTGGTACCAGGACGGGGCCGGCAATTGGAAGCGCAAGTAGCATTCTGCGAGCTGCCCGCGGCAAGGGCGACCCGTGTCTTGGAACGGCTCAGCCGCCCCGGCCGCTCGTCGACCCCAAAAGCACGCGCGCTCAGAAACTAATCACACATTGTTAAAGCCGCGCGTGATCACTGCGCCTTCGCGTACACTGGCCACGCAAAAAATTGCCGTGCACCCGCAGTGCCTCGGAGATTACCCTGTGCGGTATTGGGTAGGTATACTTGGGCCGTTCGCCCAACGGACGTAGTCCACAATCGTACAATGCGGTTTTCCTGGGTTGCCGTTGTGATCGTTGTCCTCGATCTGCTCGCCACGGTCATGTTGGCCCACGGGGGCGTCGACTTTTCACACATTCACGCCGCGCCAAATGCGGCAACCGTGCTCTCCTCTGTGCTCCAGAGTGCTCTGAGCCTCTNNATACCTGAGCGCCTACCCCCTGAGTGAGCTCGGTGTCCAACTGTGCGCCGGCGGCACTTTGGCCCGCGCGTTCGTCCTGCTTCTCGACGGACCCGCGATGCAGCCGCTTACGGCACCCTTTGGGAAGGCGGCGCTCGGGCTGGGGCCGAGTGAGCTGGCCGTTGGCGCAGGGCTTGCCATTCTGGGCATGGACCTAGCGCGCCGCGCGACCTGGTCGAATCGACCACGAGTGCCGCTGACGCCCCCGGGGCCGGCCGATGTGAATCTGCAGGGCGTTCGCACGGGTATCGACAACGTCCACATCGACGTGCAGCTCAGCCCGAGATTCGTGCAGGCAACCCGGGGCCTGCTCCACGCACTCGTTGCCGAGGCCCTGTCACCGGCGAGCAACGATTCACGACATGCCCACCCGAGCCGGCGCCAGCTCAGCCACTTCGCCAAGCTTTACACCGAGCTCACGCGCAGCGCGCTGCAGCGGGCGAAGGATGGGGCGGGGCGCCAGCGCGAGACTCTGCTCCAGCTCGCCGTGGTCAAGCTGGTCCGCCGCGAGCTGCACGAGGAGCTCACGCGGGCCATTCAGCGGCGCAGCGACTCCCTGCACCGACGCCACGTGTTGGGCTACCAGGCCACCCCGCAGCAAAGCGACCGCATGGCCTGGATATTCCGAAACCGCGCCCGAATCTACTATGACGTCAGCCGTCGCGTGTTCCGCCTCATGCTTGAGCAAGAAGAGGGGCGGATAGCCGACTTGCGCGAGGCCTTGTTCGGGTCCAGCGACTACGCGCTGCGCGCGATGCTGCGTGCCCCCTTGCTGTGTGCCGCATCGCCCGACGACGAGGGGGTCATGGCCGCGCACTATGTATTGATGGCCCCCGGGGTCACCGACCCATTCACCTTCGCCCAGCTCGAGCGTCTGATCACCGGGCTGTTCCCCGGCGACGACGAGGGGGAAGCGGTGGGGCAGCGCCGTGGCAGGGCAGCGCATCTGCGGCCGGTGGGCGGCATCGGGCGCACTCAGCCGCACTCCGCCCCCTCGGTGACACCGATCGATCCCGACAGCGTGCCGATCATGCTCGATCTGGAGTGGAGGCCCCAGGGTGTGCACGACATGGAGGGCGCCCGCAGGCGCGACCGACTGCGCCGCCACCGGGGCTTTCAGAAGCGCAACCGCGCCCGCCTACGCATGGCCCTGGAACAGGCCAGCTTGCTCCCGCGCGTTCAGGCCGCTTACGAGGCCGCCCGGCTGCACGCCGAACACGGCGAGGCCCACACTCCTCGGGCATTCGAGAAGATGGTACGACTCGGCCGGCCGACACCCCGCGGATCGACCCCGCATCTGGCCGCGGCGGTGCGGGCGGCAACCCGGCGGGCGCGGCGCCACCGATCCCGCGCGGTCTGGCGGTCGCTGCTGCGCTTCACCTCCGATTTCGCGGCCTACCGGCGAGACCTGATCCGGCTGCACGCCCTGCAGCGGGCCATGAACCAGGTCCGCCTGCTCGATCAGGAGCAGGATCTACGCCGGGCCCGGGCGAACCACACGCTGTATCAGTTCCTCGCCCGGGAGGAGCTGCCCCGCGAGCGCGCCGAGATGCGCGGCCACGCGGTCCTCAAGGCGGACGTGCGCGGCTCGACCCGTATGTCCGACGAGCTGGCCCGCCGTGGGCTCAACCCGGCCAGCCATTTCGAGCAGCACTTCTTCCAACCGGTGAACGCGCTGGTTCAGCGCTTCGGCGGCGAGAAAGTGTTCATCGAAGGCGACGCGGTGATCGTCCAATTCCCCGACTATCACGGCGCGAATGGCCCGCCTTTTCCGGTGGCGCGCGCCTGCGACCTGGCAACAGAGATCTTGCGGACGGTCCGGCGCCACAACCGAGGCTGCGCCGCCTACGGGCTGCCCGCCCTGGAGCTGGGAATCGGTGTCACCTACAACGACCGTCCACCGACGTATCTGTTCGATGCCGACCACCGCATTGTCATCTCCGCCGCCATCGGCCGCGCCGATCGCCTCTCCTCGACGACTCGGGATCCGGATATACGGGCCTGCGTTGGGCCGGAGCACCGCGTGGCGTACTATGAGCCGCCGCCAACGCACGGGAAGGGTGCGACCGAGACCTTGATCCACAACGTGAACGGGATTGCCCTGGAGCCGGCCGCCTTCCACAAGCTGTGCAGCGAGGTCGAGCTCCGTCCTGCGCGGGCGGGCGCGGGACGGCTGTACCGCGCCCAGTACCCCGACTGTGGAAGAAAGGGTCGGGGGCTATGGGTACGCGAGCACGCCGTCGCGCCGCATCCGGCGGGGCAGGCGCCCCCCGCCCGGCTCGCGCGGCGCCCGCTCTACGAGGTAGTCGTGATGGAAGAGGTGGAAGAGATCGCGCCGCCCGCCGCCGCAGTGGTAATATGACTACTCGGATAGGCTCTTAGCCGGCATATCTCGTCGGGCGCTCGCGGCTTCTATCCCGCCGCTCATCCCCGGTCCCGCGATCCCGGTGAGAAATGCGGGCTAGCCCACCAGGCGTTTGATGACGTAGCCCCCGGACTTCTCGTCGCGCTCCAGCTCCAGCAGCCTGCGCTCCTGCGCCTCCTCCAACAGCTCACTGAAGGAGCCGAAGCCGTAGTAGGACTCGTTGAAGCCCGGCTTTCGCCGCTTCAGGGTCTGCTTGACCATGGAGCCCCAGGTCTTCTGGGTGTCGCCGCGCTCGCCGAGCAGCGCCTCCACGGTCTCCAGCACCAGGTCGATGGCCTCTTGCTTCTTGTCGTCTTCGGTCCTGGCGCCCTTGCGCCCGGCCCCGCCCTTGCCCGCCGCGGCCTTTTTCTTCTTGCGCTTGCCGCCCGGCTTGGGCCGCACCAGATCGTCATAGAAGATAAACTCGTCGCAGTTGGCGATCAGCAGGTCGGAGGTGGAGTTCTTCACGCCCACCCCGATCACCATCTTGTTGTTCTCGCGCAGCTTGCTGACCAGCGGTGAGAAGTCCGAATCGCCGCTGATGATGACGAAGGTGTCCACGTGGGCCTTGGTGTAGCACAGGTCCAGGGCGTCGACCACCATGCGGATATCGGCCGAGTTCTTGCCCGACTGGCGGATGTGGGGGATCTCGATGAGCTCGAAGGCGGCCTCGTGCATGGCCGGCTTGAACTCCTTGTAGCGGTCCCAGTCGCAGTAGGCCTTCTTGACCACGATGTTGCCCTTGAGCAGCAGCCGCTCGAGCACCTTGCTGATGTCGAAATCGGCGTATTTCGCATCGCGCACCCCCAGGGCGATGTTCTCGAAGTCACAGAACAGCGCCATGTTGTGGGTCTCGATCTGATCGGTGGCAGGCAAGTCGACCTTCCTTCCCCAACGCGGGATCAGTCCTCAGTGTACGTGATCGGCCCTAGCCCGCATATCTCACCGGGATCGCGGGAGCAGGCGCAGTATTCGGGTCCGTAGGCGCCGCTGTGGAACAAAAAAGTGGCAGCCGTAGCTACCACTTGTTGACTGACAAATCCGCCGGGAGCGAATTTGAACAACGCGAAGCGTTGGCCCCGATGAGGGGCGAGGCCCAGGGACGGGCCGAGCAACAGCAAGCCTGCGGGCGCGAAGACAAACCTGAACCGTGATAGGCCAACGGCGAAAACAGTGTTTCGCCGCTCGATTCCTCTACATTATGCCCCATTCCTCTCGAGTTTTGGTGCGTTGCCCCCTAGCCGTTGGCCGCCCGGTGAGATATGCGGGCTACAACACGCCATGCTCAGGGGCGGTGGCGGCTCTCCCCCCGGGCGATGCCGCCGGCGATCAGGTGGGCGGTGCGCACCGGCTCGGGCAGCACGCCGTTGACCGCGAGCCGCTCGATGAGCCGCTTCGCGTCGGCCGGCCCGATCCCGGCGCGCTGCACATAGAGGCGCCCGATCCGCTCCATCGGCCCGGTGCGCTCGATGATCGCCCACTTGCGGGGCCCGCCCGGAACGCCTCCCATCAAGGCCCGTCGAACCCGGTCCAGGTCGGGGCGGCGGCGGCTGATGGCCACCACCGCAATCCCGAGGGCCTCGTGCAGCGCCCGGATGTCGATGACGTTGAACCCGGCAAAGGCGATCCCCTGGGTGAGGACGGCCTGCACCTGGTCGCGGAACCGCGATTCGCCGACCAGCCGAATCAGGGTTCCGGTGGCGTTGGCACCGTCGCGGCGCACCTTGCCGCTGAGCACCCCGTCCAGGCGCAGCCCGGAGAACAGGGCGCCCACCACCAGCACGTCGCCCCGGTGCTCGGGCGAGAACGGCGCGTCGTCGAAGCCGATGACGTGGGACAGGCGACTCATGGACGACTCCACCCCTGCACTTTCCGGTCAAAGTCTCTATCATCGCGACCATGACCGTCTATGCACAAGCGCCCGTTCCGGGGAGCGGGAGATCCCGCGTGATCGCCGAGGCGGCGGTCCTGATCGCCCTGTTGGTGGCCCTGCCGCTGCTGGGGTTGGCCCTCGGCGACCGCCCCATCACCCCGTACTTGGAGCTCCCGCCGCGTACCCGCCCCGTACCGCACGCCCCCTACTCGCCGCAGGCGTTCGCCCTGTTCGCCGCCCTAGCGCTGGCTGCCACGGGCCTGATCGGCGCCTTGGCCTGGCCGCGACGCCCGGGCCCCCGCCCCATCGAGGCCCGCCCGCAGCCCTTCCCGTGGTGGGGCTGGGCGGGGCTGGCCTGGCTGGCCGGTGCCTGGCTGCTAGCCTGGACCCGCTTCGGCTGGATGGAGGCACTGCAGCCCTACACCTTCGCCCCCATCTGGGTAGGGTATGTGGTCGCGATCAACGCCCACACCTTTCGGCGCACGGGCCATTGCCTGTTGCGCGACCGCCCCGGCTTTTTGCTGGCGCTGTTCCTGGCGAGCGCGGTGTTCTGGTGGTACTTCGAGTACCTGAACCATTTCGTGCAGAACTGGTACTACGTTGGCGTCCAGTCCTTCGGGCCGCGGACCTATGTGCTGCACGCCAGCCTGGCCTTTTCCACGGTGCTGCCGGCGGTGACGAGCACCATGCAGTGGCTGCACAGCTACCCGCTGCTGCGCCGGGGCTATGCGCGGCCCGTGCGCATTGCGGGCACGCGCGGGCTGGGCCTTTTCACGGTGCTGGCTGCGGGGCTCGCTCTGGCCGGACTGGCCGCGTGGCCCGAGCTGCTCTTCCCGCTGGTCTGGATGGCGCCCCTGTTGCTGGTGCTGGGCATCCAGGCCCTGCGGGGCGAGCCCACTTGGTTCGCCGACCTGGCGAGCGGGCGCTGGGAGCGCCTGTACCTGCCGGCCCTGGCCGCCCCGCTGTGCGGCCTGCTGTGGGAGATGTGGAACTTCCACAGCCAGGCCAAGTGGGTATACAGCATCCCGTTCGTGCAGCGCTACCACCTCTTCGAGATGCCCCTGCTGGGCTATACCGGCTACCTGCCGTTCGGACTGGAGTGCGCCGTAATCGCTGACCTGGTGGGCCGCGCCTTCAGGCGCCCCCCACAGCTGCTGCCGACCTCCGACCGGCGACTTGCTTGAGAAATCGCTCGGGGCCCTATACTGCAAGAAGAGCTTTCAAACCGTGTCTACCCATTGCGGGAGGATCGAGCCATGGAGCTGACTGGACGCAAGATCGCCGTCCTCGCCGAGGACCTCTACGAGGATCTGGAGCTGTGGTATCCCTACTACCGTCTGAAGGAGGCGGGCGCCGAGGTGTACCTGGTCGGCACAGGCGGCGAGCGGTACACGGGCAAGCACGGGGTGCCGGCCCATCCCGACCTGCAGATCACCGAAGCGCGGGCCGCGGACTTCGACGCAGTGGTTATCCCGGGCGGCTATTCACCGGACCGCATGCGCCGCCACAAGCCGGTGTTGGATTTCGTACGGGCGCTGCACGAGCAGGGGAAGGTGGTCGCCTTCATCTGTCATGCCGGCTGGGTACCGATCTCCGCGGGCATCCTCACCGGGCGGCGGGTGACCTCGTTTCACGCCATCCGCGACGACCTGGTCAACGCCGGCGCCGACTGGGTGGACGAACCGGTGGTGCGCGACGCCAACCTGATCTCCAGCCGCACGCCTGACGATCTCCCGGCGTTCTGCCGCGCTATCATCCAGGCGCTCGGGAGCGGCTGAGGAGTCTCGTCGATCGTCACGGCATCTCGCGCCCGCGAGGCACCGCGTGGTAAGGCGAATGCCGATGCCGGTCGTGGTACTCCATGCGATAGTAGACGAAATCCTCGGGACGCTCGAAGTGCAGGAAGGGATTGCCCCGGGCCTGCTCGTCCATGGTGGAGGTGGCGGCGTCGCCGTAATTGTGCCCGGGATGGATCACGGTATCCGCGGGCAGCTCTTGCTGCAGGCGGCGAAGGGTGCGGTGCATCGCCTCGGGATCTCCGCCCCTCAAGTCGCAGCGCCCGCAGCCGAAGACGAACAGGGTATCGCCGGTGATCAGGTCGTTGCCCAGCCGGTAGCACGCCGAGCCGGGGGTATGCCCCGGCGTATGCAGAACGCGGATCGAGGTCTCACCCAGGTCGATCTCATCGCCGCCGTGGTGCAGGATGGGTCGACCCGGGCAGGTCTCCCAGAACTGCGCCTCGGCCTCAAGCAGGTGGAGGCGGGCACCGCAGGCGTTCAACAGGGCCTCGACGCCGTTCACATGATCATGGTGGCTGTGGGTGAGCAGGATATCGATTATTCGCGCGCCGCTGCGCCGCGCAAGGTCGATGAGCCGATCCACCTCCCAGGCGGGATCGACCACCGCCGCTTGGGCGCTGGCCCGGTCGTGGATGAGATAGACGAAATTTTCGATCGGCCCCAGCTCGAGGGCCTCGATTGCGTAGGGCTTTGGCTCTGCCATCGCGTCCCTCCTGGCTCGGTCACCGCCCCCGGCAGAGACGGCATGGGCTCCATCGGTCTGCGAGGCCCCGGGCATCCGCGCTCGACCCGCGCGAGTCGGACACTACCCTACGGCGTCTCGCCGGCCCTGTAAATGACCGGGCCCCGCCGGCGGCAGAGCCGGATTCGAATGACCCGATGATTGCAGCGATATCGGCGCTGGGACGCGAGCGCGGCGGCTGCGGCAATCACCCGATACCAACCTCGCCACGGCCATGGCTCGATACCTCACATTGTCGCGTGCCGCACGTCTCGCCGGAGTCAAGCGCGGCGCACTGCAAAAAAAGATCAGCGACGGCGAGCTCCCCACCTTCGAGGGCATGATCGAGCTGTCCGACCTGCTCAAGGCCTATCCCGACGCGCGCGTGGACGATACGGCCATGTTGGAGCACGTCGATCGGCTCAAGAGCCAGGCGGTGCCGCGCGCCCTGCGCGAGCATTCCGGCCCACCCGATCTCGAGGGACTGGCAGCACGCGCAATGCAGCTCAGCGAGGAGCTGGCCCGGAGCCGCGCGGCGCTGGCCAATTACGAGGCCATGATCGGAGAGATCCGCGGGCGTCTCGAAGAGCTCGAGCGCCGGCAGAGGCAAACCGGGCAATCGGACATCGCCCGGTTCAGAGAATGGTTTGTCCATATTCTGGAACGCTATCGGCGCACCGCGCCCGTACCGGGGGAGATTGCGCTAAAAGACACCGTGCTGCGCATTATGGCGGCGCACGTGCGGGTCTTTCCGAGCGGTCATGATTTCTTTGTCGAGGGCCGCGACAACCTCCTGGACGCGGGCCTGCGCGCCGGATACGCCTTGCCCTACGGCTGCCGTGACGGCAGTTGCGGACAGTGCAAGGCCCGCCTGCTGGCCGGGCGGGTGAAAAAGACGCGGGAACACAGCTATGTCCTGACCGAAGAGCAGCAGCGCGAGGCGTACATCCTCATGTGCTGCAACACCGCGCTCACCGACACCGAGATTAGAGCCGAGGAGGCTATCGCGCCGCGCGACATCCCACACCAGGCGCTCGGCGCGCGCGTCGATCGCATCGACCGCCTCACCGAGGACGTCATGGTGCTGCAGCTGCGTGCCGCCCCCTCCGCGCGGCTGCGGTTCCTGGCGGGGCAATACGCGGTGCTGCGAGTCGGCGAGATCGCGGGGGCCTATTCCATCGCCAGCTGCCCCTGCGAAGAGAGCCGCCTGCATTTTCACGTGCGCAGGCGACCCGCGAGCGCCTTTGGCAGCTACGCCTTCGGGCGGCTTCGCCGGGGGGACGCGGTGCGGGTGGAAGGTCCCCTGGGGGAGTTCACTTTGCTTGCCGATTCCCCTCGCTCGATTGTGTTCATCGCCTGGGACGCGGGCTTTGCCCCCATCAAGAGTATGCTGGAATCCGCTCTGGCACTCGACGCGGCCGAGGCCGTGCACGTCTACTGGATCACCGAACGTGAGGGTGATCACTATTACGACAATCTCTGCCGTGCCTGGGCGGACGCCCTGGACCACGTTCACTATACATCTCTTGTGGCCGGGGGCGGCAGCACGGGCTCGCCGGACAAATATCGACGGCGGCTGGAGGCCTTGCTGGAAGAGGTCGTGGGCGAGCATGCGGACCTGGCGAGCCGAGACTTCTACCTTTGCGGCGGCGAGCCCGCCCTCACCGTCGCCGAGTCCTGGCTCCGATCCCGCGGCGTGCCCAATTCACAACTGCTCACCGAGCCCATCCGGCAAGGCGCTGATGGGGGCCGACGAACGGCATGAGCACAGAGGGGGCCGCCCGGGCGTGAAATGGGTATACTTGGGAGCTTCGTGGCGAGCCGCCCGCCGGCCGTGGAGGCTACAATCAACGATGACGCCGCGATCGAAGGAACCGCCTGGAAGTACGACGAGGTAAATCATGGAGCGCCGCACCGGGACCCGCAAACACATTTCGGTCAGCGCCTACGTGACCTGGCCGGGTCGCAGGATTCGCTGCCGGGCCAGTGACATCAGCACCACCGGCGTGTTCGTCGAGATGGAGGGGCTGCCGGTGCTGCCGGGCACCGCGGTTCAGGTGGTCTTCGTCCTGACGCGGGGCGAAGTGGTGAAGCTGCATCGGGTTTCAGCGGTCGTGGCGCGGGTCTCGCGCGAAGGCGCCGGGATGAGGCTGTACGCCAACTGACAACAGTGGGCAGTTGGCAGTGGACAGTAGACAGGCACGACAAAACTTCCAGGGCTCGGTAGTCTCGCAGTGTGGTTCCGGGAAGGCGAGCCGCCACCCGACCCCAAAGGGGCGGCGCAATCGGAAGGAGTGTTGCGCGTAGCGGTCCCTTCGCGAGCTTGGCGCCGGCGAGAGGAATCATCGTCCCGCGATAGCAGAAGATTCTGCCGCGCAGATCGGTTGCCTACGCGCCTTTGTCCCTCGCCGGCCCAAGCGAGCGTTCCCGTCAAGGGTCAGCGCTGGCCGTCTTCCCGCGCCACCTCCAGCGCCAGGCCGCGCACCCGCCGCACCCGCACCACGTCCCCGGGGACCAACTGGTGGGCGGCCGGATCGGTGCTCCATGCCCGCCATCTCTCGCCGCCCAGGCGCACCGCGCCCCGAAGGTCGCCGTGACCCGAAGGCGCAAAGGGGGTCAGCACCGCGGCGCGCTGCCCGCACATGGCGTCGGCCCCGGTGTGCGCGGGCACGTAGCGCCGTAGCGCCAGCACCAGGGGCACATCGCCCAGCACCAGAACCGCCAGCAGGACCACCAGGAACCATCCCCACGACAGCGCGAACCAGGCGAGGGCGAGCAGCAGCGCCTGCGCCGCGAACGTGACCACCATGATGATCGAAACCTTAGCGTGCATCTCGCCCGAGCGACGCGGGCGCTCGCACAGGCTGCAGCGCGAGTCGGGGCCGCTGTTGAACGATACAATCGCCAGGAGCGGTCTCCAGCATCAGAACATCGACTCCTGCATCTGCAAGTATACGTTATGGGCGTTGCCCCGGTTGGCGGCGTCGAAGGTCGGGACACCCGCGTAGCGTGACCAATCGGTACCCTCATAGGCCTCCTGGAAGGTGAGCAGGTCCTGCGCCGCGGCGCCCATGGTCTCGCGCAGGTACCGCAGATAGCCCCGGGTGAACCGGATCGCGCGGCCGGCGTCCGGCAGCGCCTCCCCGTGGCCGGGGATCACGAAGCGAGGCGCCCGCCGCTCCAGATCGTCCAGGGCACGCACCCAGCGCTCGGTGTCGGCACCGGCGCCGATAAAGGGCAGGCGCCCGAGGAACACCACGTCACCGGAAAACACTACGCCGGAAGGCTCCACCAGCATCATGCTGTCGTCCGGTGCATGGGCGGGGCCGGAATGCACCACGGTGAAGGTCTTGCCGCCCAGCTCGAAGCGCAGCCGCTCGTGGAACCTGATGTCCGGGGCGATCAGCCGCGTGTCCTCGTCCACCCAGGGATACAGCGCACCCTGACGCTGCAGCAGGCGATTCTCCGCCCCCTCGCCGGCCAGGTACTCGCCGGAACGCTCGTGGGCGATGATCAAGGCCCGGGTATGGTCGCGAAACGCTTGGCTGCCATAGATATGGTCGGCGTGATAGTGGCTGATGACCACGTACTTGACCGGCTTGTCCGTGCGCTGGCGGATCTGCTTCAATATCCCCCAGCCCAGGGCCGGGGTTCCCAGGGTATCGAACACCACCACCCCGTCGCGGGTGATGACGAATCCGCCATTCGCGGTCAGACCCTCGTTGTCCGGACCCGGGACACCGCTCTTGCCGACGATGTAATAGGCATCGCTGTCCGGCGCGCGCTCGACCCG
>JABAHS010148407.1_pt2 | contig 16270 bp, 12 predicted proteins | sample 7062111 | NCBI WGS metagenome assembly JABAHS01 (sample SAMN14534600, study PRJNA622989) | marine sediment metagenome | biome: marine biome [ENVO:00000428]; feature: marine pelagic biome [ENVO:01000023]; material: deep marine sediment [ENVO:00002113]; isolation source: pool of 4 deep marine... | reverse complement strand
CCCCTGCTTTGATGGGCGTGCCGTCCTGACTTTGCACATTTCGAATCGTAATGACGTACTCAATGCCAAAAGGGCCAATTGGTGATTCGGAATCGAGTCGCAGGAGCACAAACTGCGGGTTTTCCGGGCTTAAAGTTGCGGTCGCAATCTGGACGTCGGGTTCGACAGAATAGTTCTCCAATCGAGACGCGGAGGCAAAATCCAATGTGACGTTGAATTCCAAACGAAGCTCGTTTTGACTCACCAAATCAGCACGCACCAAATAGGGTGCTCTGGCCTGAGCCAGAACCTGGAATTCTGCAAAATTTCCAGTTGAATCGATAGGCGTGCCATCGAGATCAAAGACATTTCTGGCAACGATTCTGTAGGCTCCAGGCGAAAGCTCCGTGGGACTTGTCAGAATCACTTCCTGGCCCAACCGGTTCACAATCGAGGAGACAGGCGTCCCAACGCTCTCAATCTCAAAATTCGTTTGATTTTTAACTGAGCTGTCCATCGCCTCACTGAACGTAACTTGAATTTGATTTAGCGACAGATGCTGTGCCTGCACCACAAAAGGTTTAGGCCCGGGTGTAACGTTCACCACAACCGAGGGCAAACTTTCTGGCGGAGTTTTGGTACTGTCGATGGCCGTCACAAAATACCAGTAGGTGATTCCATTTTGGACCGTCGTATCCAAAAACCGCGTCCGGTTGATCTGCACGAGTGGAGTCTGGCTCTCCGCCGAGATGCCGCGGTAGATTTGAAACGTGCTTTCTTTGTCCGGGCTTTGCCACGAAAGCTCAACCAAATTTGCATCCAGGGGTCGAACCTTTAGTGCCAGAGGCGTTGCCGGACCGACAAACTCGGACAGAACCTGATAGCTGGCGATCTCAGTCCCGGTATTGAAATAGAATTCGTTGCGGCTGTCGTTGTCGAAATCCGCAACCAATGTGCGATTGCTGCGATTCGGCGTGGTGTGCCAAACCACACGGTATTCGGCCGCGGCGGGAGCATAATCCACAACATAAAAATCCGGAAACACACCAATAAGGACTTCCGCACGACCGTCATTGTCGATGTCGCCGGAAGAGATACCGCTATCAAAATCCCGCGGCGATTGAAAACCAAAAAATGCCTGCTCCCAGGCAACACGAAACGAGTTGTCGCCATCCCTCTTGTAAAGCCGATAAAGCCAGTGTCCACTGTTGAATGTGCTCTCCGTGTTCAAAGCGGGATCTGTATGTGAACCGACGGCAAACTCGGGAATGCCGTCGCCGTCGTAATCACCGAACGTGAGATAAGCAATTGTATCAAGCAATGGCAAACTGTCGGACCAGATAAACTCAACCGTGCCATCCGGTTTGCCTTCATAAATATAAATGTCGCCGTCGAAATCGCCGAACAGAATTTCCATTTGGCCATCGCCGTCGAAGTCGCCAACTTCAGACCGGGGCACGCCCACAGAATTCGCGCCTGCGGTTGGATTCGGAAACGAGTCCACCAGTGCGTAGTCGTTATCGCCCGTGGTCTCCCAAACTGTGAAGAGATCGTCCAATCTCAAAATGATTTCTCCGAGTCCATCCTGGTCGAGATCTGAAAATTGGCTGGCCCATGCATTGGCGTTATCCGTCCAGACAAGTTCGCTCGGCGGTTCGTTTTGAGACGGAGCTTCCAGAATAAAGCTGCTCCCACCTCGGCCTGCCAATATTTCCAGAAGCCCGTCGCCATCCGAATCGCCCCAATCCCGTGGGATGAGCGTTGCTTCGGTCGCGAAGATCTCCTCAAACTGTGTTCGACTGAATTCAAAGATTTTCACAGAACCAAAGTTGAAGTTTGCATCATATTGATTAAGTACGATCTCCTTGAATCCGTCCCGATCAAAATCCGCGGATTTGTCGAGAAGAAATCCGGATGGCAACGTGAGCGCTCGTCTTTCCACCGCGAGGGCACCAATGGCGGGAGCGCTTAAATCCGCGGTAAAAAATACACCTTGATTGTCGGAGATTGACGCGAGTCCCGCCCCATTTGTTGCTTCGATAAAAAATTGCATCTCACCATTGAGCACATTCTGAGTCAGGTTTACCCGGTGTGAAGTCGTACGAAACGGCAATTTCAAAACTTGAAACGGCTCGGTTGAACCCGAAGCACGATAATGAACGGCGGCAACGCAGAGGTCATCGGTGCTAAATTCGAGCAAAACGCTGGGCCGGTCACTGTCGAGCATCGAGGTTTGACGCACCTCCGAAATGACGGGCGACGTGCGGTCAATAAAAAACCGGACTTTGTCTTCAAGGGCGGTTCCGTCTTTGTTCTCGGCAATCAGACGCAGGGTGTACAATGTGTCCGACAAAGAAACAATATCGAGGTCCCAAATCGGTTCATCAATGACCTGACGATTGCGGACTCGTGTTAGCTCAGTCCACTCCTCGGGTGTCTCACCGACTCCGATTTGAAGATTGTAGGCCTCCAGAAAACCACCTGAAGCCGTGCCGCGGATGTGAATCGGTCCGTTTGCAAAGCCCTGATCCACTTTCGGGTAATCGATGCGCACGATTGAGAAAAAGGCAGACTGAACGGCTTTGAATGCATTCATTCTCCCGGACGCATAAAAATTGTCCCAACCTTGTTGTCCGAGGTCGTCCGTTGTCGAGATCAGCAAACCCTTAACTGCTTCATTTGACATTTCCGGCGTTCTGGAAAGAATCAGGGCTGCCAATCCAGAGACAAAAGGCGCCGCTGCAGACGTTCCGCTGAAACTCCCGTAATTGTCGGCGCGCTCTGTGGTCAAGACGTTCACACCCGGCGCCACCAAATCCACAGATGAACCGTAATTGGAAAACCCGGCTAAACGGTCGTCGGCATTGGTCGCGCCGACCGACACGGTTTCGGTAAATCCCGACGGAAAATGAATTTTATCCGTATTCGAATTGCCTGCCGAAGCGACCAGGACACAGTTTTGCTCGTAGGCAAATTGAATCACATCTCGCAGCAGCGGCGAGGCAACGTTGTCTCCGAAACTCATATTGATAATTTGCGCCCCATTTTCCACGGCATAAACAATCGCGGACGCCACGTCGTCTTCCTCAAGCAGCCCTCGACTGGTACCGGCACGCAGATTCATGATCCGGCAGCCATAGGCCAAACCAGCGATGCCGAGTCCATTGTCCCCGCTAGCGCCAACAATTCCGGCAACCGACGTGCCGTGACCGTTTTCATCAAACGGGTCGTTGTCAGGCATTTCGAAGTCTCCGCCGTCGGGAAATGTTGGTGCGTCCGTAAAATCCCACCCTCGAATGTCATCCACGAAGCCGTTGCCGTCGTCATCGAGGCCGTTGAAATCCGTGGAATCGATGCGGCCGTTACCATCAAGGTCCTCACCCTCGTTCATCCAAAGCGCATCTCTCAAGTCTTCGTGTTCGTAATCAAGGCCGGTATCGATTACGCCGACGATGACATCGGGAGAGGCAAGCTGTAGTTGCCATGCTTCCTCAGCCTGCAGCACGTTCAACGAAATTTGTTCACTCAGAAGCGGGTCATCGGGGATGGCGTGAATCCGGTGAACGTAGTTGGGTTGGACGTACTCCACGTTGGGATCGTGCTCGTAAGCGGAAATAATTTTGGCTATCTTTTCTGTTTCCGAAAACTCTATTTTAATAATTCGCTCAGGATGAAACCTACGTGCAGCGAAGGATTGTGGCAACGAGGTCTTGAACAACCGCTGCACACGTCTGACTTTAATCGCGCGGTTGATCGCATCCAGGGAGGCGAGCCCAACCTTGGTGTTTAATTTGGGAGAGAAATTCAGATACTTGGGAGCGGCCTTGAGTTTGACAACGATTTCGCCCGCGACGTAATCGGAACGCTGCGCAAGAGTTGCACCGTAAATCGTCAGTAAGCAAAGGAATGCGGTAAATGCTTTCAAGGTCGAGTGGTTGGCTAAACTCCAAGTTGGAGAGTGTAAGGCTCTCTCAAGCATCACGATGTTTTCTGAAAGACGCTGTAATTGACTTTTCTGTTACGCTCAAGTGCTGAATAATTTCATTTTCCCGTTGTTGCAATTCAAGTAATGTAGGCTCGGACATGGCCTTGTATTCTGAAGGGGTATGAACCTTTCTGACGTTTTCCAAGATTTTCTCTAAGTTGCTGACAGGCTAGCCCTTTTCAACTATTCTGTTCATCATTTCTGAGCATTGTGTCATGACAACAAAGATAGTGACTATTTTAGAACGAAGCAAATGAGATTCGCATGCTGAACTTCTAATTTGACTTGGGGCTTCACACTAATAACAATTCCAATAATATAAAAACGGCACAAACGCCAATAATGTAACCGTAACAAAAGAGAAATGCAATCGTTGTATGAGTGTCCCGGATTCTTTTCTCCAGGCCATAATTGTGAGAAGAAGCAGTCCACACCAGAGAATTGTGGTTATTTTCGGAATGATCAGGAGCGCCATCAATCCAGTCGAAATTCCAAAACGAAGCTCTCCTGTGTCGTAGAGAGCAATCAGCCCGACCAGGAAAACCACGTTCAAAAAACAAATCAAGCCCGCCAGGAAAATCAAGCCTTTTGCGGGACGCTGAGAGGTTAAGTAATATGGAATAAGACAAAACAATGAAATTGCAAAAACAAAAACAAATGCACGCATGAAGTTGATCTGGAATCTGAAAGTTTGCCACCAGGCCAGCTTTTCAAGTGTCACCGGTTTATCCCTATTCAAAAACATGTGGGTGATGTTTCCTTCATCATCCTCCTCAAAGGCCATCCGGGTTTCGTCAGACAGGCTGCGGAACAGCAAAGGCTCGATCTCGAACATCTTAAGAATTCTCTCTGGCAAATGCACATTGAGCGTCCCGTCCTCATTTGAATCGATCACCACCTCTGACGGATTCTCCAGTAGCTTTGTGAGTTTCGAAATGCTCAGCTTTGGCGCAGAGTTGAATTGATAAATTCCAGTAAATCGTCGAACGTGATTTTTGTCGACTAGCAGCGGCTCATCTGGTTTGATTTCGTTAGATACCGGAAAATATCTGCGATGAAAGCGGTCGATGTACTCATCGTACAGACTGGCGTCGTTGGCATTGTAGGCGATGAAAATCCCGAGATTTTGCTCCTTCAGCAAATAAAGCAAACTTGAAAACCCACGCGTGTTACCGCTGTGCATAATTGCTCTTATGGAATTGTCAAAGCCTTCATAAAAGCCATAACACCAACCCCACATACGCGGATGCAAGTCAAACTGCCGGCGATGCATTTCCCTCACTGTCTCTCCCTCTAAAATCCGGATGTTTTGATAGCGTCCGTCTTGAAGATGCATGATCATAAATTTGGCCATATCCGCTGCAGTTGAAATTAAGGCGCCCGCGGGCACAAGGTTTAGATATTCAGCCGGAAACGCCCGGTAGTTATGACCTGCATATTTGTACCCGATGGCGAGATCGCGGTTGGGTTCAATCTCATGGGCGAAACCCGTACTGTGCATTTCCAGTGGCTGCAAGATGTTGTCTTTAATATATTCTGTGAAGTGAACGTTTGTAATCTCCTCCACCAGGAAACCAACCAGCGAGAGGCCAACATTCGAATAATTGATGAACTCACCCGGATTGAAAACCAACCTCGGCAAATTGTCTTTCAAAACCTGCCCCAAAGGTCGAACCTCGGTTCTCGGACGCACGTATCTTCCAATGTGCTGATGATCAAAGCCAGCGGTATGGGTTAAAAGTGACTTAACGGTTACAGGATTCGGGTACGGATTATCTATTTTGAATAGTTTAAGATAGTTGTTCACGTTCTCATTGAGATTCACTTGCCCTTTCTCAATGAGTTGCATCATGGCCGTACTCGTAAACAGCTTGGTGATGGAACCGACTCTCAACAGCGTCTTTTCTGGACTGACCGGAACTTTGTGCTCAATATCCGCATACCCGTATCCCTTTTGAAATAAGATTCGCCCATCCTTGACCAGTAGGATCACCGCACCAGGAATGTGTAATTCCTCCATGCGATTCTCAAAAAACGCATCACTGAAGCTTTGAAGGTCTTTTTTGTTTAATTTACGGTAATTTACGGTAGAGTCAAATTTGTCGAGGACCGCAACCAATTGCTGAGAAAAAGCCGGAAAGCTGGGAAAAACTAATCCAAACGATAACAGGATTGCGTATTTTGTGCATGCGACCATTCGATTTCTCTTCCATCCATAGTTGTTCGTTTCCGGTGAACCAAAGTGTGTACGATTTTTATACATTTGCACAGCGGCGGCCGCTGTTGATTGCAGATCAANNGACAGGGAAGTTAACACTATGAAAATACGAAAAATGCCTCAATTTTCCACATTTCCGTATGTCTGAGGCTTTAAAAATCGCGACGTCAGTTGCAAAAACCATGCTAATTGGAACCTTCTCCCACGTTTGTTTCCCCGCATTTAGCACCGTCTGCAAGTAAGTCATTAAACATTAACAAACACCTGTTCCAGTAAATCCGCATGAATGGTTTCCAACTGAATGCCAAGAAACTTCGCGTTAAGAGCAACGCCACCATTATCAAGATTGGTGGTTACATCGATGCCGTGACTTCGGATGCTCTCAAGCGCGCACTCGATGCCGTCGTAAAGTCGAGACAATTCAAAATAATTGTCGACTTGTCGGATGTCGAATACATTGGCAGTCAGGGCTGGAGTATTTTCTTGAACCATCTCAAACACATTCGCGAAAACAACGGTGATTTGAAATTGGTAAATATGAAACCCAATGTTTTTGAAGTGTTTAAGGTGCTTGAATTTTTTTGGTTTATGAAATCCTACAAAACGATAGACGAAGCCATTTCCGACTTCAACCAGCATATTCCCCCCATGGCTTAGGTGCATCCATCTCCTCTCAACCCAACTCGTCAACTTGATTGGCAACTCTACTCTGTATCAACCGTGACACATTGTTTAGCAACTTTACAAAATTGAGGTGCAATCTACAAGACAGGCACCAAAAGTCAAGTTCTTGAAAATTTGAGGATTAACCGTCCTCCTCCATCGTCATGGCTTTCTGGTATGCTATTTGTAGAACAAGTCCATCCAAAAGAAAATAACAGGAATTAAGATTCGGGTTAATTCGTTTAGTTTACAATTGAAACAAAAAGTTGAATAAAAAAGCCTCACCTTCGCACAGACACCTCGCGCTTCTTTACCAACTTTGCACTGCTTCATGGTTTGGTTTATTTAACAATTTGAGAGTTTTTGTCAAAACTGGGTCTCTTTATTAAACAAATTGATGACTTGATTCTTAACAGGGAGAAATAAAGGGGTAAACATGAGATTGTTGGTTATTCCGGCTTTAGTAGGGGTGTTGTCGCTGAATTTTCTGATGGTAAATCCAGATTCGAAACAAGCTGAACTCATTCATCATTTACAAATCTCAGCACAAGAGGTTGAAAAAATCGCAGAATTGGAAAATGAGCGTGAACTGGAGCGCACAAAAGTGCTGAAAATCATTGAGAGGTTCAATCCCGAGATGCCTGCGGGTATGAAGGACGCGATATTCGATGAAATCTACAAGATGAGTCAAAAGTATCCCAACCTCAATGTGGAACTGATTTGCGCGACGATCACTCATGAAAGTGGTCGTAAGTGGGATCCCAAGGCCGTTTCAAAAGCGGGTGCCATGGGACTGATGCAGTTGATGCCCTACACTGGGAAAGGGCTTGCTAAATACGAGGACATTGAGTGGACCAATGCCGAGGAGATTTTGTTCCACCCAATTTACAACATTCGCATGGGTTGCCGCTATTTGTCCGCGCTAATCGAGACCTATGAATTAGAAGGCGGTCTGGCAGCTTACAATGGCGGTGAAAAAATCGTTGAAAAATGGTTGGCGAATGACAAAGCGGACGGGATTCTCTGGGACGAGACTCAAAATTACATCCCGTTTATCTTGAAGTTGTATCATGAATTCAGAAGCTATACCCTATAGGATGTCATGGACGACATTTGTATAAGCAGGGAAGCGCGAGGGGAGNNAATCTCAAGGTGCCATCATATTCTCAGAACTTTCTGAATTCTCATTAAAGGAAAAGATGTACAATCCGGTTTGCATGTCGCTGACGTAGATATTCCCTGATCGAGTAAACGGGAACGTCCCAAATGCACCATTAAATTGCTCTCCGGTTTGAGGCGAAGTATCAAATTCGTGTAGTATTTTAGGTTGCCGCGGATTAGAAATATCGAAAATCCGAAACCCGGCGGTATAATATGAAGCGAAAGCAAAATCTCCTCTGACAAAGAGATTGTGAACGGTAGCGATAGAATCGTTGAATCCGGTTACGAATTCCGCATTGCCGGGATTACTGATATCCCAAACCGTGATGTCTGCATTCGGTGTTTGAGAAAGCTCGTCACAAATGAACAAAAACTGGCCATCTTCCGTAGGCCAACCGCTATGATGGAATTGAATAAACGGTTCATTTATGGAACCCTGGAGTTCCGGACTCGAAGGCTCACTCACATCATAGATATTCGTGCCACCAAATCCGTGAAAATCATACAGCCGATTGCCAATCACCGTTGCATCATGTCCGCCATTTCCCGTGCTCCAAACCGGCCGTGGATTCTCGGGATCGACGTTTAAGTCCAGGATTCGCAAGCCGGGAACTTCCAGATACATGTATCCGTTGTCGGCAATAAAGATATTGTGTGAAGACGGGAACGTACCAACGACTTCCGGGTTGGTCGGGTCTGAAATGTCCACGATTCCACCGTCGCCCGTACTGCTGCCATTGACGGTATATATGTAATTCTGCCACACTTTCACATCGAACCCGGGAACGGAGGACACTTTGGCAACCTTTACGGGATTCTGTGCATCCGTAACGTCCACGATGTAAATTCCACTTCCCTCCCCCTGATTAGACAGCCCAAACCCAACCACAGCGTATTCCTTTCCGGTCGACTCATCGAAATAGCCCCAGACATCGGTTAAGCCAAATTCAAACTCCAGATTTGAAATCAGCTCAAATCTTGGCGCTTTGTCTTCATCGTCTGATGAACACGCGTTGAAAACGCAGGCAGCTAACAGTGCCAGCAGTGGTGCTAAATTCCTCATGAAATACTCCCATTCATTAAATGACTGAACGAATACTCGTTCGTGAACGTCATTCCGTCCCGATGCTTCGGGACGGAATCTCCCGGAATTAGGCAGGAGATTCCCAAACAAAAGATCTCGTGAATGACAGCGACAGCCGGTTTTCGTTCAGCCATTTATCATTCACAACGACAATCTAAATTGCTCAAAACTCGTATCGTAATGGATACCAAATGTCGCAAAAACTTATTCCCATAAACAGACCAATGCAAAAGAGGTTCGGGAGGAACAGGCCCGGAAGTCAAGGTACCGGTTTTGAAAACAGAAAAAGTTCATCCACCACCTGGAAACCCAATTTTCTGGCGAGATTCAAAGATGCCACATTGGAATCCACGGCGCCCCAAACGGGTTGTTTCCCCTTTGTCCGCATGAAATCAATCATGAATTGAACGCAAGTTGCCGCATAGCCCCTTCGACGGTGACGGGGCAGGGTATCGATGGAAATGTCCCACAGCGTTTCGGTCTCAGTTCCGGCATAACAAAAAGACACGGGTTGATTACGAACAATTGCAGCCGCCACATCCGTGATCGTCAAAACGTTGGAAAGCTCCTTGCCTAACTCCGGCGCTTCGTCTCGGATCGCAAAAATCTCATCTCCGGTTACAAATTTGACAGTAGCATCTGCTGCCACCGCGTGTTCGGTATCTTTATTCAAAGAATGAATCCAAGCCTTGCATTTATGCCAGGATTTCAAAACAGATCCCACGTACTCCACATTCTCCCTGGCGGTCAACACCTCCGCCGACGAACCGCTCTGGGAAATGGCTTGGAGAATGGCGTTAGCGTTCGGTCGACCGACGACACAAATGAGTGAATCGACAAGACTGCGCACAACGAAATCGCTATCATCGCTGTAGGTTGCCCCATAGACTTCACATCGTCCTGCGAGCAGTAAGCCTCTGGTTTCAACCCATCGTGGAATGTCGGGTAAAGTTAACGCTAATTTCAGGAAATCTGGCTTCATCAGCAATCAAAATTCCAACTTTGGGTTAAGATAACCTCAGGACATCACATTATCAATCATGATCCCAAAAAATTTGCAATGGAATCACCGATTTCTTATATTAAATGTTTTCCGTTTTTCAATTTTATCGTTTACGAAGCTAAGATGAAAAAAAAATCTGATCCCGTAGCACTATTTGCCGAATTGTACGAGAAGATCCTGCAGAGCGGAGCTCTCGAGGAACCTTCGGCCATGACCTTGGCGACGGCCACACCGGACGGCAAACCCTCAGCGCGAGTCGTACTGTTAAAAGGCTATGATGAGCACGGATTCGTATTTTACACGAACCTGGAAAGCCGAAAAGCTGCGGAACTCAAAATTAACCCTCAGGCTGCACTCTGTTTCTATTGGGAACCGATCCATTACCAGGTGCGAATCGAGGGCTCGGTTCTGCAAGTTCCCGAAGAAGAAGCGGACGCATATTTTGCGACTCGTCCGCGCGGCAGCCAAATCGGCGCCTGGGCTTCCAGCCAAAGTTCTCAACTCAAAGACCGCACCGAACTCGAAACACGTTTTCGGGAGACTGAACAGAAATTTGAAGGTGAGACCATACCCCGACCAGGTTTCTGGTCCGGGTTCAGATTGGCACCACAACGGTTCGAGTTCTGGGAAAGACGTGAAAACCGACTCCATGAACGTTTTCTCTATGTTCGAAAAAACGCTAGATGGGAAATGAGTCTGCTCTATCCTTAGAGTCTTTAAGCACCGCGATTCAATGGAGTCGTATCATATTCCCGACGCGCCGACGACATTTGGAATGCCCTTTTTCATTATTGGTTTTGATCCAGGTTAGGAGAAAGATTCAAACCGGATTGAGAGGAGGTTTCATGAAGAATCCAAGAAAATGGATTCTGTATGTGGTAAAGACCTGCCTATTTCTGATTGTGGCCAACGCAGCTTTTGCACAAGACTCGACGTTTAAAATACTGGGAGAGTTTGAAGAAGGCTGGGAACAGTCCTGGTTTGAACGTAAGCTCATTGACAAGTCGACAACATATGAGTCCATTGCAGACGGCAACAACAGGGTGCTCATGGCCACGAGTAGAGGCTCGGCCTCCGGTTTGTGGCACCCGTTAGATATTCGCCTCGGCAAACGTGGCACCATCTCCTGGCGGTGGAAAATAGAGGACAGCCTTGATGATGACACAGCAGAAAAAACCAAACTGGGCGATGATTATGTCGCCCGCTTGTTTGTTGTGTTTGACCCGCACTTCTTAAGCTGGAAAACACGAGCTATCTGCTATGTCTGGTCCGCCAATCAACCCATTGGGACAGAGTTTGCTAATCCATACTCCGAAAGCGTGCGCATGATCGTGCTGCAGAGCGGTAAACAAAACAAAGACACGTGGATTGAACAGGAACGAAGCTTTGTGGCCGACTACGAAAGAAATTTTGGAAAAGAGCCCGAAATGGTCACGGCTGTGGCTCTCATGGTTGACACCGATAACAGTCACCAGACCGCCATTGCCTGGTTCGACGACATTGTATTGAGCGTTTCAAAACCGGAAACCCCATCCACAAACACTCGCAAGCGACAGTTCATGCCCAAATTTTGATGCCGAATTGGTTTGAGTGGGTCAGCAACCATCTTTGGACCAAAGTCGGCAACGAACCCTTCCAAAAAGTTCCTGTTTAAATACTTTCCTCTTGGATCCCAAAAACTGAGATTTGTAAAAGTTAGAAAAGTTTGTTATAAAAAATATAATCTCTCTAAAAACTTTTTTAGGAATTCCTAATTATTTTCTTGACATTTGTTAAAGTTTCTGTTATATTCTTCCGAAATATTTAGGCGAACAAGCGATGATAACACAGACAGTACAAGATTATCTCAAGATTATCTACAAGCTTGGCTCTAAAGGTGAGACCGTCACGACCAATGCCATCGCGGAACGATTAAACGTATCCCAGGCTTCGGTTACGGGTATGATCAAAAAACTGGCAGAATTAAAATTGGTCACGCATACCCCCTATCGCGGCGTTGAGCTGACACAGGCCGGGCGCAAAATTGCGCTTGAAATCATCAGGCATCATCGGCTGCTGGAGCTCTATCTGGCTCAGGCACTCGGTTACAGTTGGGATGAAGTACACGACGAAGCCGAAAAATTGGAGCATGTGATTTCAGAGGATTTCGAAACTCGCATGGCAGAGGCTCTCGGCAATCCCACTACGGATCCGCACGGGGCACCCATTCCTTCAAAGGACGGGGAAATCGTTGAGCGTTCTCTCGTGCCGCTCACCCAAGCCAAAGCGGGTCAACGAGTGACAATCGAACAAGTCAGTGACAGCGACCCGACGATGCTTCGCTACCTCGGCGATCTCGGCATCTATCCAAAGGTAGAAATTGACGTGTTGGAAAAGGCTCCATTTGACGGGCCGCTTTTGATTCAGCTTGGGGACAATCAGCATCATTTAGGCGAGACCGTTACAGACAATATTCTGGTCTCGGCTGTCCGTTAACTTTCGATTTCCAGAATTGGAGGTGATGTTCGTGATAAACGCTTTGACATCTGTGATCCTTGCCATGCTCACGGTAACCCTTGTCTCTTTCGTGTTCTGGCCGAAGAGCGGAGTCTTCTGGAAATGGCAACGTGGCAAGCGCAACACGCTTCGAGTGCTCATCGAGGATGCGTTAAAACATCTCTACGATCAGGAGTACAAAGGACTGAAAACGACGATTCCGAGCATTTCCGGAACTCTTGAAATACCTGGCGATGAGACGGTCAGATTGATGACCCGCCTGGAGTCGCTTGGATTGGTCAAATCACAGGAAGAGGGCTTTCAGCTCACACCGGAGGGACGAAGGTACGCTTTGCGGATGATTCGAATCCACCGGTTATGGGAAAGATATTTGGCGGACAAGACCGGGCTTGCTGAAACCGAATGGCACCCAAAGGCTGAACGGCTGGAACATAATATGACCGACCAGGAGGCTGAAGTATTAGCCGCACAGGTCGGCCATCCCAGATACGATCCGCACGGAGATCCGATTCCCACACCATCCGGTAAACTTCCTCCGAAGAAAGGACAACCCCTTACGGACATCGAAGAAGGGGAGTTGGCCTGGATTGTTCACATTGAAGATGAGCCCAGTGCGATTTACGCTCAATTGGTTGCCCAGGGTTTGCATCCTGGCATGCAATTACAGGTTTTGGAAAAAGACCAACAGCGAATTCGAGTCGTGGCTGAAGGCGAAGAAAACGTATTGGCGCCAGTGGTTGCAGCCAATGTCACGGTAGAACCGCTCCCAAGAGAGCATGAAATTGGGGGACCGCACGACACCTTGGCAGTGCTTAACGTCGGCGAAACGGCAGAGGTCATCGGGTTGTCCAAAGCCTGTCGCGGCCCTCAGCGGCGCCGCTTGATGGATCTCGGCATCGTTCCGGGCACCATCATCAAAGCCGAGATGCGCAGCGCGGGCGGCGATCCCATTGCGTACAACATCCGCGGGGCCAACATTGCGTTAAGAAAACAACAAGCAGAATTCATTCACATCAGACGCATGAAGGAGGCAGCGTAATATGTCTGCACAACATACAAGCGCTTGTGAAACCTGTCCAGCTCATAATGTTACCAACCTACAAAAACTCGGCGTAAACATGCAATCCTGGGATTATGTGATTGCGTTGGCTGGAAATCCGAACACAGGCAAAAGCACCGTATTTAATGCCCTCACCGGTTTGAGGCAACATACAGGAAACTGGCCAGGCAAAACGGTCACCCGCGCCGAGGGGGGATTTGTGTATTCGGACAAACGCTATAAGATCGTGGACTTACCGGGCACCTACTCTTTGCTCTCAACCAGCACTGACGAAGAAGTAGCTCGTAATTTTATTTTGTTCGGTAGACCGGACGTGACGGTTGTCGTGGCGGATGCTACACGATTGGAACGCAATCTTAATCTGATACTCCAGATTCTGGAAATCACCGAGCGAGCAGTCATTTGTCTGAATCTGATGGACGAAGCGAAGAGACACAAAATTGAGATAAATGACCGTTTACTCGCCAAAGATCTTGGGATACCTGTCGTGCCAACCGCAGCCAGACGAAATGAAGGCATCTCAGAGCTTCTAAAAGCAATCGGTGATGTAGCCGATGGCGCCTACGAATGCAAACCTCACCGAATAAAAAGCGGTTCAAAGCAACTCAAACAGGCATTGGATGATTTAACCAAACAGATCGAACAGAGCTTTCCGGGATTGACCAACGCTCGCTGGGTCGCCTTGCGTCTACTCGAAGGAGACCCCCGGATCATCGAGGCGGTGAAGACCGGAGAGATTGCCACTTTGAGTGCACCGGGAGCTGAACCCGAACCTATGGCAGTGACGGTTTGATGAAAACGGAGTGATAATGCAATGATTAAGACAAATAGAGAAAACGAAGCCATACTGGCGAAAGCCAGTTCTCTACGTTGGGAAGTCGGCGAAGATTTTCACGATTCGTTGATGGAGGCCATCTACCAGGACGCGGCCCGCATTTCCGAGCGAGCCGTAAAAAGAGCACATGAGAAGCCGAAGTTTAATTGGGAAAGGACTTTGGATTGGCTTCTCACAAGTCGTTGGACCGGTTTCCCGATTATGTTCCTGATGCTAACGGTGGTATTCTGGTTAACCATCGCCGGGGCCAATGTGCCCTCGAGTATGCTGGCGACCTCGCTCCTGGACACCATTCATCCAGCCTTGAAGAGCTTCTCGGCTGACATCGGATTAGCGTGGTGGCTGGATGGCCTCCTGATCGATGGCATCTATCTGGCCATGGCCTGGGTCGTGAGCGTCATGTTGCCGCCGATGGCTATCTTTTTTCCGCTGTTCACGTTGTTGGAAGATTTTGGCTATCTGCCACGCGTCGCGTTTAACCTGGACAATCTTTTCAAGAAAGCAGGCGCGCATGGGAAGCAAGGCCTGACCATGGCGATGGGGTACGGCTGCAATGCCGCCGGAGTGATTGCAACCCGGGTGATCGATAGCCCGCGCGAACGCTTGATCGCCATCATTACAAACAATTTCGCTCTCTGCAACGGTCGTTGGCCCACCCAGATTTTGATCGCCAGCCTCTTCATTGGATCCTTAGCGCCTGCCGGGTTGGCCGGCCTGGTTTCCGCAGGTGCGGTCGTCGGGGTGGCCCTTCTCGGCGTGGTCCTAACCTTCGTTACCTCGTGGTTCTTGTCGCGAACCATGTTGAAAGGTGAAGCGTCGGCATTTAGTCTGGAACTGCCGCCGTATCGACCCCCGCGGATTTTGCAGACTCTGTATACGTCACTCATCGACCGAACCATTTTTGTGCTGTGGCGAGCGGTTGTGTTTGCGGTACCGGCTGGTGCGCTCATCTGGCTTTTGTCGAACATCCACGTCGCGGACGCCAGTTTGGCCGAACATATCATCAATTTCTTCAATCCTTTTGGGTTGCTCATCGGGCTGAATGGGGTCATCCTGCTGGCTTATGTCATTGCCATTCCGGCAAATGAGATCGTCATTCCGACGATTCTCATGCTCACAGTGCTGAGCGCAAAAATTGCCGGATATGGTGAAGGCGCCGGTGTGATGTTTGAACTCGATCAGTTGCAGGATTATCTGAACGTGTTCAAGGCCGGGGGCTGGACACTCTTGACCGCAGCAAATCTAATGCTATTCAGTCTTGTGCACAATCCTTGCTCCACAACCCTTTACACCATCTACAAAGAAACGGGCAGCAAGAAATGGACAGCCGTGTCCGCATTTCTTCCGATTGTCATGGGACTGATTCTGTGCTTCCTGGTCGCTCAGATATGGCGACTCCTGGGCTAAACCTCATTCTCGTCTAAAACCATTTCTTGATCAGTAAAATACCTCAGTGACGGTGAGGAATCTACTGACAATTGTTGATGAAAGAAAACTCAGTCCGCTTCAGCCGACTTCTACTCTGAGCCTGAAAATTTATTTTCAGGGTGGGGCTGCCGTAATTTGAAATGATTCGGAAAGAACACCGAACAGAAGGTTAAGAACATCCAAATTTCAACTGACAACATGGGTCATCCAGGGATAAAAGCAAAGCTTAAAGCGAGAAGAGGGCGCAACGCTCTACGCTTCTCGCTCAACAATAATTTGACATTTAAGCATTTAAGCACTCGGGGTAATGGAGCTTGGAGTACTGGAGCACCATTGGTGGTTCCAAAAATCCATTGAT
>JABAHS010000415.1_pt8 | contig 16279 bp, 16 predicted proteins | sample 7062111 | NCBI WGS metagenome assembly JABAHS01 (sample SAMN14534600, study PRJNA622989) | marine sediment metagenome | biome: marine biome [ENVO:00000428]; feature: marine pelagic biome [ENVO:01000023]; material: deep marine sediment [ENVO:00002113]; isolation source: pool of 4 deep marine... | reverse complement strand
CAAACAAGTTGCAGCTAGCCCATGACCTACATTCTTTAGCAATAAGAAAATGGCCAGGTTTGGATCTCCATATCATATCTATAATTTTATCAGACTTAACATCTTGGCAAGAGATGTTAAGTACAAATTCGCGGACAATAACCCCAACAGGTTGACATTTTCTGCTCAGCAGATCTCTGTTTTTTAAGTGCTCTGAACCCGTAAAAGAAAAAGCGGGCACCAAAGCCCGCTTTTCCTTGATCTAAGTAGAGTGGTAACATTAGCCGGCTTGCACCTCGAGATATATTAATAATCATTTGGGTACGCGTTCATTTTTGCGTTCTTTTTCTCCTTTGGTTTTTCTGCAACCACGACATCGGTAGTAAGCAGCAACCCGGCAACACTCCCGGCATTCTGTAGGGCTAAACGCACCACCTTGGTGGGATCTATGATCCCCGCCTTCATTAGGTTTTCATATGTCTCAGTCTCAGCATTGAACCCCACTGAATCGGACTCATTCTTTACACGCTGAACAACAACTGAACCCTCATGGCCGGCGTTGTTGGCGATTATCCGCAGCGGCTCCTCCAGAGCTCGCTTGACGATATTGACACCGAACCTCTCCTCGCCGTCCAGATTCATCTTCTCAAGGCTGGAGAGGCTGCGCAGCAGGGCCACACCGCCACCAGGCACAATACCCTCTTCAACCGCAGCCCGGGTGGCATTCAAGGCATCCTCAACCCTCGCCTTTCTTTCCTTCATTTCGGTCTCCGTGGCGGCACCCACTTTGATCACTGCAACACCACCAACCAGCTTGGCCAGTCGTTCTTGCAGTTTCTCCCGATCATAGTCAGAGGTGGTCTCCTCGACCTGAGTGCGAATCTGCTTGACTCTCCCCTCGATATCTTCTCTGGAGCCAGCGCCATCAATGATGGTGGTGTTATCCTTGTCGATCCTAGTCGTCTTGGCAGAACCCAGATCATTGAGAGTCACGTTCTCGAGCTTGATACCCAGATCCTCGGAGATTACCTGACCACCAGTGAGTACAGCGATGTCTTCAAGCATGGCCTTGCGCCGATCACCGAATCCAGGAGCCTTTACCGCGCAGACTTTGAGGGTGCCTCGCAGTTTGTTGACCACTAAGGTAGCCAGAGCCTCTCCCTCCACATCTTCTCCAATAATCAACATGGGTTTGCCCATCTTGGCAATCTGCTCGAGAAGAGGAAGAAGATCCTTCATGACGCTTATCTTCTTCTCGTGAATGAGAATATAGGGCTCTTCCAGCACCACCTCCATCCGCTCCGGATCGGTGACAAAGTAGGGGGAGAGGTAGCCGCGGTCGAACTGCATGCCTTCCACCACCTCCAGGGTGGTCTCCATGGCCTTGGCCTCTTCCACGGTGATCACACCCTCTTTGCCCACCTTGTTCATGGCCTCGGCAATGATGTTTCCTATGGTCTCGTCATTGTTAGCGCTGATGGTCCCTACTTGGGCGATTTCTGTCTGATCTTTGGTGGGTTTGCTGAGCTTTTTCAGCTCCTCCACCACAGCAACGACTCCTTTGTCAAGGCCGCGCTTCAGGGCCATGGGGTTATGCCCGGCTGCCACCAGCTTGCACCCTTCACGATAGATGGACTGGGCCAGAACGGTGGCCGTAGTAGTACCGTCACCGGCCACATCCGAGGTCTTGCTGGCCACCTCCTTCACCATCTGGGCGCCCATGTTCTCGAAATGGTCCTCGAGTTCAATTTCCTTGGCCACGGTTACCCCATCTTTGGTGATGGTCGGAGATCCCCAGGACTTCTCCAGGATCACGTTGCGGCCCTTGGGTCCAAGGGTCAACTTCACCACATCGGCCAGGGTGTTAACTCCTTTCATGGTTTTCGCCCTGGCTTTTTCTGAATACTTGATTTCTTTTGCAGCCATATTTCGTACTCCTCCTGAACTGTTAGCCTGTGGTTATTTTTGAACCACCGCTAGAATGTCATAATCACGCATAAGCAAATGTTCTTCACCATCGATTTTGACTTCATTGCCGGCATACTTGCCAAACAGTACTTTGTCACCTTTCTTGACGTCTGGGGGAAGCACCTTCCCACCCTCTAGACTCTTACCCTTGCCAACGGCAATGACCTTGCCGTACTGGGGCTTTTCTTTGGCAGTGTCAGGGATGATAATTCCCCCCTTGCTTTTGTCCTCTTCCTCCAATCGTTTGATGAGGATTCGATCGTGCAAAGGTCTAATCTTCATGGTAAACCTCCTGCAGAATAAGCGTTCACATCAGGATCACCCTAGGCCGAGAGCATTACTCATGCCAAAAAGGTAATATGCTGAATTTACTAGAAATTTACTCTCTAGCTAGATGAAAATCGGAACTGGTAGTTCTTATATCTGGGATAACGATGTGAGACTGCAGTTACATTAAGGCTGCCATTGTGTTCTAAGGTATTGAGACAAATAGAAAATATGAGAATCGGAATTTTGAGTTCTGATACCCCTACAACTCGGAACGCGCGGTTCTCGTTTGGTAAAAAGCCTAATGAGATTCAGACAGATATGGCGTTAGAAAGATTTAAGATTCTGATTATAAAAAACCAGATAATTACAATTTTATTGTGGTAAAATTTGTCACCCAGGTGATTGGCTTAAATGGTATAAAGGTTCATCGTAGCGGATAATATAAACCGAGGTGTGAGCAGATGAAGTCCTTTCTGTTAGTGGCCCGAGACAAAGAGATTGTTAAAGCACTACACTCGTGCTTTGCACCCTCGCACAAGGTTGACAATGCAGACAACAAGAATGCTGCTTTGGATAAGCTTAGTAGACAGCGCTACGACCTTATCTTTATCGATCTCGCAGTTCTGCAAGAGTCAATGCCAAACGGCGGATATAAGGCAGTTTTGCAGCAATTCAGGCACCTATATCCAACTGTTGACGTGATTGTTATGTCTCCTCAGGAAATGATCAGAGAAGCCGTGAAGGCTGTGAAGGCAGGAGCCAACGATTACCTGACGTATCCCATGAATCTGGATGAGGCGAGGCATGTGGTTGAGAGTATACATGAATCTGTCATTGCTAAATCCGAACTCAACTACCTGCGGGACCGATTTTGGCAAGTGGATTCCCTAGCTCTCATTCAGACGGAAAATTCCCTTATGCAGAAGGTCTTTGCCAAGATCCGTTCTGTTGCGCCAACCAAGAGCACCGTCTTGCTCACGGGTGAAACAGGTACGGGCAAAGGTTTGTTGGCGAGACTAATTCACCAGCACAGCAACCGCAGGGATGCACAGTTTATTAGCGTCCATTGCGGTGCTATTCCAGATACTCTCTTGGAAAGCGAGCTGTTTGGACACGAGAAAGGGGCTTTCACTGGGGCAGTCAGGAGAAAATTAGGCAAATTTGAGATTGCCACAGGTGGAACGATTTTTTTAGATGAAATCGGCACCATTACGCCAGCCGCACAGATCAAACTGCTGCAGGTTTTACAGGATGGGACTTTTCAACGAGTTGGAGGGGAAGAGACCCTTGAAGCAGATGTGCGAGTTATTGCCGCTACTAATATGGACCTTAAGAACATGTGCGAGGATGGCCAGTTCAGAAAAGATCTTTACTACCGTCTAAATGTGTTTCCGGTGGAGATTCCCCCGCTGAGGCAAAGAAAAGAGGATATCTCACATATCGTCGAAGTCATTCTTAACAAACTCAATAAATTTCATCAAAAGGAAGTTCACGATATTCACCCCGATGTATTGGAAGCCTTTAGGAGTTATTCATGGCCAGGTAACATTCGTGAATTGGAAAACCTCCTTGAACGTGCTTATATAATCGAAGACGCTTCAATGCTTACTTCCGCAGGCTTTCCAAATGAACTTTTTGTTTCCGCATCCCCATCGCCGAGCGAATTGATAGACTCTTCCCGTACCTTGGCAGAAATTAGGCGCAAAGGCATTGAGGATATTGAAAGGCGCTATCTAAGGGAGCTTCTCGCTCATAACCGAGGAAAAATCAAAGAGTCAGCAGCGGCAGCAGGTATTACTACTCGCCAATTACACAAGCTGCTAACCAAATATGGAATTAGAAAAGAGGATTTCAAATCAAACTCCAGCCATAAGTAATCGAAACCGGAATCGATAGTTCCGAAGTGCCCAAAATCGGACCCGAAAGTTCCTATTCCAAAATCTGATAAATAATTCAAACTGTTAGCTGCTTCCTTCGATTTCGCATCGGGCCATTTCCAGCCTGCATTCCTGTACAGACCGGAACCCAGAGTTCCCAGTAATCCACCCTGATTTTCCTTAAATCTATACATTTCAGCATGTTACGGATGTGGCACACCTATTGCCAAGTGGTAGTCAGGCATCGATGGAGTCATTCGAAGAGATGGACGAGCCAGATCCTCAAAATCTGGCGGGAAAGGGTGGGTACTTGGAATAAAAGAAAGGAGTCGGATGAACTCGAACGGAACGACCACTTTAAGAGGTCTCATTCTCCCTGTGGATTGGGATGAGAGAGGCAATATTCGATCCATTGCTGTTTCTACCAACTTTGAAGAAGAGTATCTCGTTGAAGAGAATCCCCTGGCAGATGAGTTGCTGGCGTTTGCGCGCCTAAGAGTGAAAGTGAGAGGTTCTGTGCGAGAAAACGAAAATGGCAAAAAGATTATTACAGTGGAAAAGTATGAAGTGTTGGAGGATTGATATCAGTTGATATCAACGGGTGGGGCGAAAGCAGTTCTGATTTCCGAATCACATAACTAGTTAGAAATGGGAGGAAAAATGATGATGTCGAAGAAAAACCTTATTCTGAGGGTGCTTCTTGTTTCGGTAATCATCAGCTTGGTAGGTGTGGCACCCCTATCTGCGACAAGTGGAGAAGTGGAAGTCACCGGCGTTGTCTTTCTTCCAGAATCTCCCGATGTTGCGGATGAGTATCCCGTACTTCTCGCAGGTGAAGATGGAGAAATGTATGCGATCGCAATCGATGGAAAGTGTGTAGAACTCATGAACCATGAGGATAAGTTCGTGAAAGTGATTGGAACGGTTGCCATAAACAAAAACGGAGGAAAGACCATCACGGTAAAGCATTACGAAGTATTGAAGGATTGGCCTTAAGGGTTGTAGCCGTGAACGGCCCTGTTTTGACGTCACAACCAATAACAACAAGGAGGAAAGATGATGCTGAGGAAAAAGACTTTGCTGCGGGTGTTATGCGTATTTGCGATTGTGAGTTTATTGGGAGCGGTTCCCCTGTTCGCAGCTACAGAAGAGGTCGAGATCATCGGTACCGTCTTTGGCACTGCGTGGGATTCAAACGACAATGCCACAGCGGTGATCATAGCAACCGAGGATGGGGAAGAAATCGCGGTCTCCAACTCGGGCAAAGGGATGGAACTCCTTAAACTTGAAGAGAAAAATGTGAAGGCGATGGGTTTTATTGCCCAGGATGAAGGAGGCATGAAAACGATTACGGTAACCAAATATGTGCTCCAGGAGTAGAACCGCAGATAACATTTTGAGTGGAGCAACCAGAGACCACAGTAGCATTTCAATGGACCGGCGAGGGGGGGGGAATACCCTCCCTCGCCATGGCAGCATAGATAAGATTTAAAGCCAGTCTTCTTAGATCACAAAGCGGTTACAGTAACGCCTTTTAAGTCAACAAGGATGAAAGTAAATCATTTGGTCGAGATCTTGTTTCGGAGTTTACAGTGGAAGAGAAGACAATAGTCTGCACTAACTGCGGCAATCCATTTGAGTTCACCGTTTCAGAACAGGAGCGGTTTGCTGTTCATGGTTTTACTGAGCCAAGGCGGTGTCGAGACTGTCGCAAGAATAGGCTGAAGCCGGAGCCCTCAAGTCATGGGGTGAAATTCAAAGATAAGCGCAGACAACCGAGACATCAATGGGAATACCTTGACTGAGATTGAATGGTGAGCCGGACATTCTGAGAGCCGGCGGGAGGCGGTGGGAAGGAAGGATTTATAATTTAACTTCGTTGTTGGGGTACAACATGAACGAGAAAATCATAATCTGTATTGAATGCGGCAACCCCTTTACATTAACTGTTGCTCAGCAAGAACGTATCATCGCTCTCGAATTTGACGAACCAAAGCGGTGTCGGGCTTGCCGGGAAACGGAGATCATAGCTGGTGTGTCGCGGTATGAAGAGAAAATGAGGCACAAAAACGTAGACCCCGAATGGCAGTGGGAGTTTATGTACAACATCCGAAAGAAACGAGATGCGTTGATAGTCTCCGGCAACGGATCCAGGTCTTCTTTTAAGGACATTCGGCTAATCGGTGAGATGGAAGATGACGATGACCAATAAAGGTTTTTGAGATAAAAAACTTCGCACTCTTATGAACACAGCAAATGCTAGCCAATCTGCTTTGGTGAAAAGGAGAAAGAAATGAGTCTTTCAGAAGAGACCAAACAGAAATGCCGTGAAATGCTCCTGGAGATGCGTCGTGAACTGGTTGACGAGGCGAAAGCCAACCGTCAATCGAACTCTGGCAGAGATCATCTGGGCGATCTGTGTGACTGGGCCGTAAGTGATATGGAAGTTGAGTATGTCTACATGATAGGTGAACGGCTGAGGCAAAGACTCTTTCTGATTGAAGAGGCTCTCGATGCCATTGAAAATGGCGATTATGGCATCTGCGCAGAGTGTGAAGAGCCCATCAACGAAAAGCGACTGCTCTTAATGCCCTTCGCTTTGCTGTGCGTTCGCTGTCAGTCGGAAATAGAAAAACAGGCCAGGATGCGAGGACAGCTTGCTGCCTGAGCCTTGACCTGAAATCAACAAAAAGGAAGGAGAAAGCGATGACGGTTGAACAATTGCGAGCCCTGGCAAAAGAATTAGGTGTCAAACCGAGTAACCTGCGTAAGTCTGAACTGATCAAGTCAATCCAGAGAGCTGAGGGTAATTTCGACTGCTTTGGAACTGCTGAGGATTACTGCGATCAGACAAACTGCCTGTTTCTGCATGAATGTCTGCGCTAAAAGACCCTGGATTCTCTCTAGGGAAGAGGGATCATCATGGCAAGAATCCTTTTGGTGGACGATGAGGAATATGTTCGTCAGTGGTATACGGATGAGTTAACTGAAGAGGGGCATGAGGTTCTGACTTCAGCTTCGGGACATGCACTCTTGAGGAGGATTGCCTTCCTTCAACCTCAAGTTGTGGTTTTAGATATCAAACTAGTTGACTACGATGGTCTTGAATTATTGCAGGAAATCCGAGGTACCTACCATAACCTACCGGTTATTTTATGTAGTGCCTACGACACATACAAATATGACCAGAAGGCCCTGGCTGCTGACTACTATGTGGTCAAATCATTTGATCTTACAGAACTGAAGGTAGCAGTAAGAAAAGCCATTGAGGCAAACAAATCCGTTCTTCTTACCGCGTAACGAATCCTCACTTCCTATAAATTACCAGACCTTGTATATCCGCTGATCGACTCGGGACTTTCAATAACTGCTATATATGTTGAGTCTAGAGCGTCCGTGAAAAGTTAAGATCTCCTTATCATATCTTGATCCTAGCCTGTGTGATTTCAAAACTGAGATACCGATCTAACGCTCCCCAGCTTCTCATTTCGCATTTTACATTCCACAATTTCCATCTTTTGTAGCTCGCGCCCTACAAGACCCTGCCGACAAAGCTCTGCTCAATGATAAATGCGAAACTGGGGGCCCGACCGTAAGGTTGGGGACTGAGCGGCTTGTCTCGTCGAAGCTTTAGCGAAGACGGAAGCGCAGCGAGCGCGAAGAAATGCGAAATGCGAAATGATAATTGATAAATGCGAGATGCAAGATGTGCATTGGCAATGATTAAACTATGATCTTTTCCAGGGCAAGATCTAACTCGGTGGGCGTGCGCCAGCGCTTCTTAGGATCTTTGTGCAGACATTTCAAAATGGCTTCATCCAGTTTGGCAGGAATGCTGGAGATATACACCCGGGGAGGCACGGGGTATTTCTCATTGTGCTGTTTCTTGAAGTCCTCTGGTGATGGCCCTTCAAACGGCAATTTCCCTGTAAGAGCTTGATAGAATACGAGGCCAAAGGAGTAGAGATCTGCGGCCTGCTTCATCTTGTCCGACATTCGCGCCGGGGCGCGGTTGAACAGCTCGGGCGCCATATAGGCTAACTCATAGGCAGAGAGTTTGTCGTAGTTGGTTGTCACATCCAGCATATTATGGAGTTGGTAGACTAGACCAAAATCGGTAATCTTGGCGTTGCCAACCTGGTCGCTGACAACCACTCTTTTGGAGTTAAGGGCGAGGTGAAATATTTTCCTGAGGTTATCGTCAGCTCCTCGATGCGAATGGGCATAGGCGAGAGCGTTGAGCAGAGCTCTGGCCAAGCTGACCGCCTCGGCTATGGGCAGGTTGGTTCTCTCTTTTAACAAGTCCTCCAAGGTACTGTCGAAATTTTCCATGATCAGGTAATAGTGGCCCTCACTTTCGGCAACGTCCAAGACCCGAGTGATATTGCGGTTTTCCATATTCACTTGCTCATAGACCCACTTTACAATGAAGTCCTTGACCTTGGCCCCGCCAGACAGTTGAGGTAGAAGAGTCTTGGCAACACGAAAGGTTCCACTCTGAACCTCGCGCACTCGGAAAATCTGATGGATCTCATCCCGACCAAGTTCTGCCTGAATCTCGTACTGGAGACCAGTGTCAACATGGAGGCCGAGCAAACCTTGTCCTGCGGACAAAAGAGAACCTTGGGCTCGGGGCTGCACCTTGGAGCGGATTGCCTTGTGAGTGGGATCAATAGAGGCAGCACGCTGGAAGTAGGTTTGTGCCCGGTCGTATAAATTTTTCCTCTCGCAGGCTGTTCCTAGCAGATAATAGTACTTCAATATTTCAGGCCCGGGTTTGATGGACTCTATCCAGGGAAGCGCATCTTCCATTAACTCCAGAGTTCGATCATAGTCCCGTTTTTTCAGCAAAGCCTCGCCGAGTTCGGTCAGAGCGGTCAATTTGTACGGGGTGTCCTCCAGCATTACTTCCAGATATTCATTGGCAGCACTGTCGAATTCGCCTGCACGGAGAAGGTGTCTGGCAAGCTTTAGGCGAATGTCGGTTTTCGCACCTCCGTTGTCAAGCATCTGTTGGTAAATGGCCGCGACTCGCTCCATGGCATCAGCGTTACCCGGATCTTTCTCCAGCACTTGCTCATACAGAGGCACCAATTTGTCAACAGGAACCTGCTGCTCGCTCTCCATGTGACGCAGTGTTTTGATGGCTTTGGAGAACTGTTCGTTCTTGAGGTGAAGCTTCACCACGTTTAGCTGATAAGGATCGCTATCTTTGGCCAAGCTCTTGACCTTCTTGGCCGCAGTTCGATGCGTCGGGTCGCTCGCCGCCAGCTGCTGGTAGAGCTCTAAGGCCTTTTCCATGTCCCCAGCTGTTTCATAACCTACCGCCATCTGCCCCAGGATCACATTGCGGTCAGAATCATCCAAACCCTTCTGTTCATAAGTCTTCTCCAGGATCCGGAGACCTTCCCTGTGCTGCCCGAGCTGAATATGAGCTTTGCCGATCTGCAGAGAACATTCAATTGGCTGAAATCCTAAGGTGGCAGCGCTTTGAAACTCCTGGATTGCCTCGGCGAAAAGACCGATGTCTAAAAACGCTTGACCTCTATTGAAGGCAGCACTCCCTTCCCCTTCTTGGTCGGCGACAGGCTCCTCGGGTTTGGCCTCTGCAGGTTGGCCGTGGAATTCTGCTTCCTGGCGTTCGATGAGAGCCAGTTGTTCCTGAATAGATCCGCGAAAGCTCTCGTAGGTTTGACGGAAAGCCGGATCGGTAGAGGCTCGTTGTGAGTGGGATCTCAACTCTTTCAGGAGCTGTTGATAGACCTGGCGGGCTTCGTCGAAAAGAGCCTGAGAAAGGTAGAGCTCGGCCTCATTTATCTTTTCCTGGATCTCAAAGAGGCCATTGGCGCTGGAATGGTTAATATTGTCTGATTGCATGGTCAGAGAAGACCCCGGGCAACTGTCCTGCTAACAGGGAGGCGGCCAATCAGTCTGGGCCGGTGGTGATTTACGAGAGCACGTAGTTCGGATCAATAACGTTAATCTCAAAATCTCCTTCGATGGTGGCAGTGCCACTCACCTCTCCTGGTAGCCCAGCTTTGCGGTAGCCTTTGACGTCATAGGGCGTCCTTTGCATGACCTCATCAGTTAGTAAGGCACCGTGGCGCTCACCAGTGCTGAGCAGGACAATACCTCTGACGGGGGCTACGGCCTCGGTGTCATCGCTGCCAAGGAGCTCCGTACCAAGGGCGATGATGGGGAATTGGATTTTCTTCAAGTCTTTCGGTTTGAGGCTCGCGAGAGGACCGGTAATTCCCCGCTTGATGCTGCGAAATGCCCCCTTGAAATCGGTCAGTCTAACGTAACCTCTCTTGCGTAAACTCTTTACTTTGCCCTTGGAAACCTTGAAGATATTGACGACGGCCTCCGCAGGGATACCCAGGGTGTTGTTGACCACGTCGGCTAGGTAAATGCCGGCCTGTGCATCGGGAGTAATACCAGGGGACTCGGAAGGTATCTCCTCGACCAGGTCCAATACTGGTTCGGAATCTAAAGACTCCATGAACTCATCGGAGTCCACCATGAACTCTTCAGTGTCCAATTGAGCATCTTTGAATGCTATTCCTTCATGGCTGGACGTCGGTGCCATCCCCTTACCAGCAAGACTGTGCTGCAAGTTGGAAGTGGCCTGATGTAGACTCTGAACAGCATTACGGATAGTTGAAACCTGCGAATCAATTGCAGCCTGGGCTTCCGGGTCAAGGGTTCTCTCTTGCGGCTGGCCTAAATCGTGCTCAAGTTTGCTCAGCGCTGCACTCAGGTTGCCGGACAGCTCCTGGGCTTCTGCCAGTCTAGCTCCTACAGTCTTATGCACGGAGTCAAAATGTCTCTCTAATTTCTCGAGAGCAGGCTTGCCTGTCATTGCTTTCAAGATCCTCCCAAAGAATGTGGTGGTCTCCTGGTCAAGGACCCTTAAAGCGTTTGAGAGTTGGCCACACAGGGCACTGGCTTCTTGGATGAAGGACTGCGGCGATGCAGGAGTATCAGCCGCCGGGACCATCTCAGGTGGCGTAGCCATTTCCGTTGGCTCTGCTGCTGGCTCCAATGCCGGTTCTTCATCGAAAAGTTCCTCGAGAACCGGTTCCTCCTCGGAAGGTGGTTCCAGAGTCGGCTCTGCCTCGGGAATTTCTTCAGCTACAAGTTCTTCTTCCAAAAGCTCTTCCAGAACTGGTTCTTCTTCAGGGGTAGCTGCCAGTGTTGGTTCCTCTTCGGTAAGTGCTTCCAGAGTCGGTTCTTCTTCGGGAGGTTCTTCCAATAAAGGTTCTTCTTCCAAGGGGGCGACCAGAGTCGGCTCTTCTTCGAGCGCTTCTTCCAATACCGGTTCTTCCCCGAACAATTCGTCCAGAACCGGTTCTTCTTCAGCAGGAACTGCCTCCGCAGGCTGCTCTGCGGCGACCTCCTCAAGTACCGGTTCTTCCTCGATTATTTCTTCCAGCACCGGTGCTTCTTCGGCCATTTCTTCCAGAATCGGCTCCTCAACTAACGGAGGCTCGACGGCTGGTTCGGGCTCAACTTGCGGAGGCTCTTCTGCTGGCGGTTTCATCTTCTGAATCTCGGCCTTCACCCGTCTAAATTGACCGAGCAATGTGTCCATTACCTCGCTGCGTTCAGCCTCTGTGGGTGCTGACTCCCGCACGAAGAGGTCAAGACCACGGGTAGCCTCATGCAAAAATTGGATGGAGATCGGTGCGGCATCAGCCTTTGCAGCTCGCAAATAGGTGAGCACGCCCAGGGACATTTTTATCACTGCCATACAGTGACGATCATCTCCGTGCTTGTCGCTAACGACCTGGAGCTCTTTTTCAAAATTCTCTATGGACTCCGGAGTTATTTCCCAATCCAGAGTGAGAAGACTCTCCTTCAATTGAGCTAAAGGATCATCTGCGGCTTCAGCGGGCGGGACAGGAGCAGATTCTTCCGCTGGTTTCTCTGCCGGTTCTTTGGCAGGCTCTTCGGGTGGGGCTTCCTCAGCAAGTGAAGGTTCCTTTCCCTCGGGTTTTTTTACGAAGAGTTCGTCTATGGCCTTGTCAATGTCGGCCTCTAATTCGCTGGCATCAACTCCTGCCAAGGGGTCGTCGGTCAAATCCATATCCCCCTCCTTATGGCAACTGGCGGTTGTTAACGAGATAAAAGCTTACGGCTAACATATTTTACTGTCCCTTTGCTGATTTCTCTCAGCGTTTCAAACACGCCGTCACCCTTGAGTGCACTGCCACTAAACGCAGGAACCTGAAGTTCCGTGTTCAGATCTTCCTCCATCTCCTCAACAGAGAGGATAGGAATATTAGAACCGCCGAGGTCTCTCTTGTTGTACTGAAGGACGAGAGGGATTTCCTTGATGTCGATGTTGTCCTCAGCAAGATTCTGTCTCAGATTTTCCAGACTCTCAATATTCTTCTCTTTCTGAACCTTAAGAGAATCAGCAACGAATACAATGCCATCCACACCTTTGAGAACCAGTTTGCGGGTCGCATTGTACATGACCTGGCCAGGGACGGTATAAAGCTGGATTTTGATGCTCAGTCCCTGAATCTGACCGAGGGCCAAAGGGAGAAAGTCAAAAAAGAGCGTGCGGTCACCCTTGGTGTCGATGGTAACCATCTTGCCACGAACAGAGTCGGTCATGGCCTGGTGCAGGTAAAGCAGGTTGGTAGTCTTGCCCCCTCGCCCAGGCCCGTAGTAAACAATCTTACATTGGACCTCGTTTTTACTAAGATCAATAAACGACACAGTTACTGCTCTCCACCCAGAATAGGTACCAGTGTGTCAGTCACTCTCGCGGTATTTAACCTGATCAGCCCCAAAGAAACTTCCTTGCCGAAAAGGGTAATAAGAATGAACCCCTTTCCCACTTTGGTGAAGTGGATGTTTTCATTCTTGCCTTTGTGGAAGAGAAGAGCGAAGTCATCCTCTCCAATGAGTTTAGCAATCTCGGCGGTTGCGCCGAAATTGGCCGCAGAAAGTGCAGCTAAGGCCACAACATCCAGATTGGCAGGATCGCCTCGGTTGACAATAAGATTACCGGAGCGATCTACCAAGAGGACGCAGTCAGCCCCGGCCCGGAGAAGGTCTTCATCCAGAACGCCAATGATGTTATCTATCGATTCTTTGGATAAGACGAGATCCATACCCCCCTCACTTTTACTGGCTCAGCACTAGGTTAGAGCAGCGATTAAACACGTATGCTTTCAATTTCCCTACAAAAAAGGTCTCGGTATCTATAGCAGTATTGCTATAAAAATGCAAATACTTTTTTGTAGTAATGTCGCATGCCTGCAGGAATCATGCCGTGTTCAACTCAGCAATCGAACTGTCAATCTAACATGCGACGCAGGGCGATCAGTTCTTGTTTGATCTCGTCCAAGGTTGGGTGGTTCGAAGGGTGATCTGAGGGGAGTTTTAGTTTCTTGCGGGCGCCAGCAATGGTGTATTTCTCATCGTGGAGCAAATTTTTGATGTGCAGGAGCGTCTCTACATCTTTACGACGGTAAACTCGCTGCTTTGAAGGTGCGCGTCGGGGTCGGACCAGGGAAAACTCTCGTTCCCAATAGCGAAGCACATGGGTGGGAACGCCTACAATCCGGCTCACCTCGCCAATCTTGAAAAAACGCTTACTGGGAATGATGTCTGTCATGATCGAGGCACGTTACGTTTACTAAGCGGTCAACAGCGAAAAGGAAAAGGGCTAAGGTCTTCGTCCCAACTCCTTGTTTACCATTCACTCATTGCTCCGTATTGAACTGTGCACTGTTTGCTGTGTAATATGCAACACCACCGGCAAAATTTCAAGAGCGTATTTCAGCTTGGAATGCGGAAATGACCTTTTCACTAAATGCCGTGTGGATTTCATTAACCTCCAGGTCAGTGAGACTACGTTCTCCTGATCTATAGGTGATGCGGAAGGCCAGACTCTTTTTCCCTTTTTCTACCTGTTTGCCGTGATACTGATCGAAGAGGGTGATGGATTCAGAATACTGCGGCCGATGTTCTTCTAGATAGTCGAGCAAATCCTGGGCGGCGACAGGATCAGAAACGACAATGGCCAGGTCACGGTTTACTGCGGGGAATCTTGGCAAAGGCTTGAACTTTTTCAGAGATACTGTTTTTTCCATGAGGAGGTCGAAGTCGATATCAAAAATATAGATGGGGCCTTTGAGGTCAAATTTCTCGAGAACCCTAGGATGGACTTCCCCCAGGTCCCCCAGACAGGTGTCAGCCAGGAAGACGCGCGCAGCCACATCTGGCTTTAAGTAAGGAGCTAGATCCGTATTGACCCAACGAATATCTGCGACTCCGAGACCCAGAAAGAGAGCCTCAAGCGCACCTTTGATATCAAAGAAATCTACGCTTTCAGTTGGCTCATTCCAACCGAGTGGCCGACGCATACCAGAGAGCAGGCCACATAGGTTGAATCGCTCTTCAGGAAGTTCCACAGCTCCCTTGGAGAAAAAGACTTTGCTGATTTCAACGAGTCTCAAATTAAAATTGTTTTGGCGCTGGTTGCGGGCGGCAGTTTCCAGCATACCTGGAACAAGTGAAGTACGCATCACTGCCTGCTCCTCGCTCAAGGGATTGCGTAGGGGAAGGAGCTGCCTCCGCGGGTCATCTTTTTCGAGCTGCAGCAGTTCAACAGACTGAGGGCTGATGAATGAGTAGGAGACAATTTCGCAGAAACCCTGGGTTGCAAGGAACTGTTTGGCCTGCTGTCGGATGACCTGGTCTTGGGCCGGCTTGGCTGAAGCCAAGCGAGCCATCGGTGAAGCACTGGGGATACGATCGTATCCTGCCAACCGGGCCACTTCTTCCATGAGATCTACGTCGCGGCTAAGGTCGGCGCGAAAAGATGGTGGATCTACTACGAGGAGGTCCTCTTCAGCGGTGCGGACTTTCAACTGGATGGACTCCAGATGTTTACAGATCTCTTCCCTGGTGAGATCCGTGCCAAGGAAGCGATTGGTTTTAGAGACGTGGAGTTGTATCGATTCTTGCCCAATTGGAACTGGATAGACATCAATGCAGCCTGCGGCCAACTCACCATCGCCCAGTTCCACCATAAGCTGGGCAGCCCGATCCACTGCGGTAAGCACACCCTCAGGATCCACCCCGCGCTCAAAACGATAAGATGATTCGGTGCTCATTCCGAGGGCTTTGGCGGTTCGCCTGGTGCCGGTGGGTTGGAAATGAGCACTTTCGATGAGAACGGTATTGGTATCAGGAGTAATCTCCGAGTCAAGGCCACCCATGATGCCAGCTAGGGCCACGGCTTGGCTGGCATCACAGATAAGCAACATATCTCGCTGCAACTCATGCTTCTGGCCGTCCAGAGTTACGAACGTTTCATCAGGTTGCGCCCGACGTACCACAATACGGTTGCCGTCTAGGCGGTGGTAGTCGAAGGCGTGCAAAGGTTGGCCCAACTCCAGCATAACATAGTTGGTAACATCTACGATGTTGTTGATAGCCCGAATGCCTTGAGCCTCCAATCGCTGTCGCAGCCAAAGAGGAGATGGTTTAATGGTAACATTTTGAACCACCCGGGCAGCATAGCGAGGGCAGAGGTCCGGGTCTTCGATTATTACTGAGGTCAACGTTTCTACTGGCGCGCCGGTTTCCTTGAGGCTAATGGGAGGTAACGACCACGGGAGCCCGAAGAGGGCCGCCACCTCCCTGATAATACCCACGAGGCTCAGACAGTCACCCCTGTTTGGCGTAATGCCAATATCCAGAACGACGTCGTCCAGTTCAAGAGCTTCAGCCAGGGGGGTTCCAGGGGACAAATTGGAATCCAGGACCATAATGCCGCTGGCGTCTTCTCCCAGACCGAGCTCTTTTTCTGAACAAATCATGCCCTGAGAAAATACGCCATGAATTTCAGCTGAGCTAACCTCAGTGCCGTCAGCCAGACAGGCGCCCTCCAGGGCAAGGGGCACCATCTGCCCCTCCGCCACATTCGGAGCGCCGCAGACCACTTCCAGCGAGTCTCCAGACCCCAATACCTTGCAGACCTGGAGGTGCTCAACAGCGGGATGTTGTTTCATGCTTTGGATGCTACCCACCACAACCCGCTCCAGGCCGAAGTGGAAAGGCTCGATGGCTTCCACTTCTAGCCCGGCCATGGTAAGCCGGTGGGCAATCTCCTCAGGTGAAGCATCACAGCTGACCAGAGAGCGAAGCCATTTGAGGCT
>JABAHS010004188.1_pt1 | contig 16303 bp, 18 predicted proteins | sample 7062111 | NCBI WGS metagenome assembly JABAHS01 (sample SAMN14534600, study PRJNA622989) | marine sediment metagenome | biome: marine biome [ENVO:00000428]; feature: marine pelagic biome [ENVO:01000023]; material: deep marine sediment [ENVO:00002113]; isolation source: pool of 4 deep marine... | reverse complement strand
TTCTGGATCAAGGAGTATCCGAATATGAATTACAAAAATGCTATCGATGGCGTGGCACCAATAGCGAACAAGCTCGGTGCCTGGCTGGCAAATCCAGTTGTGCGTAGGGCGATTTGTGAACCAGAATATCCGCTTCGCATTCGCAAGATCATGGACGATGGAAAGTGTCTGATAGTCAACCTGGCAAAAGGTCAACTTGGGGCGGATATTGCAAATGTCTTTGGGGGTATGCTTGTGTCAAGTATTTTGAATGCGGCGTTTTCCCGACATTCTATGCTGGAGGCAGACCGTCGCCCCTTTATTCTCTATATCGACGAATTTCACAACTTCACCACGTCCGCCATGGCATCCATGATGTCTGAAACCAGAAAGTATGGTCTGGGTCTCGTTCTGGCACACCAGCATATCGTGCAGACCGATAAAGAGGTGTTTGAATCTGTGCTGGGTAATGTTGGAACAATTGTTGTTTTTCGAGTAGGTGCCAGTGATGCACCAACTTTCTCGCGTCAACTCGGAGGCATGCTGGAGAAAGATTTAATCTATCAAGCCAATCACCACGCTCATGTGCAACTTATGATTAATGGTCAAAAAACGCGCCCGTTCTCAATGCAGACTGAACCTCCGCTTTTCTAGAATTGAGGGACTTGCGGGTCTAGAGCGTTTGATTGGCATTAGCGTAATGTGTGTTTTATGGATCACGATGAACGACTCGAAATACACATGAAGATTTGCCGACAAATCTTTGAGCGCATGCGGCGCGAAGGTTCTTGGCCGTGGAGAGAAGAGGGGGGCTCGTCAGATTCCGATAATTTGGTAGAGTTAGACGGAAATTCTACCGATTTATGAAGGAATGCTTTGGATACATCAGAATAAGTACCGTGAAACAGGGCGATGGTGTTTCCCTGGACGCTCAAAAGGAAGCAATCGAGATATTTGCTAAACGTCAAAAAATTAGGATATCTGCGTGGTATGAGGAGAAAGAAACGGCTGCAAAAAGCGGGAGGCCTGTTTTCAATGCAATGGTGAAAGCACTGAAGGCTGGAAAAGCTTCGGGCATGATCATTCACCGTATAGACCGATCTTCAAGGAATCTAAAGGACTGGGCTACCATCAGTGATCTATCAGATGCAGGAATCGATGTTTACTTTGCAACTGAAACGCTTGATTTCAAGAGCCGTGGCGGCCGACTCACCGCTGACATCCAGGCTGTAATAGCGGCAGATTACATTCGAAATTTGAGCATCGAAGCCAGAAAAGGAATCAGAGGTAGGCTAAAACAAGGGTTGTATCCTTGGGCAGCACCTATTGGATACTTAGACAACGGTTCAGGAAAACCAAAAACAATTGATCCGGAGAGAGCCCCTCTGGTTCGGGAGCTTTTCGAACGGTATCTAACCGGCGAATATTCTATACGATCATTACACAATTGCATGTTCGAACGCGGTCTTACCAATAAGGCCAACAGGCCAATATCTAAAAGAACTGTCGAAAACACTCTTAACAACCCGTTTTATTGTGGGCTAATGAGAAATGGGAGAACGAAACAATTGTTTCCAGGCATCCATGAGACGCTGATTACTCCAGCTCAGTTTGAGCGCGTGCAGGAGATTAAGGCAGGGCGATATGTAAAGAAGAAAACTCGGCATAACCACCTGCTTCGAAAATTTTTCTACTGTTCCTTATGCTCCACAGTATTGACTGCGGAACTCCAAAAGAATCGGGTGTATTATCGTTGTCACACAATAAGCTGCCCAACTAATTCAGTGCGCGAGGATATGCTGGAATCAGCTATAGAAAAGGCGCTTGGAACATATCAATTTTCAGAGGATGATCATCAATCTATGGGGGTAGGGTACGATTCCTGGACAGATGAAAGTAAGAAGAAGGAAGTTCGCTCAATTCAATTGAGAATATCGCAAGCCGAAGCTCGCCTCGGTAAAGTCACAGACCTTCTAATCGATGATCGAATCGATCAACGCGCACATGATCAAAAAAGATCTGAGATCCAGATTGAAATATCCAAACTACACGATCAACTGTTAGATCTGGAAGAAAATTACATAAATTCGACAGATCGGCAAAAATTCTTCGAACTCATGAAAAACCTTACAGGGCTTTATATTTCTTCGAATTCGGAGGAAAAGAGGTTATTAGTGAAAAACTGCTTTTCGAACCGATACTGGGATGGAAAAAACGTAGGGTTAGAGCCATCAAATTTGATTACNNGATACGAGACACTATTCGAACTTTGCTCGATGTTTTCGATAAGTCAGGGTCTAGTCAGAAGAAGAAAAATGAGTCGTAGAAGAAGTCATTACTCCAGAAAGCAGACCCAAATCTTGCAATAAGAGAGGGGCTGCAACATACTCAGACTGTGTGAAAACGCAGATTAATAATTTGCGGTGGGAAGGTGTATTCTTATTCCCGGCATTTTTGCTCGTTTGTGGGAAGGAAGTCACAAATGAATCGCCTCACAGGTTAATTGTGGATTTTCTACTCAACCGCCTAGAAAATTTTTGAGTTTTCACACAGTCTGTACTCTTTGCGGACCTAAGAGCCCTCCGACTGAATTGCCATTTTCCGCCATTAACACACTTACAATTTGCCTGGGTGTTAAATCGACGCGCTTTTCCACGAAGGGAAGAAGGCAGGGACACTTTGCATGTACGTTTTGTAGGCGGTACCGAATTCTTCTAACGCTTCCTTTTCTTCTTGTCGGGCCAGTTTCACGTACATAAACAATAAAGTAGGAAACATCACTATCGTAACCAGGGTAGGCCACTGGAACAAAAATCCTGCCATTATTAAGATAAATCCGACATACTGCGGATGTCTAACTACACGATAAGGTCCGTCTACAGCGAGTTGATTGGTCGTTTGTGCCCTGTATAACACCTTCCATGCTGAAGACAATATTAAAAAACCGGCGACTATCAGTATCATGCTTATTATATGAAAAGGGCCGAAGTGTGGATTGGCCTGCCATCCGAAAATCATTTCAGGCAAATGCCCGGAATCATGGGCGAGCCAATCAATGTCCGGGAAGTTAGTTGTCAACCATCCCGATAGCAAATATATCGTCAATGGAAAACCGTACATTTCTGTGAACAGCGCAATGAGAAAAGCAGAAAACGCACTAAACGATCTCCAGTCGCGTTTGGTTTTCGGTTTGGTGAAGCTGAACGCGAAAATGATAAACACGGCCGAGTTAATGATAACCAACGTCCACAGGCCATATTCTGGTACGGCATCATTCATTTTCTAGATTCAGGGTCACTCTTGTTTGGATCGGAGTTATGATCATGTCCACCGTGGCCACCATGACCCCGGTGCATAAATACATGCATCAACATGCAGCCAAGAAGTAATACGTATGGCAGTGCTTCGATGATATGCGCCAAATGCTCCATCACCAGAAAGTAGCCGGCGATAGACAGAAATACCACTAGGGCTACATTTGTCGGTGATTGGAGAAATGGTCTTTTTGAATTCTCCGAGTTGTTCTGGTTGGTCATGATAGAAGTCCTCGTTTAAATATACTGGTTAGTAAAACCGAATCACTGTATTCGTAGATCAAGTACAATCTACTGCTGCAGGTGCTTCTTTCGTTCCAGAAATTCCTTTTCGTCAATCTCTCCACGCGCGAACCGCAATTTCAATACTTCCAGCGCATCTTCGGCATCTGGTGATTTAGGTGTGTCTGATCCACTCAGTACTCGAACCAGAACTACGATACCCAGGATCAGGAAGCCCCAAAATAATAACATATGAAACGCTCCAAACCCAATCCAGCTCCAGTGCATATTTCCTACTTCATTCCACATTTGAATTTCCTCCTAATTACATTTACAAGGTTGAAAGGTTAAGACGAAGTGCATTCAGGATCGCCGACACAGAACTGAAACTCATGGCGGCAGCCGCAATAATCGGGCTCAGCAGAATTCACCAACGGCAAACAATGTGGTTACTGATCGCTTCAGTATCTTTCTTCGTGCGAATATCGGTTTTTTTTCATTCATACCCAACCGGGTCAGTCCGAAAGCACCTTTAGAAACTACTCCTGGGATTCTGAATCCTGTTTTTTGTGATGTGAATCCTCTGTCGTTTGACACTCACCGGATTTGCTTTTTCCGCTTTTGTGCATATCCATCTTTGAACGTTGCTCTTCAGTTAACAGCTCGCGAAGTGCATTCCTGATTTCGACAGTAGCTTCGATTATTTGGGCTTCGTATTCGAAAATATTACGATAGACCTGGCCGACCTGTTTGGGATCAGGTGAATCTCCAGAAAGCAGTTTGCTGAGTTCATACTTTTCGTCCATGATTTTGCCTTTCACATCCCAGACCAATTTTTTTAACAGGTGAGCCTTTTCACCGATTTCTTGCTTTTGCGCTTCAGAAAGATCGAGTCCATGCATTTTTTGCATCATGCGATGCATGGACATCATATGCTGGCCCATCATGTCGCCGGATCCCATCATACCGCCGGATCCCATCATACCGCCGGAGCCCATCATACCCCCGGATCCCATCATACCCCCGGAGCCCATCATATTCCCAGAATGCTTTTTGTAGCTTTTATCTTGATGTGAGTACCCTTCCGAATCACCGCTTTGCTGGTGAGCATAAACTGGATAGGTCAGCATGCCGGTAACGAGTAGAAATACGTACACAGGAGATTGAAATTTTTTAATAATATTCATGGTTATGGCCCTATTTATTTAACAAAATTCGTATTTGTGGCTAATATAAAACCTTTGACTTAGTCACAGGTCAAGCAAATAATTATCGACACCGGTTGCGCATGGAGCGTGCATTTGTTGAAATTAATCCTCTAAATTACAACAAGTTAGCTACATTCAGAGGTGTTTCACCCGCTTACCTCCGGGTTGCTCACTTGATTAGGATCAATTTATGGATGAAAACAGGCGATAAAATTATTGGCGTATACTCACAATTGATCATAAACTGCAACATTGGGATAGCATGTACGTTAACGATTTAGCACAAAAAGTAGGCGTGCCTGTGGACACAGTGCGTTACTACACTAGAAGGCAGTTACTCGTGCCCAAAATATGTCCTGAAAATGGGTACAAAATTTTTTCCAACGACGATGTGCACCGGTTGCAATTTATTTCTCGAGCCAAACAATATGGATTTACACTTAATGAAATCAGGTTATTACTCGAACAAATAATGGAAGGTGATTCAGCATGTTCTTCTGTGAGAGATTTACTAAAAAGACATATAAAGGAAAATGAATCAAAAATCGCAGAATTGCAACGAATGCAAACCAAGATGGAAAAAGCCTTGATTCATTGGGATTATTTACCTGATGAAGCTCCAAATGAGAAGGTCTGGTGTCCCCTTATTGAAAGCAACATCCACTAGTGATCTGCCCCACGCCCTGGCCATATATTAAGTCAGTAACTCAACACAAACTGGACCGTATTTGAAGCGACTCACTCCCCTCTCCCGCTCTTGAGTTGAGTGAAGTGTAAGTTCCGCCCGATTATTCGTGAACGGAATAATTTGTGAATTCATCCCTGCGTTATCGTTCAACCGAGGCTAACCTGGCAGAATAGTGCAAAGAGTCCGAAAGCTCTCGTAGCACAAATACAGAAGTTCTTACGTCAACTAACAGATTCTTGGGAGTTGCTCCCCACTCAGCATGTCGAGTGCACGATGGCCTCCAATCATGGTCTTAGATGTGACCAGACCAGCCTCTCCATCAAAAACGTGACCTATCAGGCAAGCGTTCTGACTGACCCTATCCGCACTGAGAACTTCCAGCGCGCGGTCTTCTTCTTCGCCGTTTACAAAGACGACAAACCTGCCTTCGTTGGCTACATAAAGTGGATCAAATCCCATTATCTCGGAGGCGCCTCTCACTGCATCTGATACCGGTATGACAGCTTCATCGATGCGTACTTCAACTCCGGCGACCTCCGCGACTTCCACCAAAGCAGTAGCCAAACCGCCACGCGTCAGATCCCGCAAGCAGTGAACATTAATACCAGCATCGATCAATGACTGAACAGGTCTCATCAATGCGGCAGTGTCGCTTTCTATCGGGCGTTCAAATTCCAAACCCTCTCTGGCAGACATCACAGCGATGCCGTGCCGACCGAGATCTCCACTAAGAATCAAGCTGTCGCCAGGGAGAATGTATTCAGGTGAAATTGTCAATCCGCTCTGAATGATGCCGATGCCACTGGTATTTATAAATATACCGCCACCACTCCCTTTGTCGACCACCTTCGTGTCCCCGGTTATCAGTTTAACCCCGGCATCTTCAGCATTCTTCTTCATGGAGGTTATCACTCGCCACAGATCATCCATAGGAAAGCCTTCCTCCAGAATAAAGCCCGCGCTCAGGTAAAGCGGCCTAGCTCCGCACATAGCAAGATCGTTAACCGTGCCATTGACGGCAAGAGCACCTATGTCGCCACCTGGAAAAAAATGCGGATTTACTACGTAGCTGTCAGTGGTGAATGCTATACGGCTGCTGCCCACATTAATTACCGCGCCGTCGTGTCGTGCATTAAGAAACGGATTGGCGAAAGAAGGGAGAATCATTTTCTCGATCAACTGATGTGTAAGTCCGCCGCCCCCGCCATGGGCAAGGACAATTTCTGGATATTCGGTAACAGGAATCGGACAGCTAGGTGAAAAATCGGTGTTATGGGTCATATTGGCATGTGTTGTTTGTTGAGACATTCTCGAACTTCATACCTTTGCGGTGATTGAAGTAAGCGGCGCAAGCTCCCTCAGATGAAACCATGGGTGCGCCCAAGGGTTGATTCGGTGTGCAACGAATAGCAAAATTTGGGCAATCCATGGGCTTGGCAATCCCTTTTAGTACCTCACCACTAATACATTCTGTTTCCATTTCCGGCACATCATGGCTTTTTCCAAAACGCAATTCCGCGTCGAATTCGGCATAGGGTGCAGCCATTGCTAATCCGCTGTTAGCAATCTCTCCGACGCCGCGCCAGTGCCGCGGCACAATCTGGAACACTTCCGCAATGATTTCCCGGGCTACCTGATTGCCTGATGCGTGTACGGCTCGCGCATACTGGTTTTCCACTCCGGCGCGCCCTTCCTCAAGTTGGCGAATGCACATTTCCAATCCCTGCAGGATGTCGAGAGGTTCGAATCCGGTTACCACAATTGGAACTTCAAACTTTCGTGCTATCTGTGAGTACTGTTCGATGCCCATAACCGTGCAAACATGCCCGGCTGCGAGAAAGCCATGAATATTGCAATCCGGCGAACCCAGGATAGCTTTCATAGCTGGTGGGACGAGCACATGAGACACAAGCAACGAGAAATTACGGATTCCCAACTGCCTTGCTTGATGTACGGTCGCAGCGGTCACGGGAGCTGTCGTCTCAAAACCCACAGCAAAAAACACAACCTGCCGATCGGGATTAGCTACGGCAATTTTCAGCGCATCAAGTGGGGAATAAACCAGGCGCAAATCTGCGCCGCGAGCCTTCGCTGTCAGCAGATTAATCTCGGAGCCCGGTACGCGCGCCATGTCACCGAATGAAGTGAAAATGACATCTCGCTGCAACGCGATCTCGATCGCCTTATCAATCATGTTTATTGGTGTCACGCAAACAGGACAGCCTGGGCCATGTACCAAGTTCACTTCCGACGGCAACAGTTGATCAATCCCAAATCGCACGATGGCATGGGTTTGACCGCCGCAAATTTCCATGATTGTCCAGGGTCGGGTGATCCGGTTTGCGATATATTCAAGGTACTGGCCCGCCTTTGACTGATCGCGATACACGTCGACGAATTTCATGATTCGGGCTCCAGATTACTAGTTAAGTCCGTCAAGCCCTCAAGATAATCAAGCGAACGATGGGCCTCCGCCTCGTTGAGAACGGTGATCGCAAATCCAGCATGGACAAGGACGTAGTCTCCTACCGCGACCCCTGGTAAAAGTGCCATGCTGGTCTCCTTTATCAGTCCTGAGAACGCAACCTTGCCAGTCCGCGTGAGAGGTGTATCACCGTCAATCGCTATGACTTTTCCTGGAACAGCGAGGCACATCAGGTCACTCCATACTGGAGTAATCGTGTCGCCCAAACGGCCTGGCCAAGTGCGAGGCCGCCGTCGTTGGTGGGCACATGCTGGTGCCAAACAGGCTCAAATTTTTCTTGCACAAGCCGCTTGACCACCGCCTCTGCAAGATACTTGTTCTGGAAACACCCCCCAGTCAAAACTACCGTTGGTATGCCGATATGCTTTGCTACCGCCGCGATAGCTTCAACCAGTCCGTTATGAAAAGCAGCGGCCATGTGGGAAGTGGCAGCTCCTCTTGCAATGTCATCTAGCAGGGCTTGTATCATCGGACGCCAGTCAAGGATAAGCGGATCGTCGGCGACATCCTTGCTCGCTTCGACTGTGCAGTCATATCGCCTGGATGGCAAACTTTCATCCAGGGAGAATTCCAGGGCCATCGCGGCTTGGCCCTCAAAAGTGGTTCGTTGCACCAGCCCTAATAGCGAGGCTGTTGCATCGAACAGACGGCCGACACTCGATGTATATGGTGCATTGAGGCTCTTCGTCAACATTTGAACCAGAATTCTTCGCTCTCGTACGGAAAAACTTCGGATTGGTTCAAACTGTTCATTATTTAATGCTGTCACTCCAAAAGCTTCGAAAAGCACACCAATTGCGGAGCGCCGCGGTTCGCTCACCGCCTTTTCGCCACCAGGCAGACGGAAAGGCAACAGATGTGCAACTCTTTGCGAGGAAGGCCCATCTACGACAATAAATTCACCACCCCAGATAGTTCCATCACCACCGTATCCAGCACCATCCCAAGCCACACCGAGTACCGGACCATCGACCTCGTTCTCTGCCATGCAGGAGGCGATATGTGCGATGTGATGCTGTACTTCGACAACCTGCATACTGGATTGCCTGGCGAAATAGCTAGAATGGTAATCCGGATGACAATCACAAACGACAATAGCCGGATCAATCGAGTGCAAGTCTTTTAGACGATTAACAGTGTTCGCGTATGTTTTTCTAGCAGTTGCCGTGTCTAGATCGCCAACATGGGGTCCGAGCACGATTTGCGAACCTGAGGCGATGGCTACGGCGGATTTAAGATGACCACCAAGTGCAAGCAATCCTGGTGAAGTTTTATTGAGCTTAACCGTCAACGGCGCGTAGCCCCGCGCGTGCCGAAGAGTGAGCGGGCGCTCCGACATAACTCGAATGACCGAATCGTCAATCGGACAGGCAATTGGACGATCGTGTGTAAGGTACAGGTCAGCTATTTCCTTCAAACGGTCGAGCGCTTCTGTCTCATCAATAGCAATTGGTTCGTTCGACAGATTGCCGCTAGTGGCAATCACAGGGAAACTAAACTCGCGCATCAACAAATGATGCAGTGGCGTATTCGGTAACATGAATCCTAATAGCCGATTAGCTGGCGCGATCAATTCAATGGGTAGGAAATGGTCTTTTATCGAGTAATCGCGTCGGCGAAGCAAGACGATAGGCGCATATGGTGCAGTCAACAATTCCCTTTCAATTTCTGACACATTGCAGAGAGCTTCGATGAAAGATAGTGATGGAGCCATCAGAGCAAATGGTTTATGCGGCCGCATTTTTCGCCGCCTGAGTTCGATAATAGCTTTTTCGTTGCGTGCATCTACCAGGAGCTGAAACCCTCCCAATCCCTTGAGGGCCAAGATTTTTCCGTAGCGCAGTTCTTTTATTGCACCGAGCAGCGCCTCATGACCTTTTGTCAATTCCTCGCCATATGCATCTAGAAGAGTCAATTGTGGGCCACAATCCGGACAGGCAATGGGTTGGGCATGAAATCGCCGATTGGTCGAACTCTCGAATTCAGCTCGACATGCTACGCACATTTTAAATCGATTCATGGTCGTATTCGCGCGATCATACGGGAGTGCACTCAAAATGCTGAATCGTGGCCCACAGTTGGTGCAGTTTGTGAATGGGTAGAGGTACCTACGATTACTCGAATCCAAGATGTCCATGAGGCAATCATCGCAGGTCGCAATATCCGGCAGTACGAGCGCTGCCTTTGTGGGTCCGCCGATGCTGTCGCAAATTTTGAAGTCAGAATGATGGGTGAGCGGCAGTTCGTCTGTCCGCATCCGATTAACGTGGGCCAATGGGGGGAGTTGAGATGTAATTCTGCTTAGAAAATTGTTTACGGCCCACCCGGTGCCCTCGATGTCTATCGTCACACCAAGTGATGAATTTGCAACCCAACCCTTGAGATCGAGGCTCAATGCCAATCTATGAACATAGGGACGGAATCCAACCCCCTGGACCAGACCCTCTAGCTGCAAACACACCCTCCGCCTTTGCTGGCCGCTTCCAGGCGACACAGGGGTAAAACTAGCCTGAACGGCGGTCACGTTTCTACCTCTATACTGCGAAGAAGCAGCTCTTGGGCGTTGGCGTGAAAAATGTCGCTCGATTGTTCAATCTCCAGAATCGCTCCTTCACCGATCGTGCCCCTCGAGGATTCGTTGAAATGCTCCCGGAAATGATCAGGCGACATGTGGCTGAGGGCACCCAGCCATACTCGAACAGTAGTTACCTGCTTGGCGTTTTCCGCTTCAGCCAGAGAGTCGATCTTGCGAATTAGACCGCGCATCAACGAGGCCTCATGCATGACTGGCCTCTTCCGGCAAGGCTGAAGACATTACTTCAGCTACGATCTGTCGAACAACGGCACCAGCCACTTCCTCGACCTCCGGCGAGAGCGGCGCTCCTGTTTCGAAGGACTTCGCTTCGACAGCGTAGATTACCAGTTGCGCTGGCAAACACCCCAATGCCTTGCTAAGCTCGATAGCCTCTACCAGTCCAACCCCATGGCTCGAGCATCGAGCCAAGTCCTTGGCGACAGTCATCGTGAAGTTGTCAAGCCGGTGAATGGTCCCAACTGGGGCGTCTGATGAGGCCGCATCGACCACAACAGCGAGTTCGGCACCCTCCCAGGCATTTAGAATAGCCATAGCATCATCCTGGCCTTCCAGAATGGCACAATTATCCAGGCGGCCGACAAGCAGGTCTGCCACTGTTGGTCCAATAGCATCGTCGCCGCGAAAACGATTTCCTAATGCTATGACTACTTTCTTATCTCGCGCCATCATCTTTGTACTCCCTCAATAGCGAGCGACATTCATTTTCAAAAAATGTGCGGCACAGGAGATACAAGGATCATAGTTACGAATCGTCTGCTCGCATTTCCATTGTAAGTCACGATCATTCAGCTGAATATTCTGTTTAACAAGGTCACGCAAATCTTCCTCGATTATCATTTGGTTTTGAGATGTTGGTGGTACGATCTTGGCATCCAGTATCGAGCCATCTCGATCTATCTGATAGCGATGGAACAGAATGCCACGGGGCGCCTCTGTACATCCGTAGCCCGTTCCAGTCCTGGTTTTAGTTTTAACAGCAGGCATCCTCGGAGGATCATAGGACTCAATCAAGCGTATTGCCTCATCGCAGGCGTGGAGTATCTCAAGAGCACGCACCATGATGCTCTTGAAGGGATTCTTGCAAGGCGATTCTAGACCGATATTGGACATCAATTCGCGGGCTATCGGGGCGAGTTGTTCATGGTTGAGGTTGAAACGGGCCAACGGACCTACAAAGTACGATCCGCCATTTCGCTTAACCGAGTGCAGAGCCGTGGAATGAGGAACCTGCTTTTCTTCAAAGTGTAATTCGTAGTCTTGCACGTGCACATCGAGCCCTTCGCTGGAGGCGATTCGGCCTTCGTTCATCGGGTACTCATCACTATTTCGCAGGGCAACGAACTCGTACTCTTTTTCAAAGTCGGGGAATTCCAGTTCTGCACTCCATCGCACAGTATCGATGGCGGCGTCTCGTGCCCACCTAAGTGATTCGCATAACTGATCGAGTTCGCGGCGTGAAGGGACCTTGTAGAAGCCTCCGACCTTTACATTGATCGGGTGAATCTCGCGACCGCCAAGGGTCTCAATAATGGCATTGCCTACCTTCTTCAGTTGAAGGCCACGTTCAACAATCTCTGGATAGTCTTTAGCCATCTCTATGGCGCTCTCGTAGCCAAGAAAGTCCGGTGCATGGAGCATGTAGACATGAAGGACGTGACTCTGTATCCACTCTCCACAGTACAAAAGACGGCGCAAACTGCGATGTGACTCTGACACAGTCGCGCCGATTGCTGATTCAAGAGCATTCACTGCGCTCATCTGGTAGGCGACTGGACAGATACCACAGATTCTAGCGACTATATCCGGGGTTTCTGTGAAATGGCGACCGCGAAGAAACGCTTCGAAAAAGCGCGGTGGCTCAAAAATTTCCAGTCGGACATCCCCTACCCGATCGCCCTGGATATCAATGTATAGTGCACCTTCGCCCTCGACACGAGCGAGATAGTCGACCTTAATTGTCTTGCGAGCCATTGACTTCACTCTCGTTGCGAAACGGCTCGGCCCAAGCGTTGAAAGACCGATAGGCACGACTTACGGCAGTGGAATCCATGCCCAGCGACCGCAATTCACGGCTCATGGCTTCCATATTGGGCGATTCCATCGGCCCATAACAGCCGTAACAACCACGATTGTAGGAAGGGCAAATGGCGCCACAACCGGCATGTGTTACTGGGCCCAGGCACGGCGTTCCATGCGCTGCCATAACACAAATGTTCCCACCCAATTTACATTCCATACAAACGCTATGTGCCGGAGTGTTTGGCCGACGCTTGTGCAGGAGCGCCGAGATGACTTCCATAAGCTGGGCCTTGTTGATTGGACAGCCGCGCAGTTCGAAGTCAACTAGCACATGGTCAGAAATCGGTGTCGAGGTTGCAAGGGTGTCTATATAGTGGGGATGTGCATAGACTATAGACATGAAGTCTTGCACTTTCTTGAAATTGCGTAGCGCCTGGATTCCACCTGATGTAGCACATGCCCCTATAGTTATCAGGTAATTTGAATTGCGGCGAACTTTCTTGATCCGTTCTATATCACTTTTGGTTGTGATTGAACCTTCAACCAGTGACAAGTCATACGGCCCCTTCACGACTGACCGGGTGGCCTCAAGAAAATATGCAATCTCAACAGCATCCGCGACGGCAAGGAGTTCATCTTCGCAATCAAGCAGGCTCAACTGACAGCCATCGCAAGAAGCGAATTTCCAAACAGCCAATTTGGGCCGGTGCTTTCGCAAATCAGACCTCTCTCAAGTTCAGAATATCGCTGACGCGATCAAATCGAAATACCGGCCCATCTTTGCAGATGAAATGCGGCCCGAATTGACAATGACCACAAAAACCGATGGCGCACTTCATGTTTCGCTCAAGAGACACGTAAATCCGATCAGATTGCAGCCCTAAATCTTGGAGCGTTGCCGCTGTGAATCGGATCATTACTTCAGGGCCGCAAATCATTGCGACAGTCTTCGACGGATCCACGCAGGCCTTGGCAATCTGCTTTGTGACAACGCCGACATCACCAAGCCATTCCGGACCCGCAAGATCAACTGCAACGCGGACTTGAAGGTCGCTTCTTTTACGCCAGGTTTTCATCTCTTGCTGGTAGAGAAGATGTTCCGGGCTGCGGGCACCACAAAGCAGGGTCACGTGACCATATTCCTGACGGTTTCCAAGCAGGTGGTATAAAGCAGGCCGTAACGGAGCGAGTCCGATGCCGCCAGCAACAAGTAGCACGTCGCCGCCGGTCGCCTCGCTTATTGGCCAACTGCTGCCGAACGGGCCACGCACACCGACTTGCTCATTACGTTTCAGTTCGGTCAAGGCTTTGCTCACAGGACCAACTGCGCGAATGGTATGAACAATTCGATCGGTATCGGCGGGATTCCCACTGATGCTGATCGGCACCTCACCGACGCCATAGACGTACAGCATATTGAATTGACCGGGGATGAATCCTCTGGAGACCACAGATGCGCTAGATGCACTCTTTGTGAAACACTCTATGGTTGCGACATCGGCTGTTTCACGAACCCGATGACGGGTTTTTAAAAATTGGGGCACCATATCCATCAAGCCTGGGACCCTTCAATCCTGGGGTTTTTTTCAACATCGCCATAGACATTTGCACTCTGTATCCGGGCCATTTCAAGGCGCTCAATGAGCGGAGGAACAAATCGTTTCAGCATTGCGTAGCCCACATGGGGCTGTGATTCACACTTGTCGCGCAAGCAGGCACATTCGAATGCGATTGTTCGAGTTGTTTCGACGGCGCGGGCGTCATAACTCCATCGATATGGGGGAACGAGCCAGGATAGGCCAAGGATTTCACCGCTCTTTACGGTCAGAAATGTCAAAGGGCCTCGCCCCGGCACGAACATCTCCAGGGCGACGGCACCATGCCGGATAAGGTAAAAGTACCTGGCTTCATCTCCTTCCAAAAAGACGTATTCGTTCTCCTGAAAAACAACATTTTTGGCGCAGCCTACTATCGTTTCAATGACCTCATCTCCAAGTTCTTCTGCGAATGGATGTTGACGCAACAACTCTGATACTTTCTTCATGTTCGAGGCTCCTGGGCGCCAGATTCTTCTCGAATAGCCGCAACTTCTTCTGTAATGTCTATACCAACCGGACACCAGGTGATACAACGCCCGCAGCCTACGCACCCGGAGGTTCCGAACTGGTCGATCCAATGAGCGAGCTTGTGGGTCATCCACTGTCTATAGCGTGATTTGGACGAGTTCCTTACATTTCCGCCATGGTTGTAGGAGAAATCAAGCGTGAAACATGAATCCCAACGCATCCAGCGCTCGGCATGACTTCCGGCAAGGTCCGTATCATCTTCAACGGTCGTACAAAAACAGGTCGGGCAGACTATAGTGCAATTTCCACAGGTGAGACAGCGGGATGCAACGTCGCTCCAGCGAGGATGCTCTTGGTTGACCTGCAGCAGCTCCTTGACATCGCTGATGTCCATGTCTCGGCCCATTTGGCCTTGTGCATTGGAGATCGCTGCCCCAGCAGCTAAAACATCAGCGTCAGTGACATCTATGGAATCAATATCGTCCAGCAGATCACTTCCATTTGTGCTTCCTACTTCTACCAAGAAACGATGCTGACCGTCGTCAAGAATTTCTGTCAAGGCGAGATCGAAACCGGATGTAGCCTTTGGGCCCGTCTGCATTGATGCGCAAAAGCAGGTTCCCCCAGCCTGACCGCAATTAACAGCTATGATCAATGCATTTTCACGGCGCAGGCGATAGTCATGATTTTTGAAATCTCCATCCAAAAATACTTTGTCCTGAATTTCCATCGCATGGATTTCGCAACTTCGTACCCCGAAAAACGCAAATTTTGGTATCGAGTCTTGACTTTCGGATACGTTGATACTGTCCCCATCGCGATGCGCCCGCCAGATCAGTCTGCGAGAGGGATGCAGATATTTCTTCCAGCTATGAGGGCCTACAACGTAGCCGAACAAAGCATCGTCATCTCGCCTCGAAAGCCGATACGTTCCTCGATCCTGAGTGTCTGTCCAGCCGACCGGCAAGTCCTCAATGTCCGTAATTTCATTATATACAATTGCACTGTCACGAATTGTGGGCCCGACCACCAGATAGCCTTGCTCTAGGAGCAATTCAATTATTTTCTGGAGCTGCTGCTTGTAGATTACAGCTGACCGGCCTTCATGATTTATGATGCTCACCTGCCTAGCAGCGGGAACAAATGATTATGCACATTGTTAGATGTGCTCGGCAAATAGTGGGTTCAGCTGATAGAGTTTCTGACTCATCCCACTTTTTAAACTCAATTTAAAATGAAGTTTTCGATTGTAGTGTAGTCTGCGATCACTAATTCATTTACTCCAATTCTTACTTAACCAAAAGAAGTATACTACATACATAGATTCGGATCTGACCTGCCCGATAATTTAGTCCAATTTATGTGAGAGTACTTTCAGTTCGAGACAGAAACTTAGAGAGACGATGAATAGCCAGGTGGTAATTGACCTTGTGTGTGGTATGACCGTAGATGCGACAGCTGACAAGCCAACCTATGAGCATTTGGGCGAGGTGTATCACTTCTGCAGCCAGGGCTGCCACGACAAATTTGCGGTCGATCCTGAGCACTACATCACCGGTGAGTACAAACGTGTGGCGGAGAAAGCCCCAGCTGCGACAATTTTCACTTGCCCGATGCACCCAGAAATCAAGCAGGAGGGGCCAGGTAACTGCCCTATCTGTGGCATGGCGCTCGAGCCAATAAGAGTGTCTAGAGATGACGAGGGTCCGAATCCAGAACTGATAGA
>JABAHS010148770.1_pt3 | contig 16346 bp, 12 predicted proteins | sample 7062111 | NCBI WGS metagenome assembly JABAHS01 (sample SAMN14534600, study PRJNA622989) | marine sediment metagenome | biome: marine biome [ENVO:00000428]; feature: marine pelagic biome [ENVO:01000023]; material: deep marine sediment [ENVO:00002113]; isolation source: pool of 4 deep marine... | reverse complement strand
CTTATCCCCCCAAAGGTTTCTCCGAGGCCCGTCAGTCCTTCGTCTGTTTTCAGCTCAACGATGGTGCGCACAAATCCGTCAGGCGATCCATAGGAATGGCGCGTTGGTGCCTCGATTGGGATAAAGAGCGTTCGTGCTTTAATATCCGTTATTTTCATTGTTATCCGTGATATTAAATTAAATTTTAAAATTTAAAAAACGCCGTATTTGCGAAACACCTCTAAAGGGGCTCCGCCGGCTTTGAGGTCTTCACGAACTTTGGTCTCAGTTTCAAAGCGCTTTTCAGCTTCTTCGAGGACTTTAAGCGTGAGTTCTGCCGGGATAATGATGATACCGTCCAGGTCGCCAAAAACATAGTCTCCGGGATGGATCGGGACCCGGGTAGATGTCGTACCAGCTAGGTTTATCTGCTTTTCCCACTCGATGATGTCAAAACGGCCATAGGCTTCGACGGGACACTGGTAGCGAGCAAACGCCGGGTAACCCATGGCGATAACGTATCCGGAGTCACGAATACCGCCATCCACCACAGTTCCAACACAGCCCTGTCCGCGGGCGGCCGTGCTGGTAATCTCGCCCCAATGGGCGGCGACATAATCGTTGCCGGTGTCCATCACCAAAACACAGCCGGGCCATAAACTTTCAATCATTTCCAGCCCGGTCTCTTTTTGCTCGCGCTTTGGACTGTTGCTGCCGCGCACGGTAAAAGCAGGCCCGGCAACCTTCATGGATCGTTCCAGCGGTTTAATCGACGGTGAAAGAGCCTGGTCCGGATAGCCAAACTCCTCGAGGGTGTCATAAATAAGGGCGCTGTAGAGCGGTTTAAAACGTTCGGCTATTTCCGGCCAATTGAGGTTGTGCATGTTAAGGCTCCCGGGTTAGCATAGTATGATCTTCGGCCAATTACGAAATTGTGGACATTAATTCCGGCTGCGTGCATAACTGATTTCAACTTCTGCCTGTTTCGCGACCTTGCCCTGGGTCACAACGTAAGGGCTATCCCCCACCTTTATTAACTCGAAGTCAACCCTGTCACCGTTCCAGGTAACTGACGTGCATTCGGTGTCAGCCGGTAACAGAAGATTTAAGATGAGATTTGAATTCTCGCTTTCCAGAATCAGCTTTATTTGTGAATCTTGTTTCAGGTGATAGAATTGATACCCAAAGGAGGCTTGTGATGCCGCATATCCGACTTTAATATGAATTTCATCCTCGTTGGCGCTGATCCACCTTGGCGAACAGCGAACTTTTCGGAACGAATCTTCCAGGTCTTCGATGCCGGCCAGTCCCTCGATAAAGGCATAGAGCATGGCTGAAGATCCCCAGCCGTCGGTCGGCATGGCTTCAGGACTGGTACTGGTTTCTTCCGATGAGGGGTCGCCATTGGGGAAATACCATAAATAGGTTGCCCCATGCTCTGCGATCATCCGACGGTATTGCTCCAATGTCTGATGCCCGTAGTGTTCGAAACCGTGTTCAAAAGCTGCCCGCGCGAGCTCGCCACCGACCAGCGGGAAGATACCGCCATTAATATAAGCGCCTCCGGTTAATTTATCGTCACCGAATATGCCATCGGGAAAAGGGGGATCGATACCGAACCATTCGGCAAAAGCACCGGTGTTTCTGCGTCTGTGTTGATATTCCTTGAGGATGGCCACGGCCATCTCATGGGTTGCCAATCCTCTGTTTATGGCCATGGGCGTGCTCAAACTCAGTTGCTCTTTTTCATCCACACCGTCGATCGTGACCGGCGTCAGTTTGTGAAAATGGGTATAAAATCGCCCGTTAAACAGCAGGTCGTTCGCACGCTGGCGCAGGCCAAGCGCGATTTCCTGCCAGCGCGAGGCGGCACTAACGTTACCTACAGATGTATACATCTTCGAGAGCAGCCAAGCAGCTTCATAGAAACCGCTGTTGTCGCCGTGGAAAATGCCCCAGAATGTGTCATCCGTGATCTGAAAGTTGAGCCAGTCCGCGCGCCCGGCCGTATAATCGAAATCCCAGGTATCAATCGTGTAGGGCCGTTTCACCAGCTTGTGTTGACTGTCCCACCGCAGCGGATGCGTATGCGTGTAGGTTAAAGCACGATCCAGGGCAGAGAGTAGGGTTTTCAACCACTCATTGTCCCCCGAAGACTGCCAGGCAAGATACGCCGCTTTGACGAATCGATATTCAACATCCGCTTCAACAGGGACACGCACCCACCTTTCCCAGTTTTCTCGTTCCGCCGAAGGTTCTGTAGAGACGTGATCGAATATCCGACCGTTGGCTGCCTGCATACCCGCAAAACAATTGATCGTGCTCAGGACATCCGGCTCGATATGTTTTCCCCCGCGCAACATATCCGAATGGTCTCTGATCCAGAGTGCAGGGCTATCGGGCGATCGAAAGCCACGGACTGTTTCCTCTTCGATCTTTAGCTCTATCAGGCTGGCCTGTAAAAATGCGAGAATCTGAGCGCAAAACGTTTCCCACACACCAGAAGAGGTTCTTACGTGCAGCATATAAAAAGAAATTTATTGAATTACATTTCTGCCAATGCAGATAAGAATCTCTTTTATGATCGATAATATAAGATAGATTTGGCGCAAATCCTTTGCAATAAAGGCAACAATTGTTAGACCTTTCTCTTATACAAGGGTCAACTGCCTGCTTCACGTCTGATTTCTCGCAAGCGTTTCATCGTGTCCAACGCTCCCCGACCGAACGTTTCATATAGTTGTAAATACTCAGCATAAAGTCGCTTAAATATGGCGTGCGCAGAGGGGTCAGGCGAGTAAACCTTGTCCTTGACTCTGGCCATTGCGCGGGTCGCGTCGGAAAAGGTGGCATGGCCTCCCATTTCGGGACCAGCGGCGACGGCTCCGCAAATAGCGGAGCCAAGAGCTGCCGCCTGGGAAGAAGCTGCGACGTTGAGTCTTCGTCCTGTCACGTCCGCGTAGATTTGCAATAACAGCTGATTTCGTTCTGACAGGCCACCGCAGGCATACAGTTCATTGACCGGAATCCCTTGTTCGGTATGGTTATCGATAATTGCATTCGTGCCAAATGCGGTGGCTTCGATCAAGGCCCGGTAAATATCTTCAGGCCGTGTCGCCAGGGTCAACCCCATGATCAGACCCGAGAGAGAGGCATCCATCAATGTGGAGCGGTTGCCGTTCCACCAGTCTAACGCCAGCAATCCGGTCTGTCCGGATGGTATCTGTGCTGCCAATGATTGCAGATAGGAGAAAACATCCTGCCCCGTCTGTTTTGCGGTTTCGTGGTAGTGCGCAGGTAATTGATTTTTGGTAAACCAGGCAAAGATGTCGCCAACCGCAGATTGTCCCGATTCATAGGCTACCAAGCCCGGCACAATGCCGTCTTCGACAATGCCTGCTATCCCCCCTGCGAGAATTTTCTTTTCATGCATGACCAGGTGACACGTACTGGTGCCGAGGGCCAGCACCATTTTCCCGGTCTCCGCCACCGTGCTGCCCAAAACCGCGGCGTGGGCATCAATCATGGCTACGGCGATCGGTATGCCCGGAGAGAGTCCGATTTTCCTGGCCCAGGATTCACGCAGGCCCCCGGCCCGACTTCCCACCGGATAAATATCGGAGGGGAGTTTTTCCTTGGCAAATGTTGCAAATTCGGGATGCAGGGCACCTAGGTAGTCTTCTGAAGGAAAGCCATCGCTTTTGGACCACAGTCCTTTATACCCCGCTTGGCAGGCGCTGCGTTTTTCTTCGCCACAGAGCTGCCACACGAGCCAGTCACCGGCTTCGATGAGACGGTCAGCTGCCGTATAAACCTCTGGCGCCATTCGCAGCATACGCAGTGTTTTAGGAAACATCCATTCCGGAAAGAGCCGTCCTCCGTAGTAGGATAGGAAAGTCTCACCCCGTCTTTCGGCCAGCTCAGTCATGTCCTGGGCTTCCGGCAGAGCGGCATGATCTTTCCAGAGTTTGACCCATGCATACGGGTTGGATGAAAATTCCGGAAGCGTGCAAAGCGGAGAGCCGTCTTTCAGCGTAGGCAGAACCGAAGAAGCGGTAAAATCGACCCCGATACCGATGACTTCTTCGGACTGAACTCCGCCTGCATTCAGGACCTCTGGCACGATTTGCTGTAGGACCGTTAGGTAATCACGTGGATTCTGGAGTGCTGTATCAGCTTCCAGACGGGTACCGTCAGGCAACTGGGATTCGAGCACGCCATGAGGATACTCCGCGACTGCGGTGGCGATCTCATCACCCGATTTCGGGTCAACCAGCAGCGCCCGCGCTGTTTTCGTACCGTAATCGAGTCCGAGGACGATCCGTCGTTCCGACATGATAATCTAAAATAAAGAGTTTTTCAAAGCGTATAAACAATCTAACGCGGCAAATAACCTGCAGCGAAGTGAGCACTTTTTATGCTGAAAAAACAAAGGCACTTTTGGGATGATAGAACATCCAAAAACCATAAGCCCTTCGCTGTCAGGTTAATTTGCATTGTTAGAAGCCCTGTTTATTATCATTTTTTGGAAATATGATTATCTCGTCTTTTGCATTTTGAATTGATATCATATCTGAATTTTTACAATTATATTTTAGGTGGAAGAATCCATTTAAATCAAATGATGCTTTTGGCTGACAATAAACCAAAAAAGCCATCGGTTCCAATCCATCAATATGATATTCAAATAAAACTGACCCTTCAAAAATATCATAGAATAATATCTTATTCATATCAAGGCAGGCAATTCTCATATTTAAGGTATCTATTGCTATACCCAAATTATAGTCTCTTGAGATTTGTCTATTTTCGTAATTATAAAAGTAAGAATGAAAATTCGTTGAACCTGTAGGGACTTCAATTTCTGCGATGTTATCTGTAATCCAATTACATATTAGGCCGTATCTTAAATAGCCTTCAAATATTAGTATGCTATCTGATATAGCACCGTGAAAAAACATTCCATTGCCGCGTTCAGCAGAACCTATATATGTAATTATATTATTGCCCGATTTGCTTTTGAACACCTTGGAAATGTTAAGGGAGTTTTCGTTTTGTTGGGCGGACGTAATACAATATAAAATCAGAATGAAGATTAAAATTTTCAATGTATGTATCATATTAATACTTCTAACATCATTTGAATTTCACAACATGGCACACCGGCTGAGGAACATCAGGCATATAAAGTGTATGGAATATCCAGCAATTCACACACAGCGATGAGCCTGTTCACCTGATTCCCATAAACCCCGTGGATGTGATTGCAGGAGTAGCTGGCGAAGAACTCTTCCGGTTCGACCTGCAATTTGAAGAAGGCATGCGGCCAGTTATCCTGAACCTCGTTGATTAGTTTGTCGTTCACTTTGTTCTCGAATTGCACAAATTCTCCCGGGGCAATCGCCATCCAATAGTTCCCCGAAACCCGCATAAGTCTGGCCAGGGTAACCTCACCTGGCGCAGCCAAATGAAAAACAGACGCCCCACCAGCCGGGAAATAAAACCCTTCCGGGCGGAACTCCACCTTTGCCAGATTTTCCCGGAAATCGAAACTCTTCGCCGCAAAATAGGTGGCATGCTGACCGGAATTCACCAGATCCAGTACACCGTGTTCGGCAAAGTAATGGCGCACATCCGCAAAGAGAACCGGTGTATGAGCAAGGTACTTGAAAATCTGCATCGTCAGGGCGGCATCCATGTCTGCTTCTGTGGCGCAAACCATAGGCTCCTTGGGGCCGTCGAAATCATAGGGATCGTTCATAAAAGCTTCCGGAACGTCCGTTGTGCCGTAATGATTGGTGAGTTCCGTCTGAGATTTAATGCCACAGAAATCGAATCCCTTTTCTTCGTTGATTTCTTTCATCGCATAATAAATGCGGATTTGAAGTTCGAGTTTCTCCGGTGTAAGTTCTCTACCGTTGTAGTGAATTTTTCGGACATGTTTTTCGCACCACTCTCTGGCAGCCTTCGCCTTAGCCTCATCGATTCGTTCCGCTCTACGGATGACTTCCAACTGGTCAACATGCTCCACGTCGATGCCAAATTCTGCCATCCATTGATCCGTATTGCTTACCGCAGTATAGATTCCGATGGAGCGCCCGCCGTAGAGCCCATAGGTCTCCCCCCGTAACTTGCTGATTGCCCCCGCCGCATCGATGTAATCGAACATCTGCTGTGTCAGTGTTTCATCCTCCAGATTGCCGAAGAGTTTGCGGTGATCGATGCCGATTTGATCGAGTGCACCGCTGGCGGCCATCAAAGCTACCAGGCCAGGGTATTGAGGATTGATGTTTGAGTAAAGAAGCAACGGGCCAGGGGCGAATTTGGCCGAAATTGCTGTAAATTGCGGGAAGGCCCATACTGCATAATTGAAAATGGTCATATCTACGTTGTGTGAACGCAGATATGCGGCTTCTTCTGCAGCCAGCCGGTTGCTCCAAATTATCTCCCGACCCGTAACCACTTCGTATCCCGCCTTCTCAAGGGTTGTCTCCAATGCTTCCATAAATCGATTGTTGACTTCAATTAGAGGCTTTTGCAAAAAATCGCGTCCATCGGAAAATGTCAAGATACCTACTTTAATCTTTCGCATCTTCTGCCTTTCAATAATAATCTGCAGTCAAACTTATTTGCTAGCCGGTTTGAACAATCAATGAAGTGACCTTGATTTCTAAAGATATGGGTTACACAAAAAAAATGCAATAAGATAGTTGGGTGATGGCATTTTGTGGAGACATTTAGTTAGTATAGTAACCTGCATGGTTCATGAATTGGGCTTCTTGGTCAATTTAACACATAGACAAACAATGGGACGAAAGCAAGATGAGTCGAATCCGTGGTTTGTGAGTTATTCATGTTAAGTGATGCAATAAAGCTCGAGCAGCCAGCTTTAACCGGAGATATTGCACAATAACATCACAGAAGATTCACCTGAGAGCCAGAATTTGGCACCAGCTTAGATCTGCTAAATGATCTTGCTTTTGCATTTGTTGCTTTGTAATTTGATTTTCTAGACGTGGTGCCAAAACCAGTTGGATTGTCCCCTGGTCACAGATTCCCGGTATGAGAATTATCAAAGGAGTGTAGCGGTTCGTCCAAATATGGTTTTATGACACGCATCGGCAGGAGATGATTCCATTCACAAACTGATGTTGAAATTCAAACTTAAATGAAAGGATCTGTCATGAATGAAATATTCACCATGTTCAGTTGCATTTTGTTTGTTGCACTTTCTATGTCTGCTGCTTCAGGACAGGAGTCGTCATTTAATGGATTGGGAATGAACCTTGGGAACCTCTCACGCTTATCGCATGCGAAGACACGTTCAATCAGTCCGGAGAATTTTACCGGTGAGAAGGGCAAGGGAGGAATGTCGATCGATGGCCCTGCTGCTAGTGCTGCCCGTGATCTGGGACAGGGATGGAAGGTTTCTCCCTATGTCAAGATTGAACCCAAGACGACATTTGTATTGGCCGAGATTGAAGGTCCGGGCGCCATCCAGCAAATCTGGATGACTCCATCAGGCAACTGGAGATATTCCGTTCTGCGTTTTTATTGGGATGGAGAAGAAGACCCGTCTGTGGAAGTTCCGGTAGGTGATTTTTTCGCCAACGGTTGGGGAAAGTATGCCCAGGTAACCTCCCTCCCGGTATGTGTTAATCCAGGAAGTGCTTTTAACTGCTACTGGGAAATGCCTTTTCGGAAATCCTGTAAGATCACAATGGAAAACCTGGATGAAAACATCATGACTCTGTACTACCAGATCAATTATACGCTAACCGAGATTCCAGACGATGCTGCCTATTTTCATGCCCAGTTTCGGCGAACGAATCCTCTGCCATATAAACAGGTCTACACTATCCTGGATGGCGTCAAGGGATGGGGACATTATGTTGGCACATATATGTGCTGGGGTTCGAACAACAGCGGCTGGTGGGGCGAAGGGGAGATCAAATTCTATATGGACGGCGACAAGGAATTTCCAACAATTTGCGGAACGGGCACGGAAGATTATTTTTGTGGTTCTTATGGTTTTGTGTCTGATAATGAATATCAGGAGTACACAACTCCTTATGCCGGGATGCCACAGGTCATCAAACCGGACGGGCTTTGGAACTCACAGATGCGGTTCGGACTGTATCGCTGGCATATTATGGATCCTATCCGTTTCGAACGAGATCTGAAAGTGACAATCCAGGCTCTCGCTTGGCGCTCCGGCGGCCGATATCTGCCACTTCAAGATGATATTTCCTCTGTGGCTTTCTGGTACCAGACGGAACCCCATGCGCCTTTCCCGAAATTGTTGGACAAAGATGGTTTAGAGATCAAATGATGCCTTTTTGATCGGTAGGTGGGAATGCAGTAAATCTTTATGGCAGTGCAGGTGTGCAAAGACTGTCTATTCGGCAAAGAGATCCCGGTCTCAGCACATAACACGACTAATCTATCTTGCTATGCCTTAGCTGGTCCACTGCCAGTGCTACAATGATGACTATTCCGGTGACAGCCTGAGTTACCCAGGTGGGCCAGCCGTTGAGTTGACATCCCGTTCGAATGACCGTCATGATCATCGCACCAACAAGGCTGCCAAGGATCGAACCTTCCCCACCTGATAGGCTGCCACCCCCGATCACGACGGCCGCGATAATCTCAAGCTCGAGTCCGACAGCCCCGGTGGGATCGCCCTGTTCTTGATACGACATGAGCATGAGTCCGGACAGACCGGCAAAGGTTCCGGCAGCGGCGTAAACGAAGACCTTAACGCGTTCAACCGCAACCCCACAAAGTCGGGCGGTATCCTCATTCGATCCGACCGCAAAGATGTGCCGCCCCAGTTTTGTGTACCTGAGGAATCCGGCCACAATGATTGCCAACAAGACCATTAGCCATGCGCCCGGAGGAATCAACATCCATTTCCGGTCAGGTGGGAGCAGCGCCAATAGTCCGCTCAACCACGTCTGTCCAGCGTTGATAGGGATGCTTCTTGCCAGGCCTTTTGCGACGCCTCGAACGACCAATAACGTGCCGAGTGTAACGATAAACGGCACCAATCGCAATCGTGTGATCAACAAACCGTTAAGCAGCCCACAAATCAAACCGGCGGCAATGCCACCCAGTGCAGCGACGAGTGGATCCAATGCAAAATCTTTCATCAGAAGTGCGGTCACCACGGAACTCAAAGCAATAATAGAGCCTGCCGACAGATCGATTCCTGCCGAGATAATGACCAGGGTCATGCCGATGGCAGCTACGCCAACGATGACGGTCTGCAAAACCATTATCTCCAGTGCGTTGAATGATGCAATCTTGCTGTTAAAGGCGGCGAAAAAAAAGAATACAAGAAACAGCGCCAGCAACGGGCCAAATTTGTTGAGCCACGACCACCTTTTCTCAAATGAAATTGCGCGTTTTTTGGGCAAAGCCATCATAAGGATAGGGTAAACTGAGATTTATAATCTTCAGACACACATTTCTTGATACCACTATTCTATTTGCCAACGAATCATTTTAGGGTTTCCTGACCGGTCGCGGCCATCATCAATTTGTGTTCATCGATTTCTTCGACGGATTTCACAGCGCTCAGCCGGCCGCGAAACATCACTGCTATGGTGTTGCATATGCCGATCAATTCAGGAAGATAGCTGCTGATCACCAAAACGGCACCGGGTGCCCGACCTTCGCCTGCTGAACCGGATGCGAAGGCATCGATAACCTCGTATATCTTTGCTTTTGCCGCCACATCAATACCGCGGGTGGGCTCATCCAGCAGCATGATGTCAACACCATGTTGCAGCAGTCTTGCAATGGCTACCTTCTGTTGATTGCCGCCTGACAATTCAGCGACGTCCTGTGCAGGTGACAAGCACCGGATGTCTAGAAGATCAATCCATTTTTGTACAACTGCTCCCTGGTTTCTCGGCAAAACCAGATTGAGCGGGCCGAATCCTCTGAGTTTTGATAGAGTCATGTTGTCAGCAAGATTGAGATTGGCCGCGAGTCCTTCGCTGCGATTTTCGCTGAGCATGCCGACCCCTTGCAGCCAACGTTTTGCCGGCGAGGACGGACCGAGGTGAATGCCGATCTTGATTTGGCCTTGGCGAACCGGGTCGAGCCCAAAAATGGCACGCAACATTTCTGTTCTTCCGGCACCGATCAAACCGCTGATCCCCATTACTTCGCCTCTGCGAAGAACAAAGATCGCATTTTCCGGTTTTTCTAATCCTGCCAGATTTTGTATCTCCAGAACCGGGGATCCGATTTTTCGGGGTGTCCTTGGGTAGAGATCCTTGATTTCCCGTCCCACCATCATGCGCACAATTTCCGTAGTTTGGGTTGACCGCAGTTCTTGCGTACTCACGACAGAGCCATCCCGTAGAACGGTCACACGATCTGAAATCAATTGCACTTCCTCCAGGAAATGTGAGATGTACACAATGGATAAGTTTTTGTTCTTGAATTCTGCAATGATTTTGAAGAGCCGGTCAATATCGTGGCGCGATAAGCTGCTCGTCGGTTCATCGAAAATGAGGACCTCGCATCCGATAACCAAAGAGCGTCCAATCTCGACCAATTGTTGCAGGCTGACCGGCAGATCTTTGATGCGTATGTGTGGTTTTAATTGTGGGTGGTTCAAATGTTGGAGGGCTTCTTGAACCCGATTCCGCATTTCTTCCCACCGGACAAATCCAAATCTAACGGGCTCCATACCCAACAGCATATTTTCTTCGACAGTGAGGTGAGGCACCAGGGAAAGCTCTTGATAGATCATGCCGATCCCTTTGAGTCTGGCGTCCAACGGGTTGCGGGGTTGGTAGGGTAGACCATCCAGAAGCATCTTACCCTTATCAGGTTTGGACACCCCGGTAAGAATCTTCATCAGTGTGGTTTTGCCAGCCCCATTCTCCCCAACCAGAGCGTGAACTTCTCCGGGTTTGACAGCGAAATTGACATCCTTCAAAGCTACAGTTGCACCAAATCGTTTGAAAATACCGCGCATCTCCAGACGCGGTTTGTCAACCGGTTTGTCTGCTGTTATCTGGCTAGCCATTTTTCTAAATTGGGATCAATTAGATTTCGGATTTCAGGTCTCGACAGATCTTCTTTACCGACAAAAGTGACTCCAGTATCGATTCGTTTTTCCACTGGTTCTCCGCGCAGATGCTGTACCATTGTCTTGACACCTAGGTAGCCCATTCTAAACGGATTTTGTACAACTAGACCATGAATTTCATCTTGTCGCAGGCCTTCAATCATAGATTCTGCAGCGTCGAAGCCAACAAATTTAAGCTTGCCTGCCAGATGATTACGGCGTAATGCCTGCAGCATACCGTAGGTGGAAGATTCGTTTGGACAAAAAACGCCATCCACAGCCAACATGCCGTTGCTAGCTTTGAATCTTAGAATTAGATTTTCACTCGCTTGTTGCGCCTGCGCTTTGGTCGCCCCTGCATATTGTTCGTCGCTCACAACAGTGATTCCTTCAAATTCCTGTATTTGTTCAAGGAAACCCTGTTCGCGATTATCTGTGCTGGCCGAGCCTTCCTGGTAACGAAGTAAGATGACCTTCCCATGACCACCAATCAGTCTGGCCAATTCCCTCGCAGCGATACGACCACCTTCGCGATTGTCAGTTGCTACAAAACTGGTATAGATATCTTCTGAATCCTTTAAGCCCGAATCAATGATCACCACCGGAATGTTATTTGTTACGGCCGTCCTGACCGGGCGTCTCAGTGCCATATCATCCAGTGGTGCCAGAACAATGCCATCAACCTGAGCCAGGATTTGGGTGTCGACCAACGTGATCTGCTGTTGTCGGTCGTCCTCTTTTTCAGGTCCAACCCAGAGAATGTTTACGTCGAGTTCCTGCGCCGCCTTAACAGCACCAGCATGGATGGACTGCCAAAACATATGGGTCGTGCCCTTGGGAATGACCGCGATTGTCAATTCCTCCTGTGCATTTTTCCCCTGATTACAGGATAAAAAGCCGAGGGTTAAAGAGCAAAGAATGTAGGGAACAAACCGACTAATCATAGCTTTTCTCCGGTTGAGTTTGGATGTTCATTTTAAAAAGCAGATTTAATTTTCTCTATACTTTTCCCCAAGGTACTTATAGCTATCTTATCCAACTGTGTTTCCCGTCCTTTGAAATGAAACGTGCGGTGTATGTGAGACAGACTGTCCGCGGGCTCAAGCTCGGCTGCAGGTGAGGACGTCTCCAACTCGTAAAAAGGGCCAAGGGGTTTCGAACCAGGCTCTGGCGGTCCGTCATTATAGCTGTTCACGACATCTCCACGAAAAGGCTCTTCCTGAATTTCCCACATTGAATTTACATAATCGAGGCTGCCGTTCGGCTTGGTGTAGTGAACCAGCGTCAATACTTGATTAACTTCATCATAGCTACCCAGAACCGGTTCTGCTCTTTGCGGCGAAAGCCCTATTTTGCTGCGATAGTTCCCGTCCCCTTTAAAGTAAATCACTTCTTCCCCGATTCTCAATCGGTCAGCCGGGACTTTTCCAAAATACGTGTCGTTCACAATAGGGCCAAGATCTTTGTGCTGATCTTCCTGAAATGGGATCACTATCGTTGTGAATGGCGAGGGTTTAAACATTCCCAGTATCCAGATACTGAGCAATCCCCTTTCCTTCGTCCAGGGATCCTGACCTGAGTTCACGATCTTGTTGTCAGATTGAAAAGCAACGACGTGAACCGAATCTTCAGGAGAAACACCTAATACCGATGCTATTTCTTTCGTGCTGAGTAACCGAATTTCTCGTTCAACCTCTACATCGAAATGGGTTCCGGAATAATTTACCAGGTGGATAGACTTCCTGAAAGATGCCTTTGACCTGTCCCTTGAAACCAGATCGAACGGTTCAGTGTCAATCGCCGATGGCGTATACCAATTCTCCAAATTGAATTCTGAGTCCTTCTTGAAGAAGATCGAGAATTGTCCTCCTTCAGGGCCAAGCCAAAACCGGTCTTCACCGCCGTACGGATTGAAATGATCCAGCTGTTTGCCCGAAGCAATGAGCTCCCTGTTAATCCAACCGTGACTCAAGCCATCGGGGTCGGTGAGGGTGCTTGTCATCACTCTGGCTTGCATGGAGGGAATGACAATGATCTGGGCTCCACCCGATGAATCTGACAGCACAACAACGTCAGTATGATAAGACAAGAATGACAGGTCGCTCCCGAATGTTGCTTGTTTTGATTCCATATTTTTCTCAAGATTGTTACAGGATATCATTAAAAGGAAAACCATGAACCCCTTCATATCCATCATAATATATTCTCCTCGTGCTTGACGCGTGGGTCCTGCCACTTGATGGCGACCAATCCCTCGTTCGCCTGCAGGCCTTTACTTGGAATAACATTGCCGGTTCGATGTAGGTATTCTTTGTGTTCTGCGGGTGTCTTTATGATTTGGTCTTTTTACCCTTTTCCAAAGTGTTCAATCGACAAAATGTGTGTTCACGTCTAAAGAACATTCCTTTTTTGACACCCTCACATAGAATAAAAAATTTCCTGCCTAAAACAAGGGGAATTGGATCTTTTGGTTAATTTTTTAATGAAAATTTTTGTGGATTTTGCGGCGCTAGCTAGTGTGCACTTTCCCCTTGTTTTTATAACTGGATCATGGTATGTTATCTAGCTGGATTCATGAAGTGTAAGATTCCCCGGAATTTGGAGTGCGGTGACTGTGTCACTGTACTCCACATGTAAAGTTATGTTTTCAAAAAACTTGAACTATTTATTTTTATAAAGCATCTTGATACTCTATGTCCAATAGCCCAGCGTTTAAGGTTCCTTATGATGAACCGGCATTCGCAGCTAAAGAGAGGGCAAGCGCTACCTTGCAGATTTACCGCATCAACCTGAGATTTAGACCATGTTGGTTCCTCTTTCGATGGCCGAGTTATAAATATTTCATAAGAAAATTTCTTGATTGATCTTAGAAACCTTACTATTTTGGATTGTTCGATCAGTCATATTACAGGTTTAATGGGAAAGGGGAGTAAAGAATGAATACTAATCTAACCCAAGCTCAGATAGACACGTATCAGCATGATGGGTGTCTTATTCTGGAGGAGTTTCTCACGGACGATGAGTTGAATGAAATGCGTACCGCCGTTGCTGAGGGAGTTTCGAAAATGGGCAAGCAGAAGATTGCCGGCGGTGGCAATAAAGACCTTGTAGAGGGTGATACGTATTATGATCGCGTATTTCTCCAGCGGCTGAATCTCTGGAGAATTAATGATACCATAAAGAAATATTTTCTGAACCCTCAGTTAGGTGAGATGCTTTGTAAATTGGCTGGAATAGACGGCATTCGTATCTGGCATGACCAGACCTTACAAAAACAGCCATGGGGCAACCCGACTGCGTGGCATTTGGATAATCCGTACTGGTCATTCCATTCACGAAATGCGCTTTCGATCTGGATTGCACTTGATGACGCAACTGTCCAGAACGGATGTTTGTACTATCTACCCGGATCCCACACGATGGCAAAGTATGATAACGTTGATATCGGGGAGAATATCAGTGATCTGTTCAAGTTTTATCCCGAATTCAGAACCATCGAGCCTATTGTCGCTACGATGAAAGCTGGAATGGCGGGTGTCCATAATGGACTCACGGCGCACGCAGCCGGTCCCAATATGACGCCCTATCCTAGGCGAGCCATGACCTGTGCTTACATGCCGAACGGTGCGAAATTCAATGGTCAACAAAATATTTTGTCAGACGAGCAAGTTGCGAGATTAAGCGTTGACGACGTCCTCGATGACGACGAACAGAATCCGCTGGTGTGGTCCAGAACATGAGGTTCAGTTAAATTGTGAAACCAAGGCCAGAACGATGAAGACGAAGATCCGAAATTATTAGCTACATCATCCAAGGCAAGCGAGTGCTTTTCCAATTGACGAATTGAGACGTTTTTAATGAACATTTAAAGCGCCAACAGTGGCAAGAAAATAGTTGATTTTTAGGTAATTTTTTTACATTTTGGCTAAGCGTATTGAAAAAATGTGATTCTGAAAAACTCATTAGGGGTTGGCAGCCAATCGGGTTACCGTCAGGCCTGTATTTTTGTTCTTCAAGGGGATGGACGAAGACAGGCTGTAAAAAAGGCTTTATTTCTCAGATGATGATCTCATTCCATTTAGCGGGCACTGAATATTAGCAGAGAATTCAAGTTACGAGGGAAGCTGGTTAGATCTATGTCACGATCAGAAATTGTGAATAGGATTATTGAAGAAGGGGTTGTCGCTGTCATTCGCATGGCAGACTCGCGAAAGCTGATGAACGTGGCGAGCGCCATTCAAAAAGGCGGCATCTCCATAATTGAAATTACCATGACAACTCCAAATGCGCTAAAGGTAATTGAGACAGTCAGTCAGGAACTTGTTGATGTAGTCTTGGTTGGCGTCGGCTCTGTCCTAAATGAAGATGTTGCAAATCAGGCCATGGATGCAGGTGCCAAATATGTCGTCAGCCCTATTTTCAAGCCGGAGATCATTGAGGCAGCTCATCGACGTGATATTCCAGCCATGCCGGGTGCATTTACACCCACTGAAATACAATTGGCGCATGAACGCGGGGCCGACATAATTAAAGTGTTCCCCGCCGATATCGTGGGGATGAATTTCTTTAAGGGGGTTAAAGCTCCCATGCCTCATGTTCGTTTGATGCCAACTGGAGGCGTTACGCTTACAAACGGTGGAGATTGGATCAAGGCGGGCGCTTGTGCGGTAGGCGTGGGCAGTGCACTTTTGGATAAGCAAGCGATCGCTGATGATAATTATGTCTTGCTTACCCAAAATGCCAGGACTTTGCGTCAAAGCGTTCTAGAGGGCCAGAATACAGTAACAGGAGATACAAGGAAATGAGTAAAAAGGTCGTGACCTTTGGCGAAATCATGTTAAGACTCTCCACTCCGGGGTTTACAAGGTTTGTACAGGCCCAGAATTTTGATGTGACGTTTGGGGGGGGAGAGGCGAATGTTGCCGTGGCTTTGGCGAACTACGGTCTTGATAGCTTTTTCGTTACGAGACTGCCTGAACATGAAATTGGTCAGTCAGCGTTGAATCACCTCAGGCGGTTTGGTGTCCATTCAGAGTTCATTGTTCGCGGCGGAGAGCGCGTTGGCATCTACTTCTTGGAAAGCGGGGCCAGCCAAAGACCTTCGAAAGTGGTTTACGATCGAGCTTTTTCAGCTGTAAGTCAGATGAATAAAGATGAGGTGGATTGGCAACAAGTCTTTTCGGGTGCTGAGTGGTTTCACTGGACCGGCATTACACCCGCCTTGAGCGAAACTGCCAGGGAGTGCATTGCAGCGGCATGCCAGGCCGCAAAAACTGCT
>JABAHS010008655.1_pt1 | contig 16362 bp, 12 predicted proteins | sample 7062111 | NCBI WGS metagenome assembly JABAHS01 (sample SAMN14534600, study PRJNA622989) | marine sediment metagenome | biome: marine biome [ENVO:00000428]; feature: marine pelagic biome [ENVO:01000023]; material: deep marine sediment [ENVO:00002113]; isolation source: pool of 4 deep marine... | reverse complement strand
CTCATCGGCAACAGGCGGCGGCTCGGGGTCGGGCACTGCTGCCGGCGCGGGAGTCTCGCCACGCCATTCCTGGTTTTGCCTCAGCACTTCCGAATAGGCACTCGCGCGACTGATCCGGAACACGTCGTCGGCACTCGGGATGCGCAATGTGGCGCCCGCGCGCAGGCGGTTGATGTTGCCGTCGAAGGCCTCCGGATTCGCCTCGAAGATCGCGAGCATCGTCTGGTTGATCGTCAACCTCGAGTCCGGCCGGACCCGCTGCGTGATCCCCCAAAGCGTATCGCCACGCACGACGAGCACGTCACCGCCGGAAGTGGTATCGAAAGTCGGCTGTCCGAAGCTGGCATCCGGATCGACCTGCGCTTCCGGCGCCGCCGGCGCGGCCGGCTCGACCCGAGCAGGCGGTTCAGGCGCCGGCTCGAATGGCTGCGGTGTCGGCATCGGTTCGGGCTCGGCGGCCTGGCTCGGCGGACGGACAGGCGGCCGCGATGGCGGCGGTGGTGCCGGTTGTTGCTGCGGTGCCGGCCGCTGAATCTGGCCGCTGTCGGCGGGCGCCGTGCGGGTGGGTGCGGTAACACTCTCCGTCGCCGGGGTCGACGGGGGCGGAGCGAAGGTCGGCGGATCCAGCAGCACCGTGTATTCGCGCAGCAGGCGGCCGCGTGACCAGCTCGCCTCCACGAGGAAAGTAATAAAGGGTTCGGTAATGGGCTCGGTTGACGTCACGCGGATCACGTTGCCGTCGGCTGTGCCCGACCGGACGATGTCGAACTGCAAACTCGTCAGGTACATCGGTCGATCGAGATCATAGCGCTGGAAGGTCTCCTGCGACGCCAGCTGCACCGTCAGATTGTTGAGTTCTTCGGGTGTGGCAGCGAGCAGCTCGATTTCGGCGCGCAGCGGCTCGTTTAACGCTGAACTCAGTCGTATATCTCCGAGGCCGAGTGCCCATGCCTGTAACGCAAGCAACAGGAATGGCAATAGCAGCCATACACGATTAAGTCTTGGCGACATAATATTTTTCTCCAGCTCCCCAATTTCCGTCAGAAACGGACCGCTCCGGAGCTTGATTGGTCAATGCAGGTGCCCTTACGCCTGCTGCGCACTATAGCTCATAAATGGTTTTTCGCCAATATTTCAGCTATTTGGACGCTATTTAGAGCCGCGCCCTTACGAATATTGTCGGCCACGATCCAGAGGTCGATTCCGGTCGGGTGACTGATGTCTTCACGTATTCTGCCGACGTAAACCGGGTCGTTTCCGGACGCATCGGTGACGGCGGTCGGATACTGCCCGGTATCGACGCCGTCGATGACCTCCACGCCGGGCGCTTCGCGCAGCAACCCGATCACCTGCTTTGCCGATATCTTCTCACGGGTCTCGAGGTGCACCGCTTCCGAATGACCGAAAAATGCCGGGATTCGCACCGCGGTCGGGTTCACGGCAATTGACTCATCACCCATGATCTTGCGGGTCTCCCAGACCATTTTCATCTCTTCCTTGGTGTAGCGGTTGTCCTGGAAGACGTCGATGTGCGGTACCGCGTTGAACGCCACCTGCTTCCCGCCACCGGCGATCTCCACCGGCTTGCCGCTCAGCATCGACGCCGAGTGCCTGGCAAGGTCCTCGACCGCCGCCCGGCCCGCGCCGGAGACGGCCTGGTAGGTCGCGACGTTGATTCGCGTGATGCCGACCGCATCGTAGATCGGCTTCAGGGCGACGACCATCTGGATCGTCGAACAATTCGGATTGGCGATGATGCCCCGGTTACGATACTCGGCGATCTTTTCCGGATTGACTTCCGGAACCACCAGCGGAATATCGTCGTCGTAGCGAAACCGCGACGTATTGTCGATGACGACGCAGCCGGCGGCTGCTGCCTGCGGCGCGAAAGCGTCCGACACCGACGCGCCGGCCGAAAACAAACCGATTTGCACCCGGGAAAAGTCGAACTCGGCGAGATTCTCGACGTCGAGCGTCCGCTTGCCAAATGACGCGGTCTTGCCGACCGAACGCTCGCTGGCGAGCGCGTAGATCTTGCCGACCGGGAATTTGCGCTGGGCGAGTATGTCGAACAGCGCCTCACCAACGACGCCGGTGGCGCCGACAACTGCTACGTCATAGGAATCTGGCATCTTGGAAGGACTTCCGGGAATCGCTCTTTAAGAATTACCCCGTAACGACAGGCGTCACCGATTCGACATCCGCGTTCTGGGCGCGATGTCTAAGGTAGTGGTCCATCAGGACCAGCGCAACCATTGCTTCAGCGATCGGCGTCGCCCGCAGGCCGACGCAAGGGTCGTGGCGCCCCGTCGTCACGATTTCGGACTGTTGTCCCGCCTTGTCGATCGTCGCGCCGCGCTTGCTGATGCTCGATGTCGGCTTCAGCGCGATGCTCGCGAGGATGTCCTGACCCGATGAGATACCGCCGAGCGTCCCGCCCGCGTCATTCTTGGCGAAGCCTTCGGGCGACATTTCGTCACGGTGTTCGCTGCCTTTCTGGCTCACCGCCGCGAAGCCAGCGCCGAGCTCGACGCCTTTGACCGCGTTGATACTCATCAGTCCGTGCGCGAGCTCCGCCTCGAGCTTGTCGAAGACCGGCTCGCCGAGCCCGGGCGGCACATGGCTCGCCAGCACGCTGATTTTTGCGCCAATCGAATCGCCCTCCTCGCGCAGCGCATCCATGAACGCCTCGAGTTCGGGCAGCCGATCGGGATCCGCGCAGAAGAAAGGATTCGTATCGACGGCATCGAGATCGCTGGCGGCCAGCTCGATCGGGCCCAGCTGGGACACGTAGCCGCGAATCAGGATGCCGGCGCGCTCATGAAGATATTTCCGCGCGATTGCGCCGGCCGCAACGCGCATCGTGGTCTCGCGCGCCGACGAGCGGCCGCCGCCCCGGTAGTCGCGGATGCCGTATTTTTGCTGGTAGGTGTAGTCGGCGTGGCCGGGCCGGAACTTGTCCTTGATGTCCGAATAGTCGCGCGACCGCTGGTCGACATTCTCGATCAGCAAACCGATCGGCGTCCCGGTGGTCAGCCCTTCGAACACGCCGGAGAGGATCTTCACCCGGTCCGGCTCCTTGCGCGCCGTCGTGTGCCGTGACTTGCCAGGGCGCCGGCGCTCGAGGTCGGCCTGGATATCATCCTCGGACAGCGCCATTCCCGGCGGACAGCCGTCGACGACGCAGCCCATGGCAGGGCCGTGACTTTCACCAAAGGTGGTCACCGTGAATAGCCGTCCGAAACTGTTACCCGACATGTCCTTTTTCTTCCCATAGCGCCCGGCAAGCCTCGAGATCGGCTCGAGTGACCAGGAATACCCCCTGACCGCCCATCTCGAAATCCAGCCACGTCAGCGGCAAGTCCGGTAACCGTGCCTCGAGCGCGGGCTGGCTGTTGCCCACTTCGACGACAAGGATCCCGTCCCTGGCAAGATATCTCGGCGCATCTTGCAGGATAGATATCACCGAATCCAGACCGTCGGCTCCTGCAGCGAGGCCGAGTGCGGGCTCACAGCGGAATTCCGGCGCCAGCATGGACATGTCTTCTGCGTCCACGTACGGGGGGTTGCTCACGATCACATCATATTCCCGCACGGGGAGCGCGTCGAAAAAATTCGAACGTATGAGATGAACGCGCTCAGCAAGGCGATACCTGTCGACATTGATCGCCGCCACCTCGAGGGCTTGCGGAGAGATATCGACGGCGTCGACGGTCGCCTGCGGGCAATATCTGGCGATCGCTATCGCGATACAGCCGCTGCCGGTCCCTAGATCGAGCGCGGCCTCGATCTTTGCGCCATCCTTCCACGGGTGAAACTGGTCGACGATCAGTTCGGCCAACGGTGACCTCGGTACCAGCACACGGTCGTCGACATAGAACTCGAGGCCGGCGAACCACGCCTGCCGGAGCAGGTAGGCAAGCGGGCAGCGCTCTTCGATTCGCCGCTTTGCGAGCTGGCCTATCTCCGCGGCCTCCTCGTCGGTAAGTTCGCGTTCATAAGCCGACGCAGCATCGGCATGGTCGAGGCCAAGGACGGTGAAAACGAGCCATGCCGACTCATCAGTAGCGTTATCCGTGCCGTGGCCGAAACAGAGCTCGGCCGCCGAGAATGCTTCGGCAATCTGCTCGATCAATGCACGCACCGTTTGCCCGGTCATTGTGATCCCTGCTGACGACGATCCGGAGCGGAATCTACCATGCAACCGATAATCCCTGCGCCGGCATTCAGGTTAGAATGCCGCCACCATGAACCGCTCCCGGCAAATTATCGCGATTGCGCTGCTCATGATCGGCGTTACCGGCGGCGCGATATTGCTCGCGCTGGCAGTGAAAGATCCGGCGCCGACGCCGGTGCGCGCCACCCTGCTGCCCGACCTGCGGCCGCTGCCGTCCTTTTCATTGCTCGACCAGGACGGCCAGCCGTTCGACCGCGCCGACATGCAGGGCCGGTGGCGGCTGGTGTTCTTCGGCTTCACGCACTGTCCCGACATCTGCCCTGCGACGCTGCAGCAGCTCGCGATCGCGAGGAACCGGGTTGTGGAGAGCGGCGATCCCTACCCCGGGATCGTCCTCGTCAGCGTCGACCCGGAACGTGATTCGCCCGCGGCGCTGAAAAGCTACGTCGGGCATTTCGGTGACGATGTCATCGGGCTGACAGGCACGCTCGAGTCTCTGACCGAACTGACCAGGCCGCTCGGAATCTATTTTGCAATGTCGGGAGACCCGGATGGCGACTACAGCGTCGATCATTCCTCGGTGGTCCTGCTGATCGATGATGAAGCCAACTGGCGCGCCGTCTTCAGCGCGCCACACGACGTGGACAGCTTCGTCAGCGACGTTCGCCTGTTGATGGACACGGGATGACCGGGCGCAGGCTGCTGACAGCACTCGCTATCCTGTCGCTGGCCGCCTGTGGCCGGGACGACGGCCCCCCTGTGGAGGTCGCGGAGATCCGCGCGCTGGCGCCGTTGCCGGGCAGCGCCGCGGGCGCCGCCTACCTGAGCGTCACCAACAATGGCCCGGACCGAATCACGATCAGCAGTGTGCGCAGTCCGCAATTCGAGCGGATCGAGATGCATGAGACGGTGATCGACGACGCCGGGGTCTCCAGGATGAATCGCCTGACGGGCGTCGCTGTCGATGCGGGCGCCACGGTTCACTTCAGTGAAGGCGGCAAGCACCTGATGTTGCTGGGACCTCGTCCGGACGTGCGCGCCGGCACGCAGGTGTCACTGGAAATCGAGCACAGCCTCGGCCTGCTCATCGTCAGCGCAACGCTGCAAGACCGGTCTCCGGTCGAGTAGCGCGTCAGGATCGGTCATGTCACCGCTGCTCGCCAGGCTGTTCGTGATTCTGCAAAAGCTGCTGCCCAAGACCTTGCTTACAGCGCTGGTCTACCGCCTGGCGCGGGTGCGCCAGGTTGCGGTCAAGAATTTTCTGATTCGCCGTTTCGTCGCGTTATACAAAGTGGATACCGGGGAGCTCGTGCACCCGGTCCCCGAAGGATTCCCGACATTCAACGATTTTTTCACCCGGGAGCTGGCTGCCGGCGCAAGGCCGGTCGACAAGGACGATGATTCGATTATCTGCCCGGTCGACGGCACGGTGAGCGCGTGCGGGTCCCTGGACGACGACCAGGTCTTGCAGGCCAAAGGACTGCGCTATTCGCTGACCGATCTGCTCGCCACCGACACCGCGGACGCCGCGACCTACGCCGGCGGCGCTTTCGCGACGATTTATCTTGCGCCGTACAATTATCACCGCGTCCATGCGCCGCTTGCCGGCGAGATCAGCGCGGTTCGTTACATTCCCGGCACGCTGTTCAGCGTGAATGAGGCGACGGTGCGCGCACTGCCCGAATTGTTCGCCCGGAACGAAAGGATTGCCTGCCACGTGCAAACCGAAAACGGACCGATGGTCGTGATCTTCGTGGGCGCGATGAATGTCGGCACGATACACACCTGCTGGAGCGGAGACATCCGCCCAAAGCGTCACGGCGTGGTCGAAGACATCGCGCTTGCAGACACGGGTCGCACATTCGCCAAGGGCGATACGCTCGGCTGGTTCAATATGGGCTCGACCGTAATCCTGTTACTGCCGCCCGGGCAGGCGGATGATTTCGCCGACATCGAAGCGGGGCAGACGGTGCGCATGGGCAGCGTGATCGGACGGCTGCAGGGCCAGCAGTGACCTGGCAGCCCAATTCGGGGCCTGGTATGGCCAGGGCGCGGGCGGCATTGCTGCAGCGGACCCGCCGCTACTTCGAGGACCGGCAGGTGCTCGAAGTGACGACGCCGACGCTGGTCAGTCACGCCGTCACCGACCCGTCGATTGCTGCACTATCCGTGGCGACCGACGGCGGCACAGCCCGGCTGCACACGTCACCCGAGTACTGCATGAAAAGGCTGCTTGCCGCCGGCTACCCCGATATCTACCAGGTTTGCCCGGTGTACCGCGGCGGCGAGCAGGGCCGCCATCACCTGGCCGAATTCACGATGCTCGAATGGTATCGGCGCGGCTTCCGCTTGGACGCCATCATCGATGACGCTGTCTGCCTCACCGGACTATTGCTGGAAGATCGCCGGCTGGCAGAGCCACTGATCATCGACTACGTGGAAGCCATGGAAGCAGCCTTGTCGCTGAACGCCCTGGCGGCGAGCGCAGCGACGCTCGCCGACGCCCTCGGGGCGGACGACTCGCTGCGCCAAACGGTCGGCGATGATCGCGACGCGTGGCTCGATCTCGCGATGGCGACGCGCGTGGCGGCCGGCTTCGCCGACGATCGCCTGACCGTGATCCGCCATTACCCGGCGAGCCAGGCATCTCTCGCCCGGCTGTGCCCTGCAGATCCCGACGTCGCCGATCGCTTTGAAATTTATTTGGGCGCGATCGAACTCGCGAATGGTTTCGTCGAGCTGACCGATGCCGATGAGCAGCTGCGGCGCTTCGAAGCGGATCGCGACAAACGCGAAGCTGACGGCAAGCCGGATGTCGCGATCGACATGGCGCTGATCGACGCGTTACGCGCCGGTTTGCCGGACTGCGCGGGCGTCGCGCTGGGACTTGACCGGGCGCTGATGATTGCCGAAGGTCGCGATTCCGTCGACGAAGTAACGACTTTTACCCCGAGGCCTGGCCAATGACCGTGGACTACGACCTGCTCGGCCGCCAGCTGGTCGGGCTGGCCGAGACCGACAACGACCCGCTCGCGCTCAGCGCCAATTTCGTCGCCCTGCTTAGCGCCGCGATGCCCGCCATCAACTGGCTCGGCATTTACGTCGCCCGCGGCGAGGATCTCGTCCTCGGACCTTTCCAGGGATTGCCGGCCTGCGTCCGCATCCCGCTCGGTCAGGGCGTCTGCGGCACGGCGGCAGTAAGCAGGGAATCCCTGCGGGTCGCAGACGTGCACGAATTTGACGGGCACATTGCCTGCGATCCGGCCTCGAACTCGGAGCTCGTCGTACCACTGATCGCCGACGGCAGGCTCCTTGGCGTGCTTGATATCGACAGCCCGCTACCCGCCAGGTTTACGGCAGACGACCAGGCCGGGGTAGAGTCGCTGTGCCGGCACTTCGTCGAGCAGATCGGCCGCGCGGGCACAGGATTTATTTGACGCGGCTGACGTACTCCGCCGAACGCGTATCGACCTTGATGATCTCGCCCTGTTCGATGAACAGCGGCACCCGGACCACGGCGCCCGTTGACAGGGTTGCCGGCTTGACGCCGCCACTTGCCGTATCGCCGCGAACCCCCGGATCGGTCTCCGTAATCTGCAGCTCGACAAAGTTGGGCGCCGCCACGATCAGCGGCTCGTTGTTCCAAAGCGTAATCTGGCAAACGTCCTGCTCCGTCAGCCATTTGCTGGCATCGCCCACCGCTTTCGCGTCGGCCGCATACTGCTCGAAGGTGTCCGGCACCATGAAGTGCCAGAACTCGCCGTCGGAGTAGAGATACTGCATCTCGGTATCGATCACGTCGGCGGCCTCGACGCTGTCGCCGGACTTGAAGGTCTTGTCGACGATCTTGCCGGTCTTCAGATTCTTGATGCGGACCCGGTTGAACGCCTGGCCCTTGCCGGGTTTGACGAACTCGTTTTCGACGATGACGCAGGGATCGCTATCGATAATGATGCGCAATCCCGCACGGAACTCGTTGGTGCTGTAGCTGGCCATGTGTGTACCTGGTTACTGATTGTGCTGCCGGATCGGTCGGCGCCGACTCCCGGGGGGCGCCATCATACCCGCCCATGCAAGAGAACTTAAGGGCTGCCGGTGAGTTTCGTTGCGTGCCCCTTGCCGCTTGGAATTTGCTCGAAAAAGCCGACTGGGGCCGCTGCCCGGGCCGTATTTGTTGATTTCCGTCACGGTTTTGGCACCGGGAAAGGGACGGGAAAACATGATCTGGTTAGACTCGGCAACGGTTTTGAGGATCTCTCCGACCACGCCTACGGAAAGGATTTCAGGGACGCGAGTTGGCCGATAAGCACCACATTTCGATCGCCGTTTTGTCGGGCAATCAGGACGACGTAGAACTCGTCAACTCCAGCCTGCGCGACGCGGGCCACGCCGCCCGTTGCTTATGGATCGAGACGCCCGGAAAGTTCGCCGACGTCCTGCAAAAAGAAGCCATCGAACTGATCGTCCTGCGCGTCGACAACTATGCCGATGATGTGCGCCAGGTCGTCAAGCAGAAAGACGGCTTTATTCCGGAAGTCCCGGTCATTGCCATAGGTCGCGAAGCCGATGAAGTGTCCATACTGCGGGCGATGAAACACGGCGCTTGTGACCTCGTTTCCGTGGAGCAGAAAGCCCGGTTGCAGGCCGTGGTCAACAGGGAACTCCGCGCCTACCGAATGGAGCGCGCACTAAACAATACGCTGATTTCGGCCACCGAGTACCGTAAACAGCTGCAGGACTACATGCAGAACTCGAGTACGGCGATCGCATACGTCGAGGAAGGCATCATCACCGAGCTCAATAATGCCTGGGCGAGGATGTTCCAGGCACGCGACCAAGACGAACTCGTCGGCATGCCGCTCATGGACTGTTTCCTGGAGGAAAGCCACGCCGCCGTGAAGGGCGCGATTATCGCCACAGCGAAGGGCAAGTGGCAGCCGGACGAAGTACTGCAAGCCAGGTCCTGCAAAGCCGAAGGCGACGCCGCCGCCCTGGAGCTGTCCTTTCAGCTCGCCGAGTCCGACGATGGACCCCGCGTGCAGATCCGCATCGAGCCGCCAGTACAGGCTGCGCAAGAGCCGACCAAGCTCGTGCATGACGCACTGAAACGAGACCCGACGACGCTGCTTTTCCATCGGGCGCAATTCCTCGAAAGGATAACCAAGCGACTCAAGCGTAAGCCGAAATCAGGCCTGCACGCGCTCGCCTACATCAAACCCGATGACTTCTCTGAGGTCCGCAAAGCGGTCGGCCTGATCGACTCCGAGGAGGTGCTTGCGCAATTCGCCGAGGAGATTCGCAAACGCATGCACCCGCGCGACGTTGCAGGCCGCTTCGAGGGTACGGTCATCATGACGCTGCTCGAACGTGGTAACGAACGAGATGCCGAGGTCTGGGGCAAGCAGCTCGCGGAGCACATGCAGAAGCATGAATTCGCTGTCGGCGACAGCAAGGTCAAGCTCACCTGCACCGTCGGCGTGGTCGGCGTCAGCGGCGTCTTCTCAGGCCTCGAGGAACTGGTCGCCGCCGCCGCCGAAGCCCATGACGTCGGCAAACAGAAAGGGGGCAACCGGGCAGCGTTGCGTGACTCGACGGACGTCGACACGCGCATCAAAAAGTACGATGCCATCTGGGTCAAGCGGATCAAGGCAGCCATGGCCGAGAATCGCCTGAGGCTGGCGCAGCTGCCGATCGCCGGGCTGCGCAGCGATTCGACCCAGATGTTCGATATGTTGATCCGCATGATCGACGAACAGGGGAATTCGGTTCTGCCATCGGAATTCCTGCCCGCCGCCAGGCGCAACAACCTGATGACCGTCATCGATCGCTGGATTATCAAGTCGTCCCTTGAATTTTGTAACGAGCAGGCGGCGGACCGCATTTTCGTCCGCCTGTCGCGCCAGTCGATGGAAGACGCAAGCCTCGTCGACTGGATCGCTGAAAAAGCTGCTGCCTGCAGTGTCGACGCGGGCAAGCTCGTCGTCCAGGTACCCGAGCAGGAGGCGGCAAAATTCATCAAGGAAACGAAGACCAGGGCCGAACAGCTGCGGAACGCAGGCATCGGCTTCGCGATCGAACACTACGGCGTCGACAAGAACCGCTTCCAGATCCTCGACCTCCTGAAACCGGATTACATCAAGATTCACGGCGAGCTGATGCACTCGCTGATGACGGATACCAAGCTGCAGGACGCGGTCAGTCAGCTGGCGACGGCCGCGGACGAACGCAAGATCGAGACGATCGCCGAGCGCGTCGAGAACGCCAACGCCATGGCGGTCCTGTTCCAGCTCGGCGTCGACTTCATGCAGGGCCACTACGTTCACGAACCAGAGGTCGTCCTTCAGGAACCGATGAAGGTCACGACGACGCTGGAAGCCATCGGCTCCAAGTAACGCCGCGAATATCTCCGCGTCGCAGGGGGAACGGCCCGCAAGTCCGCCTTCCCTGTGATCCGCGTCACAAATTTGCCGCCTGGTCGGGGTTAATTCCCGGGAATATGCAAAATAGCGATCCCGTCCGTTTACACGCTGTCAGCGGCTTCTTAGTGTGCGGGAATGCCCGGATTTGAAGGCTTTCAGGCTATTTGATCCGGCCCTGATCATTGACGCGACACCGACCTGTGGGGTACCTGGCAGTGAAATTGACAATGCGACGTAATACCGGCCGTCCGCGGACGCCGAAAATCGTATCAGCGGTTCGCACGCTTGGCGGCGTTCTCGGCCTGATCGTTGGTCCGGCCTCTGCCGTTGAGCTGGGCGATGTCCGGGTCGAGTCCACGCTCGGTCAGCCCTTGCGAGTCAGCATTCCGTTCGCACTGAATCCCAATGAACAGATGTACGATTTCTGCGTCCGCTTGCGGCAAGGCGTCGACGCCGCGATTCCCACGGTCACACGCGCGACCGTCGCCGTGACCGGCAACCGCATTATCGTCACGGGTGAGTCTGTCATCCGCGACCCGCTGTTGAATCTGCAGGTGGCGATCGATTGCCCATATACCCCGCAGATCAGTCGCCAGTACACATTGGTCGTCGATCCAGCCGACTACGCCCGTACAGACGTCATGCACGCCGCTCAGCCTGTCGCGGCGCCGCAGGTAAGCCCGGCCTCCGCAGCGTCGCAGCAAGCCGAGCCGGTTCTCGGAACGGCGGTCGAATCCGCGCCGCCGGCAGCTACTCCGGCCGTTGTCGCAACGACCGCTGAGTCATCGGTTTCGATGGCTTCGGAGTACCGGGTGCAGTCCGGCGACTCCGCGTCGGCAATCGCATCACGGATCGAAGGACGGCCCAACAGTTTGCGCGCCGCCATCGACCTGCTCGTCGCCAGCAATCCGGGGGCATTTATCGATAGCGACCCGGCTCGCCTGATGGCGGGGTCTCTGCTGTGGATCCCCACGATGACCGCAGCGGATGCAGTCATTGCCGACTCCGAACCGCAAGAGCCGCGCGAATTCGCGCCGCTCGCCGAGGCGCCTGTTGCCGCGGCGGCGGATCCGGTTGCACGCATCATTGTGCCACCGGCAGAGCCTGCGCCGGCCCTAGAGTCCGACCCGGCGCCGGAACCGCTTACCACGCCCGAAGTCGTTGCAGAGATCCCGCCGGCGGCGTCTCCGGACATGCTGACCGTCGAGAACGAAGCTGAAGCAGCCCCTGGTTTCATCCAGGAAACTGCCGAAACGTCTGCTGCGCTCGACGAAGTGGCTCCGGATGCAGCCGAGACGCTGGGGACGGCCGAGGCAGCGCCCGCGCTTGCCGATGCCGTGGTTGATGGAGCAGCCGAGACGGTGGCCGCAGAACTGCAGCCGGGTGATGTGGCGCTACCCGCCGCCGATGCCGCAGCCAGCGCAGCGATGCCTGAGAGTGCGCCCGCGGCGGTCGCACCCGTAGTCAATACGGCCCGGGCGGAAGATGGCAATGCCTGGATCTGGCTGAGCTGGCCGATTGGCGGCGCCTTGTTGCTGGTCGCGGGTATCGTGCTCCTCGGACGGCGAATCCGGGGCGCCTTTGGCTCAATCGCGATCGGCGCGCCGAACGAGGGCCAGGCGCAAGCCAGTATGCCGCAGGAACTGCCGGAACCGGTTGCGGAAGCGCCCGAAGCCGTGACCGAGGAACCGGCGTCGGTTGCCGAGGCAGCGCCACCCGCTCCGGCTGCGGAAGCGCTCGAAGCGCCTCGATCCATCGTCGACGACGTCGATTTCGAATTCACCGATACGGTCGTGAACCAGTCAATTTCGCTGGACGCCGACCTCGATGCCGGCACCGGACTGCAGGACGGCACCGACCTGGACGTTGCCGAGGACTTCGGATTTTCGGCAGACGGCGAAGTTGCCAATGATGTCGATCACGAGATCACCGAGGAGGCGGTCGAAGCGCCGCAGGAAGCGCCGACAGCCGGCATGCCGCCGTCGCAGAGCGAAGACGTAGCGTCGATGCTCGAGGAAGCAGCCGTACCGGAAAGTGACGACTACGACCTGTCGATGATCGTCGACGCCACGCAGCAATCCATAGACGACAGCCAGCTCACCGCCCAGGACCTGCAGGCGGTGCCGGTCGACGATGTCAGCACGGGTGAGTACAGCATCAGCGATGACACGCTCGCCACGGAAGCGGACCTCGCGGCGCTCGAGCAGGATTACCAGGACGAGTACACGCAGACCCAGGCTTTGAGCAAGGAAATTGCGGATGCCGCGGCGGAGCTTGCGGCGAAGCTCGACGGTGATATCGATGACGACATAGACGACGATGATCCGACCGCCGATGAACCGGTGTTGAGCATCGAAGATGCCGGTCTCGACCCGACGGCGCAGCTGCCGGCCCCATCCGCCACCGACGATGTCACCGCGCAGATGCCAACACCGTCCGCTGCCGACGATGTCACCGCGCAGATGCCAACGCCATCCGCTGCCGACGATGCCACCGCGCAGATGCCAACCCGGGTCGGGAACCCGGAAGAAACCGCGGAAATGCAGATCGAGGATATAACCGCCGAGGTCACCGTTCAGCTGGCGGCCAGTGCGGGAGCCGAGAACGACGACATCACCGATGAAGAAGTCACCGCGAGACTGGCCGCCGCAGGAATCGAGCCAACGGTCGAGATGCGGCTCGACGGGGATGATCCCGAGGACACCGCTGCCGACTAGCTGTTACGGCTGGTCGGGTGACGTCGCGATCAAGCGCTCGACTTTGCGCCATCCTTTCGGGAGCAGGCTGCCGCGCAAAGCGCGCTCGCCGTAGTAGCCATCGAGGTCGTCCCACTTCAGCGTCATTTTTCGCGTCGCAGTGTGGACCTGCAAGCTGCCCTCTTCCGGGATGACGCAGGCGGCGACCATGGATTCCTCGCCCGACTTGTATTTCGGACCCGGTATATTGATGAGCTTGTTGCCCTTGCCCTTCGCCAGTTCGGGCAGTTCATCCATCTCGAAACATAGCAGTCGCCCGATCGAGGAAACGCCCGCGATCAGGCATTCCGTATCCCGCGGCACCGGCGATGGCACCACCGCCTTGCCGCCCTGCGGCACGCGCAGGATCGCCTTGCCGGCCTTGTTACGGGTCACGAGGTCCTCGAGTGTTGCGACGAAACCGTAGCCAGCGTCACTGGCCAGTAACACCCTGTCATCCGGCTCGCCGATCATCGCGCCGCAGAATTCGGCGCCGTCAGGCGGCTTGAAACGGCCCGACAGCGGATCGCCCTGGCCGCGGGCAGACGGCAGCGCCTGGGCGAGACAACTGTATACGCGTCCCGTGCTGTCGATAAACATGGCCAGCTGGTTGCTGCGGCCCTGGGCTGCCGCCAGGTAAGCGTCGCCCGACTTGTAGCTGAGCGCCAGGGGATCGATGTCGTGGCCCTTGGCGGCCCTCGCCCAGCCGCGCTTCGAAAGCACGACCGTCACCGGCTCGCTGGCGACGAGCTGCGTCTCGTCCAGCGCCTGTGCCGCTTCGCGCTCGACGATCGTCGTGCGACGCTCGTCGCCGTAGCTCTCGGCGTCCGCGAGGATTTCCTTCTTGATCAGCGTCTTCAGGCGGGCCGCGCTCTTCAGCGTCTTCTCGAGCGTCTTGCGCTCGTCGTTGAGCTCCTCCTGCTCGCCCTTGATCTTCATTTCCTCGAGCTTCGCGAGGTTCCGCAGGCGCAGGTTCAGGATCGCCTCGGCCTGGATGTCCGACAGCTTGAACTTGCTTCTAAGCACGGGCTTCGGCTCGTCCTCGTTGCGAATGATCTTGATCACCTCGTCGATGTTCAGGTAGGCGATCAGCAGGCCATCGAGGATGTGCAGGCGATCCAGGACAATCTGCAGCCGATGCTGCAGGCGGCGCTTGACGGTTGCTTTTCTGAATTTGATCCATTCGCCGAGCAAACCAACCAGGTCGAAGGTCTTCGGCCGCCCATCGAGGGCAACAATGTTCATGTTGACGCGCACCGTGCGCTCGAGCGACGTGGTCGAGAACAGGTGCGACATCAGCTCCTCGATGTCGACTTTGCGCGATTTGGGCGTGATGACCAGCCGGATCGGTTCCTCGTGATCGGATTCGTCCCGCAGGTCCTCGACCAGCGGCAGCTTCTTGTTGCGCATTTGCGTCGCAATCTGTTCTAGCACCTTGCTGCCGGAGACCTGGTAGGGAAGGGAGTCGATGACGATGTCGCCGTTCTCCATCTTGTACGCGGCGCGCAGCCGCAATGTCCCGTTGCCGGAGGTATAGATCTGCTTGATGTCTGCGCGCGGCGAAACGAGTTCGCCCCCGGTAGGGAAATCAGGGCCCTTGATGTGTTTCATCAGCGCGGCCGCTGTCGCTTTCGGATTATCCAGCAAATGCACCAGCGCGCTCGCCACTTCGTTCAGGTTGTGCGGCGGCACGTCGGTCGACATGCCGACCGCGATGCCGGTCGTGCCGTTCAGCAGCAGGTTCGGCAAGCGCGCCGGCAGGACGACGGGCTCGTCAATCGTGCCGTCGAAGTTCGGCGTCCAGTCGACGGTGCCCTGGCCGAGCTCCTGCAGCAAGGTCTTCGCGTACGGTTGCAGACGCGACTCGGTGTAGCGCATGGCCGCGAACGATTTCGGGTCGTCCGTCGAACCGAAATTGCCCTGCCCGTCAACGATCGGGTAGCGGTACGAGAAGGGTTGCGCCATCAGCACCATGGCTTCATAGCAAGCGGAATCGCCGTGCGGGTGAAACTTGCCGATGACGTCGCCGACGGTGCGTGCCGATTTCTTGGGCTTCTGCCCGGCCGACAGGCCGAGCTCGCTCATCGCGTAGATGATGCGGCGCTGTACCGGCTTGAGCCCGTCGCCGATCTGCGGCAGCGCACGATCCAGGATGACGTACATCGAATAATCGAGATACGCTTTCTCCGTGTATTCCTTGAGCGGCTGTTGTTCGACGCCTTCGAGGTTCAACTGATTCTGCATTTGATTTCGTCCTGGTCAGACTTCGGCGAGATTGCCCTTTTGCTCCAGCCATTTACGCCGGTCGCCGGCGCGCTTTTTGGCCAGCAGCATGTCTAGCGTCTGGTCGGTCTTGTCTTTCGCATTGACTGTGAGCTGAACGAGGCGCCGCGTGTCGCGATTCATTGTCGTCTCCCTCAGCTGTGCCGGACTCATCTCGCCGAGCCCCTTGAAGCGCGTCACTGTCACCTTGCCGCGGATCTTCTCGGCGTCTATGCGGTCGAGAATGCCCTGCCGTTCGGATTCGTCGAGCGCGTAGAAAACGTCCTTGCCGACGTCAACACGATAGAGCGGCGGCATGGCGACATAGACGTGCCCGGCCAGCACGAGCTCCCGGAAGTGCCTCAGGAACAATGCGCACAACAGGGTCGCGATGTGCAGCCCGTCCGAATCGGCGTCGGCGAGAATGCAGATCTTGTGATAGCGCAGGTTGTCGAGGTCGGCATTGCCCGGATCGACGCCGAGCGCGACGCTGATGTCGTGCACCTCCTGGGACCCCAGGATCTCGGCCGCATCGACCTCCCAGGTATTCAGGATCTTGCCGCGCAGCGGCATGATCGCCTGCGTGTTGCGGTCGCGCGCCTGCTTGGCCGAGCCGCCGGCGGAATCGCCCTCGACGAGGAAGATCTCGCACAGCTCGGGTTCCTGCGAGGTGCAGTCGGCGAGCTTGCCGGGCAGCGCGGGACCCGTGACGACCTTCTTGCGGACGACCTTCTTGGCCGCCTTCAGACGCTTTTGCGCTTTCGAGATC